>JAABUL010006434.1_pt1 | contig 13538 bp, 2 predicted proteins | sample 5559151 | NCBI WGS metagenome assembly JAABUL01 (sample SAMN10711876, study PRJNA513368) | rock metagenome | isolation source: Antarctica rocks | place: Antarctica: Victoria Land, Pudding Butte sud | reverse complement strand
ATAATCTAAAAAGAAATCAATTAATAATACAATTATTATTTCTACAAACTCTTTTGTAAACTCTTCGATATTAGAAGATATATTAGTATTTCGAACAATTATTTTGTTTATCTTTATAATAATATTAATTATGCGATACTTGTTTTTTTCTTTTTATTTACAAAACATCGAGAATTTCGATATAATTTATAGCAATATTTTAGCAAGCTTGTCTATAGATGCTTCTTTAACATTATAATTACAATAAAATTTAACGCACAAAAAATTAAAAAGTTCGAAGTTTATTCTACTTTATATTTTATAGTGCAAATCTTTTGGTCGAATATAACTTCTAGTTTAATTTTGTTTATTTTAAAGAAGTTTTAAATTAAAACAATCTTATAATTGAAAAGTATTATAATTAGAAATTTTTGTTTTTGCGAAGAAAGTTTTAACTCTATAATTAGTTTTTAAATGCGCTTCTTAATAAGACAAAAATCGCGTTAAATACTAGAAAACTTCAATATTAGAAAGAGATTATATCTTTTGTTAAGTTTCTTCTAGAAATTTTTGATAATTAATAGTTCTAGCATTTTTTTTAATTTAAACACTTGTTTGAAGTAGAATTATTCGAATTAGTTGTATTTACGAGATTTGTTTTTTAAGCTTTTCGCTTGTACATTGTATCTACTCGAATAGAAAAACGTAATATAACAAAAAATTAACAAAGAATATTAAACTTTTTTAACAATTTAATAATAAAAGTTTTCTTTATAATATATAATAAAAAATTCGAATTATAGATAATTTTAGCAATGTTCGAAACATAGTATTGATTCAAATATTTGTTCGATTTTGATCAATTAAATTAACAAGCAAATAAATACTAGTATTGCTTATTTGTTCTAATTAATTAAAATTTTGTTATTTTTTAATTTTAATTTTATTTTGCGATATCGATACTTTAATAGCTTTAACTTTTATCTTTAGAAATTTCTTGCAATTAGATTTGCAAAATTGAGCAATTGTATTAATTGAACAATTGTCTAAGAATTTAAAGATTTCTTTAAGAATATTATATTCTTATTATTATTATTCGAATAATTAGCAAACATTTCTAAAACATTAATACGTTTGATTTTATTTCTAAAATAAATTGTTAATTTAAGAAAGTTATTGTTTATATTCATAAAACTTATATAAGCACTTTGCTAAAAAAATTGTTCTAATAGAATTTCGTAATTAAATCGAAAAACAACAAATATAAAAAATAAATTACTATTTCTCCAATTAATACTTTTGCATCTTTTACTACTTCTTCGAAACAAATATGCGTTTCAATAATTTCTATTAATAAAATAAAAACATTCTGTTAAATTGTCAAACTAGTTTTATTTGTAAGATTCTTGTTAATATACTTGATTTCTATATTATTATTAAATATTGCTTTAACTTTTACGTCTCTTAATTGTATTTACGCAATAAAGCAAACAATTAAATATAAAGTTCTAAGAGATCTTACTCTTGCAACAATGTTCTTAAAGTAAATAATTTCGATAAATTTAGTATTAATTAATTTTATAATAACAACTATATTTTTCTTTTTTTTTGTAAATTTCTAAGACTTTCTTTTATTTACTATAATATCAAACTTCTTATCGAAAAAAGAACAAAAAAAAGAACAACTTAAGTTAAAACAAAAATCTAGAAATTTTATTAATTTTACTTTTATTTTCGAAATAAAAATACTTTAAGTTAAAGTTTTTAAATTAGTTTAATTCTTTATAGCTTGTAGTATTCTTTTTAAATACTTTATTTGTTGTATATAATTTGTAGAAATCTTTTGCTTCTTTTTAGATCTACTTTTCTAATAGTTAATAATTCTTAAATTAAGATTAATTATTGCAAAAATATTCTTTATTGTAATGTTTTTTACTTTGATTTTTATTACTTTTTTCTTTACGTATATGTCTTTGTTTAAGATTTCTTTTATTTTTGGATAATTTTTAGATCTAACATTCTTAGCTCTTAGAAATTTCTTTTCTTTTTTAATTCTTTTTTTTATTATTTTGATCGATTGTTCTATGTTAGAATTAGGAATATAATAACTTGTATGTAGTTAATTAACAAGAATACTAACTATGCAAAACTAACTATGTACAAGAAATAAGTATAAGTACTATAAAGATCAAGATACTAGCTACTACTCGTAGTATATTTAAGACTAGAAAACGTAAACTCGAAAGATAATCGAAAAACAAAATCTATCTAGCTTGAAATTATAATACTATTTTTCTCTTCTACTTGCGAGCTTTAACAAAGTAATAACAAATCTCTTAATTAGCGTTTCTAAATAACTTTAATTAGTTTCGAATGCTTGTTAAGTACAAGCTTCAGTTAATATCGAATACATATTAAATATTGTTTAACAAATAAAATTGAAGTTTTCGATACGCGTCAAACAAAAGAATAAATTTATCAAGCAAAAGAGTTGATCGAAAATTGTAATTCGAAAAAAGTAAAAAAAAAAACCAATAATACGCAAAGAAACAATAGATATGCTACAAATAACACTCTAGTTAACTCTTAATTATCTTTAAGTAATAACAAGTACAATTGTCGAATACTATCGAAAGTCTAAAATCGAATCGCAAACAATTGTCAAATAATAAAAATAGAATCTTGAGCAATTTATTGGGCAACAACAAGATCAAAAAGAGAAAAAATAAATAACATTTTTGAGAAAACATTAAATGTAAAAAAATTGAGAGAAATACAAATAGTTACTAATTTTAACTTTAAAAGAAAATCTAAGTTATATAACGCAAAAATCGAAGAATCAAGAAAAAGAACAAATAACAACGTCGAAAAGTCGAAATTTGTCAAATTTTGATCTTGTTCGAACACGTTTGTCTAAATCTACTATATAGAAAAAGAAAATAACATAAAAGATTTCTATAAGCAATTTATACTTATATTTTCATATATTTACGCATTTAAGATTACACTTAATTCGAAAAATATATAAGAGAGACAAATCTAAAACATCTAATAGATAACTCGAAAAATAACTAGAAGAATCGCAAATATATATCTAATAACTCGCGACAATATTAATTGTATCAATAATGCGTTTTTGACGTCGATATTAAGTGCAACGACAAAAATTATAAATATATATCAAATAACTTTTGACAATAATAATTGTATCAATAATGTGCTTTCAAATTTCTTAATAGCTAGCGCAAAAAGCAAAAGATATATTAAATAATTCTAATCTTAAAAAGTACTTTGTTTTAATTGCAAATATATAATAAGTAATTCTTAACAATAGTAATATATTAATAATGCATTTTTAGAGTTAATATTAGATGTAACAACGAAAATTGTAAATATATATTAAGTAATTTCTAGCAATAGTAATAATGTTAATAATGCGTTCTTAAGATTCTTATTAACTAATATAAAAGAAAAAAGTAAAGTATTTGATAATTTTAAACTTGAAAAGCACTTAAATTCGATTGCAAAATATAAGAAATAACTCTCGACAATAGTAATATATAAACTAATCGCGTCGGATCGATATATCGAGCTCGAGTTAATATATCGACTCGAAAATAGCTAGATCGATATCTAAAATTAATATTAAGTATTCGAGTCAAATTAGAGAGTTAATATCGAGTATTTAAGTTCAGTTAGAAAGTTAATATCGAAGTATCGATCTAGAATATTAACTTAATTTGTTGAGATCTAATATATTAAATTTATTATTTATAAAATATATTAAATAAATTAATTATTTTATTATTATATTATATAGTAATGCAATTAAGTAATGCACTTGTATCTTATTTATTTATCATTATTTGTTAATCTATTTTTAGTAATTTAAATAATGCGAAATTTGTTAAAATTAGAAAATTAACGTTATTTTCGATATCTTGACAAGTCGATCGAGTCGAATTAAGATATTGTTGATTCGACTTAATACTTATATTAGATTACGAAATTAATATTGATTATTTGAATTAAGTTACAATATTAATATTAAGTATTTAAATTGATATTAAAAAGTAGTATTAAGTATCGATTTAACAGTTAGTCTAGTAATATATTAACAATGTATTTTTGAAATTAATTCTAAATGCGACAACAAGAGTTGTAGACGTATATTTAAGCGACGTTTAGCGACAATAGTAATATAGTTAAGTAACTAGATAATATTAGACTATAAACTTAAGAATGTCTATTAATAGTATTAGCAATCTATTTGCAATATATATGTAATCTCTCTTACTTAGATCTTAGAATCTTAGCTACTTAATATACTATTAGATTATATAATACGATTTATATATATATTGCGATAAGTTTCTATTGTTATAGTTGTCTATTAATTAGAATTTTATCTCTATCTTATTATATTAAAACTAAAGACAAAAGATTAGTTACAACAACAAATATTAGAACAACAAGTTATCGATATATCTCTAAAAATAGTCTTAGAATTATAGAAATTCAAGAATTTAGAAATACAAAAACACAAAAGAAATAAAGTAAAAAGCAGATTAACTTTAACAAATTATTAAAATCAAAAATTTCAAAACTCAAAAACACGAGATTAGCAAGTTAAAAATCAAGATATTTTCGAATTAAAGAGTAAAAGAAATCGAACAATTAAAAATAGCAATTAGAGTTGTAAGTTCGAAAGTTAAGATACTTTATTGAAATTCTAACTAGTGTCTACAATAAAACAATAAATTGCTTGCTAATTAAGATAGCATTATTAAAAAAAAGCTCGCAACAATATAATTGATTTATCTAAATAAAAGAAAAAGCACTATTTAAACTCTCTTCTTAATAGAGACTAAAGTAGATCTTTAACTCGAAGATTTTTGTTAATAGTAGATCGATAACTAACTAGAAAAAACAATAAATCGAGAATATCAATTTTTGAACAATCAAAAAGATAAAAAAGCAATAAACAAAAAAACAAAACAAAATTAAGAAAAGAAAAGAGAAATTCTTTTCGTTGTTCTTGCAAAAAAAGAAAAGAGATTAGAAAATTAAAAATATTATTATTTGAATCAACTATTATTATTAGTCTTTTTAATCTATTAGTTGTTACTCTTACTATTTGTTGTCAAGCTATTCTTGTAAGAACAATATCTTAGAACAATAGAAAAATTACAAAACTCTCTTTTAACATATTTACGTCGACAACAAGTTAACTCAATAATTTTATAGAATACTTAAAATATATTTACTACGTAATTTCTATACTTTTCTTAAAATACATCAAAAGCATCGTACTCTAATAGACTTAATATTATTGATTTTTTAAATTAATTCTCGAATCTCTATAATAAATATAGATTTATCTTTTAACACAAAATTATTAAATTGTCTCGATATTGCAACAAACTTATATAAAACTTTGTCAAGTTTACTTTTGTCTAAATAAATAAAAAGTAATATAAAATAATAATAAAGTTAAAAAAAATATAAAAATAGAGATTTTGATTAAAAAATTAACTCTTGTACTTTTCTAGAATTTTTAAAGAACGTATTAAAAGCAAAGTTAAATAATATTTATAGATACAATTAATAATTTAAAGTTATTTTCTCGAAGCTTATTAAGCTTAATTAAATCGATAAATATATCGAATTCTTTTAATATTTAAAGAGTCTTTTTTGTAATATTTGTATTAAGATTATGCGAAAGCGTAAAGTTAATTCAAACAACGCAACTATCTTAATATTTGAATTTTTATACAAGACAATAATAAAATTGATTAAAAATAAGATAGCTATGCAAGAAATAAATATTAATAGCAATTAAATTGCTTAGCGAGTTGCAAATAACAATATAAATAACTTAATAAATATAAGAAACAAGAAACAAGATCTAATTAAAAAAGAAGTTATATTAAAGACGACTTTTGCTTCTTTTGTATTGTTAGCAGTTTCAATTAATAATGCGAAAATTAACAAAATACTAAATATCTTAATAAGAGTTTTTAAAGATCTTAAAATTAATAGTATTTGCAATATAATAAAGAGCAAAATCTATTAAATAATTTAACAAGTAATAACAACGCATTTACAAAAAGCTTTGCGTATTGCTTTTTCTTAAATTTAAATAATTGTTTAAATACTATTTTTAGAAACAATTTATATTTATTAAGAATCTATTTTTGTTTCTAAATATAATTAATCTTAACTAGAATCAAATAAGTACTTGTTTTGTTATAGTATATATTAGTAATAAATTTGTTAAAAGTTAACAATCTTAATAACAAATAAAGAGATTTATATAAATAAAAGCAATAGAATTTGCTATAGATTTAACAATTTAGAAAACAAAGAAATAAAATTGTCTCTAAATAATACAAAAATTAAAAGAGAGACTATAAGACTTTGTCTTCAATAAAGAGCGCAAAACTGTATTCGAAATTTTGTAATTACAATAGCAACAATACAATTAGATCTAGATTTTTTGTTAAAATAAAGAGAATAATAAATCGAATTAAACAATAGTAGAAGTCTAAGAAGTTCGATTAAAAAGAAACTTTTTTAAACTATAGATACTTTAAAATTCTTTAATAGAACAATCGATTAAAATAGTTAAAAAAAGAAGTAGAAAAAAAGAGAAATTTATAAAAATCAAAAACGTTAAATCTAGAGATTATTCAAAGAAGACAAAAATTTCAAATAAAGAAATATATATAAAAGAAAAAGTAATAAAAATCAAAATAGAAAATATTATAATAAAGAATGTTTTTGCGATAATTAACTCTAATTCGAGAACTATTGAATATTAGAAAAGCAAATCTAAGAAGAAGCAAAAAAATTCTACAAATTATATATAACAAACAGAGCGTTTAAAAAGAATGCTACAAACAATAAAGAATTAAGTTAATTCGAAAACTCTAATACAAAATATTTTTATCTTGAAAATAAAAATAAAATTAATAGATTTTCTAGATTTTTGTTCTAATTTGAGTTTTTTTTTTGGTTCTTTTTTCGATAAAAAGTTTAATACTATAGTAAATAAAAGAAAGTCTTAGAAGTTTACAAAAAAGAGAAAGAGACAATTGTTATTGTAAAATCAATTAACGCTAAATTTACAAAGACTGTTTATTTTGAAAATATTATTGCAAGAGTAAAATCTTTAACAATTTTGTATTTTGTCGCTTACTTTATTGCTTGAATACAATTAAAAAATATAAAAATCAAAATAATATTTAATAGTAATGCAAAAATTAATTGTATTAACAAAGATTTTGCGAATAGAATTAATCTAGCAATTTGACAAGATATTTCTATTTTATTAATAGAAGTTACAAAAATACGTGTTTGTTTTAAAGAAATAGTAAAAGATACAAAAGTATTAATTGAAGAAATAACAATTTATATTTTTATTTTTGTTGTTTCCTAATTTAATTACAAAATTCTATTAGAACAATTCTTTTAACAAAGTGTTTAAAAAAATTTCTTAAATATAAACAACAACTTTTTTAAATTAACAATTTACTTTAGAAATAAAATAAAATATATTAATATTTTAAAAATATTTGCAAATTATTTAAGTAACAAAAATAAGAATATAATATTTGCAAAGAAATTTTCAAATCTTTAAACAATTGTTCGATTAATACAATTGTTAGATTTCGCAAATCTAATTGCAAAAAAATTTCGAAAACAAAAGTTAAAACTATTAGAATATCGACATCGCAAAATAGTATCAAAATAAAAGAGCAACAAAATTTTGATTAATTACAATAGATAAGTAGTATTAGCGTCTATTTATCTATCAATTTAATTAATTAAAATCGAACAAATATTTAAATTAATACTATATTTCGAATATGTTTAAAATTGTTTATAATTCGAACTTTTCGATTATATATTATAAAAGAGACTTTAATTATTTAATTGTTAAAAAAATTTAATATTTTTAGTTAATTTTTTGTTATTTTATACTTTTTTGTTCGAATAGATACAATATACAAGCAAAAAATTCCAAAAACAAATCTTGTAAATACAAGTAATTTGAATAGTTCTACTTCAAATAAATATCTAAATTAAAAAAAAATACTAGAATTATTTGTTATCGAGAGCTTTTAAAAAAAACTTAACAACGAACACAATCTTTTTCTAATATTTAAATTCTCTAATATTTAACGCAATTCTTGTCTTATTAAAAAGTATATTCAAAAACTAATTATAGAGTTAAAACTCTTTTCGCAAAAATAAAAATTCTTAATTATTATACTCTTTAATTGTAAAATTATCTTAACCTAAAGTAGACTAACCGCGAAAACCCGAATTCTTGACGCCAAGAGCCAAGATTCGATTCCATGACGTCAGATTCGGGTTCTTGGCGCTTAAGCAAGAGAATTCGCGCTAAATTTTGCTAAGCGAGTCAATCAAATAGCTTTATTTAAGGTCTTGGCAATTCGGGTTTACGCTGAAAATTCGGATCGAATTTCGGGTCCGACTTTTGGAATCGAAACACGATCCGACAGTGAGTCTAATCTAAAGTTTCTTTAAAATAGACAAAATTAAATTAAAAATCGTATTTGATCAGAAAATTTGTATTGTAGAGCACAAAGTATAACAAGCTTCGAGCTTTTCGATTTCTTGTATACTTAATTCTATTGTAATCAAGATATTAAAGAAGCGTCTATAGATAGACTTGCTAAAATACTCTTATAAATTATATCAAAATTCTTGATTTCTTATAAATAAAAAGAAAAAAAACAAATGTTGTATAGTTAATATTGCTATAAAGATAAACAAAATAATTGCTCGAAATACTAATATATTTTCTAATATCGAAAAGTTTGCGAAAGAATTTGTCGAAATAATAATTGCATTATTAATTAATTTCTTTTTAGATTATAATTAAATAGATTTTGTATTAAAGAGTTGCAATCTTACTATTTTTATAATTTCTCTTAAATTGCTTAGAATAACTTGTTTGTTACAAAGTACTACTAATTTAGTAACTTAATTTGTAAAAATTATAATTTGTATTTTTAAGAATCTTCTTAACAAGTATTGCTTTTTTGAAAACAATATAAATATAAAATAGTTTAAGTCGAATTATAATAACAAAAAAACAATTTTAAAAATTAAATTATTTATTCTAAAGTATATTTAATAATTAAACGCAATACTAGTAAACGTTAAGTTATCTAATTGCACAATCTTAGACAAAAAATCTTAATTCGGCAAGTTAAATATTAAAATTATCGATTTTATATATAATTTTAATAAACGTTTCTCTAACAATATAAAAATTATCAAAATTGTTAAGTAATTATCGTGCAAAAACGTTTCGAAAGTTAAAGTCTTTATAGATATATATGTCTACTATCCAATTTAAATATTAAAATTTGTAATTATTGCAAAATCGATTTATTGTTTGTTCAAAACAAAATATACTTTTGTCTAAAACTTAGAACAATAGAATACTATAAATAAACTAAAGATTGCTCTAATAAATATATCGACAATACGTATATTAAACTATTCTATTTTAGTTAACAAAATTATTTAAGTTGTAAACTTAAGTTTAAAAAGATAGAAAGTTGTATTAATACAAATTAATGCAATAACAAAGAGAAGATACTCTTCGCGATATAAGAGTAAATTCTTAAGCAAGCAAAAATCTCGATACAACATCAAAAAGCAAAAATATCGAAAATTTATAAAAATTTTAATTGTATAAAGTTCGATTTATTATTAAGATTAAGATTAATATTTTAATAATTTAGCTTAATTGCTTTGTTACAAATCTATTTAATACTTTTATTACGCGTTAATTAATTAAATTTGTCTCTTCAACTTTAATATACAACATATATTTGAACAAAAATATACAATAGCTAATAAATTTTCGAGAAAATTAAAAGAGCTATTTAACAATATTGATAAAATTAATAAAAAAATATTAATAGTTTTATTAATAGTTAATTAAATTGTATTTGTATTTGTTTTGCAAAAATAACAATATTAACAAAAGATAAACAAATTCTTGAAGATAACTATTTCAAGAAGTTAGAGCAAATTGCTCAATATCTAATTTTATTGCGAAAATTCAATGTAAATCAAAAGAATTTTTGCAAATTTAAGAATTATATTTTTTGTTTTCTAATTAGAGAAGAACAATTGTTTTGAAAAGCGAACAAAAATATATTTTTGCGCAAAATAGTAGATTGAACAAAAAACAAGAATTGTATTGTAAAAAGTCTATATAATAAATGCAATTATAAAGATAGAGAAAATATCTATTAATATATTGCAAATCGGTATTAATAATTAAATCTATTTAACTTTTGCAAGAAATACGTCGCAAGCTATAATAAATGTCAACAAAAAATATCTAACAAACAAAAAAAAATTATATATTCAACTTATATATTTGACTTATAAGAAAAGATTGCTATAAATTACATTTATATATTAACAACGAAGATATTTGCCAAAGTAAATCTAATAATTGCTCGAAATAATCTAATTAAATAGATAGAAGTTAAAGCAATTTCAAATCTAAAGATATTTACTATAGTAAAGTTTCTATAAAAGAAGATTTTTTGCTAATATAAATATATTAAGAAGATAATTATAGACAACAAATTCAAGAATAAAGTCAAAATAACAATTAAGCTTTTAAAGAGATATAGTATTAAAAAGATAATAACGTCAACTTATTATTTGCAAATTAATAAAATAGTAAAAAAAGAACACAAATCTATTATTGATACTTTATTTAAGTTAACAAAAAAAGTCTCTACAAGTTAATTACAATATTTATATACAATATTGTAAGCAAATAGAACAATAATTCGAAAGTTTATCGAAAAATGTTATTTTAACTTAAGTTTAAATACAAAGCAATATTGTTAATTGAGATAAAGTATTTAATTTGATATATTATAGATTAAAAAGAAGTTTATACAATAATTGATCTACTAATATCTAAATATCTCTTAAAGACAATTATCTTTTAATTTGATTTTTGTCTAGCAATCTTTTATTTTTTGTAGACAAAAAGACGATAATTAGCAAAATTAGCTATCAAATTTAATAGAAACTTTTTAAATTCTTTAAATGTCTTGCTTTTTAGCTTAGCGTTATTGCTTGTTCTTAAATATTATTGCGTAATAATATTGTTTTTCAAAAATAATATATAATAGAGAATTTTGTTCTTATTTGTAATAAAGTATATTAAGAATTGCATTATATTAATATCGATCTTTCGAAACTAAATAATATACTTATTTACGCTTTAACTTTTGTACAATTTTAGTTTTTTAAACTTTAGAGACTTAAATATTATTAATAATAAAGCAATAACAAGTTGTAAAATTTAAGAATTTGTTTGTTCGACTATTATAATTTGAGTTTATTAAGCGTTTTGTAGATTTCGAATCTTTGCTATTAAGATTTCTATCTATTAATATAAAGTTGAAGCTCTAATTGTAGTTAAACTCTCTTCTTTACTATTGTTACATTAATAAGAATTATTTTTGTTAACATTTTGTAAGCGATTGTTGTCTTAAAAGATATTAAAGTCTTCAAACTCTAATTTAGTAATTAAATAGTTATTATAACTTAAACTATTATAGTTCGACATAATATTATTACGTCTTAAGTCTTTTTTTTGAAAGATAGAACAATTAGAATTGTAAAATGCGAATACGTTTACTTTTTGTTAACGTACTAAGATATAAAAGACGTAAAATATAATAGACTTGTATTACTATATTTTAACTATATAAGATAGATAGTAGTAGAACTAATTGTTAAAGAACAACAAGAGACAAGTTTTCTCTCTATTTAATATTTGTTATAACGTGCAAGTTTATTTCTTGCTATCTAATTAGAAAGAAATGTTGTGCTATCTAGAACTTCCATAGGCACTCAAGATTACGTGCTCTGCTATATTCTAAGACGCTAGCGCGTCGGGGACGCTATAGTATTATAGAAACTCGCTATATTGTTTTGCGAATTTATTGCGATATTGTTTTAACAAAGTCAAATACTTAACAACTATTAATTTATAACTTGATATTAAATTTGTAATATTTTTTACTTTCTTAAATTTAATTTTGCGAAATTAACAAATATTTAAAAGCGAGATCGAAGTCTTTAAAAATAATAGATAAACAAAATAAATATTGTTAAAAAAATAATTTTAACAATTAAAATCTTGCAAAAGAGATAATAAAACAAGATTTAATGTTAGCTTTTTAATAGTTAATAAAAACTTAATAGAAACAAAGACTATAATATACAAATTTTAGTATAACAAAAAACTCTTCGAATCTATATGCTCTCAAATATGTTGCAAAAAAATTGTATTTATTTCTAAATTAATAAAATAGCAAAAAAAGAGAGTAAACTAAATTAATTTTGTGCAACATTATTTTGTCTATTTAATTACAAACAAGTATTTATATTAATATTTATAGTATTATTAATGCAACAAATTAGATTAAACTTTAATATTTTTAATTTTGTATTTAGATTGTTGCATAGCAATTATTATTAAATTTACTTTTTTCTTTGTTAAACGTAATTCTTTTGCTAAATATTTAAATCAAGTAATCGAATTAATTTTTTGCTTTTTTTTACGTTTTATTTTGCGACTTTTAATGCTTTATTTTATTATTAATTTGTTGTTAAAAGTTTTTGTCAATTAAGAAGATTAAGAGTTACAAGATAGTACTATTTAATTTTGTCAAATATAGATATTAATTGCGAAATAAGAAGCTAGAAATTAAATCTATTAATATATTTTAGTTGCTAGATTTATTTTTAGATACAAGACTTATTGCAAATACAATTTGTTCAATTTGATATTTTAAAGATACTTTATAGAATTTAAGCAACGTTGTATAACAATATTGCAATTAGAAAAATCGTTACGCTATTATATAAAGATATTATTAAGTTTTTGTAAAATATTTGTTTTTTGTTCTTTTATTTCGAAGATTAAGTCTTAATATACAATTTATATTTTTATTACAACGCAACAAGCTTTTGTTTACTCTTAAATTTGTTTCGATTAGACAATTGTTGTTAAGTATTAATATCTCTTATTACAAACAAAAGTTGTATATTATAATATATATTTTTTAGCTTAAGTTATTAACTTTTGCGCTATTTATAATTTTTAATTTAAATCGACAATATTTAAAGCTTCGAACTTTTATTCTAGACAACAAATATAAAATTACTAAAAATATTAAGATTAAAAAAGCAAATCTTATACAATATTATATTGTATCGAAGAATAGACTTACGCAATTATATATAATTTCGAATTGTTAATAACAATTGCAAACAATTTGTGTTTTCTAGTTACAAGTTATCTTATTACTTTATAATTAATAAGCTATTAATATACTAATTGAGCAAGAGTTAATACTAGTAAATATAGCGCAATTCTATATATTGTTTATAAAAAGAAGTAAAACAAAATTTAAGTTTGTATTAAATATTCGAGAGTTTTTGCGACTCTTTTTGTTTTATGTTATTATTTG
>JAABUL010006432.1_pt1 | contig 13541 bp, 16 predicted proteins | sample 5559151 | NCBI WGS metagenome assembly JAABUL01 (sample SAMN10711876, study PRJNA513368) | rock metagenome | isolation source: Antarctica rocks | place: Antarctica: Victoria Land, Pudding Butte sud | reverse complement strand
TCGTGCCGTCACCCGCTGCCGTGTCGTTCTGTGTCGCGTGCATGGGCATGAGTGAGAAATCCTACGCGCCCTCAAGGGTAAACTTCCGGGGGGTCGCTGTCTCATCATCGTTGGCACGGAGGGGTGCCGGTTATACCAGGCTTCGCCCTTGTAGGTCGTGCTGGACAGGATGCGGATGATCGTGCTCTGCGACCAGCCGCGCCCACCCCCCTTGCGCGTCGGGACGCCGCGCTCGATCAGCCATTTCTGGATTGCGTAGGAGCTCAGCTGCTCCTCGACGAGCCAGCGGTAGATCTGGCGCACCACCGCCGCCTCACATTCCTCAACAGCCATCTGCTGAGGGCCGGTCTCGGTCCCGCGGAACAGGCGATAGCCGTAGGTCGACGTGCCACCCCAGTTGACGCGTCCCTGGCGGGCCCAGAACAAGCGCCCCCTCCGGGTCCGCTCCGTGATCAGGGCGCGTTCGTATTCGGCAAATACGCCCTGCATCTGCAGCAGCATCTGCTGCTCCGGGCTGTCGCCGAAAGCGTGGTTGAGGAACACCACCTCACAGCCAGCGCGCTTGAACTCGTCGATCGCCAGCACCTGGTAGGCATAGTTGCGCGCCAGGCGATCAGGGGAACAAACCAGCACGGCGGCACAGGTGCCCTCAGCAATCAGATCACGCAGCCGGTCAAGGCCGGGGCGAGCCAGCGTTGCGCCGCTGCGACCGTCATCGGTGCAGATCAGATCAGGCAGCAGCTGCCAGCCGCGCTTCTCGGCAGCACGGCGCAAGGCATCGACCTGACTATCGATGGTTTGCTCCTTTTCCTGCTTGTCCGACGACACGCGGGCGTAGGCTGCCACCAGCTTCAAGCCATTCTCCGACGGCGTGCCCGCGGCAGGTCCGTCGGGGCAACAGCCTGCCTTTGCGGCTGGGAAAGGCACGATTGCAGCAGATCGAGGGCTTGCCAGACCCGGCGCTTGGCGTCCCGACATGGTATGCGCTCCCCTACAATGGCGACCAACGGATCAGCACTACTGGCGTCGGCCGCCGAACCGGTGTCCCTGGCTTCGGATCGCATGCGCTGCCTCCCTGCGCCCGCGTGGGCACGAAGGATGCACCCAAAAGCCCACCCCTCACCACATTTCGCGCAGGAAACAAGCGGCCTCTTGGATGCCAGCAGCTACGCTCGCGGCTGAATGCGCCGCCACTGGACAGGCTGCCTCACCACGAAAGTGAAACGGGTTTGGGTTGCAACCACATCAGGTCGGTCACCATGACACGCGGAGCCCGGCAGTGCCGCTTCAGCAGCTTGCGCAGCAGGCGCTTAGCGGCCCGCGTGTCACGGCGGCTCTGCACCAGGATGTCCAGCACCGTCCCGGCCTGGTCCACCGCGCGCCACAGCCAGTGCTTCACGCCCGAAATCGTTAGCACGACCTGGCGAGTCGCGCGGAGGGATCTCACCTCCGCGCGCTCCTAGAACCGTACGTGACACTCTCGCGTCATACGGCTCCCGATGTTCGGTCGTCGACATGCACAAAGCGCCAGTGCGCGAAGAGGTCTGGACTTGCCCGGCGGACCCGCGCCAGCCACTCCCTTGCGCGCCTTGGCTTCCGGCGCAGGCGTTTGAACTTGTCGCACGCCCAACGTGCCAGGACGGCGTCAACCCGGTTCAGTGTCCAGTATAGCGCCGACCTGTAGAAATGGCTGTAGTAGTTGATCCAACCCCGGATGTATGGATTAAACATCCGAGCCAGATCATCGAGGGTCTTGTCGCTCCGACGGTGCATCGCCCACCCTCGGATCGCCTGCCTTATCGCTTTCAGCGCCTTCGGACTGGCCGCAGGCAGGAATGAAACACCGTATCGACCGCCGCGCCAAACTGCCTTCCTCGGGCGAAACGCGTAGCCGAGAAAGTCAAATGATTGGGTCGGAAAGTCCCCACGCCGGTTCGTATCCTTGCAGTAGACGAGCTTCGTCTTCTGTGGATGGAGAACCAGCCTGCACGCCGTAAACCGGGCGTCCAAGGCATTCCATAACGCTTGTGCCTCCTCGGCACTTCGGCAGTGGCAAATGATGTCGTCCGCGTATCTTTCGAACGGGATGCCGGGATAGATTCCCGCCATCCACGCATCGAAAGCATAGTGCAGAAATAGATTCGCAAGGCAGGGGCTTACGACCCCGCCTTGCGGCGTTCCTGCCGCGCGGGACACCACGCTCCCGTCCTTCATTTTGGCCGGAACCTTCACCAACGCTCGATATAGAGAAGCACCCAAGCGCAGTCCGTATGTTTGCGGACCGCCTTGAGCAACAGCTCCCAGTCGATGCTGTCGAAGTAGCCCTTCACGTCGATGTCGAGCGTCCAGTCATATCGCCAGCATCGCTGACGGGCCTTCCGAACTGCATCGATCGCCGACCGGCGGGGGCGGTATCCATAGGAGTCCTCATGGAAAATCGGCTCCAGGATGGGCTCCAGATACCGTTTGACGACTTCCTGCGCGATTCTGTCGGCAACCGTCGGTATCCCCAACGGCCGTGTTTCCGTCTTGCTGTCGCCCTTTGGAATGTCGACCCGTCGAACCGGTGGAGGAAAGTAGCTCCCCGAAGACATGCGGTTCCAGAGCTTGTAGAGGTTGGTCGATAGATCAGCCTCGAAGTCCGCAACCGTCTGTCCATCCACTCCAGCCGCTCCCTGATTGGCCTTCACCTTCTTGAAGGCCTCCCAGACTTCCCGTTTCGGAATGTCGAACGGCTTTGCCTTGTCCACAGAGCTCCTCCCGTTACCGGTTGGCTCTGAGCCGCGGCTGAACAACGCAGCTCCTTCGGTCCGATGCCATTACAGCACCCTCAACCCTACTACGAGCCGCTCCGCCCCTGTGCTCCGCATCAGTACTCTGGCCCTCGCGGTTTCAGCCGCTCGGACGTCTCCCTTCGCATCGGAGCGACAGGTTCTCACGTTCCATACAAGAGCCTGATCTGGCTTCGCGCCGCCTATATGCCGGATGCCGCTCGGGCAGACTTCAGGACCACCCCCGAGCTTATCCCGGGAACTAGACGCACCCCCGGTTTCGACATCATCCTTGGCATTTCGACACGTCATCAGCGGTTCGCTCTCGCTCGCCTCTCCAGATCATACCTGACGGGATCAAGTCCCGCCTTTTGCTGCAACGCTCACCACCATCGCTTTTGACGACAGCAGCTTGCAGTGGTTTGACGCCTGCACCTGACTGCCGACGTCGAGGGGCCCACCCTCATCTCTCATACAGCTCCACATCTCCGACCTAGGAGATGTGTTCGTGACACACCGTCGAGGTGCAATTTGTCTCCCGCACGAGGCAGCCTGCGGCGGATCTGGTTGGCGAAGCCTTGCCCGAACTTCAGCGCCCACTGGCGCACGGTTTTATGGCTGACAATGATGCCGCGCGCAGCCAGCAGCTCGTCCACCATGCGCAGGCTGAGCGGAAAGCGGAAGTAGAGCCAGACGGCGTGGCTGATGACCTCGGCCGGAAGCGGTAGCCGGCGTAGCTTGGGCAGGCAGGCTTCGTCCTCCCGCCCGCCTACCCGGCTCAACCACCGCCCGCAAGCCGCCCGGCAGCCAAGTTGACGGTGCCGGCGCGACCAATGCATGTATCCCCGTCTTGGGAGCCTTGGAGAGCGAACTTTCGTCCATGACCGAAACTCGACCTCTCTGGCACCCGTCAGGACTTTAACCACTTGCGCTTGATCGGATCGTGGCCGTCCGCACAATCGAAGGCAAAACGTGCCTGCGACCATTGATGCCGCCCGCCGTACCCATATCTCTCGACGGAGACGCTACAGGCGGGGGGCACCGCGCCGGAACTGGGAAGCCCGGCAAGTCCGAGTTCCCGGTCAGCTGGACCGACGACGAGGTCATCGCCCAGGTCGAGGAGGTCGCGAACGACCCACATTCGTCCCGCAGGAATGGGCGTCTAGGACGCGCGGTCGTGAGCGGGACCCGCCACGGCGTCGATATCGAAGTAGTAATCGAGGCGAATGGCACCCAAATCGTCACGGGCTACCCGACGAACGTCAGACGCAACCCTTGACGCCGAGCTTGCTTTTGCACTTGCTAACTGATGAGACTAGCAGCGAGCACCCGGGATCGGGCTCCTTCGAGCCTCGGGAAAGCCGCCGCATATGCCAGGATCGATGCCACATGGACGGCGCGTAGATGTTAGCTTCCGATCTCACCCACCCTACGAGGGAACGCCACGCGGTCAGGCCTGCGGCCCATACGCGGCAGCCAGAGCAGGGGTTGCTCGTAGTAGGACAGGGCGTGATCGTGCGAGGCATCCTGAGGGACGTGCAGCGACTCGTTGTTGAAGGCACTGTCGAGGCTACGCTTGCGACGAAAGAGTTGGCAATTTCTTCCAGCGGTCGCCTTGAAGGTAATATCGAGACAGCGCATGCCGAGATCGCGGGCGAGTTTAGCGGGCGCCTCATGGTGCTGCAGAGTCTCGTGGTGATGCCCACCGGACGCCTGCACGGACAGGTATTTTGCCGACGCCTGCGAGTGGCCGACGGTGGCGCGATTACAGGACGCCTCGAAATGGTGCCGGCTGAAGGGGCAATGCCAGAAACGATCCGTGCTGGAGGCCCAAGCGGCGGAGGTCAGGACCACTACCGACAGATGGAGGAGAGCCTGCAAGCCTTAGTCAAGGCCTTGCCCGCTGGCTGGACTGAGGCCGACCGAGCCGAGGTGCAGCACTTTATCGACGTAGGTGAGTATGGATTGGCGCTGGAGACCCTGGCCGGGATCGCCGTCGAGGAAGACAGGCCGTTTGACAAGGCTTTTCTCGATCGGGTGGCTAAGCCCGCCGAGATTATGCAGATGCTGGACAGCCCCGCGATCCGGGATTTGCGCAGGCACCTGAAGGTCGCCGCTTAGCTGTAGCTGCTTGCCGTCATCAATGGTGGCAAGCAGCTACAGCTAACGCGCCGCCGCCCCGAACGTCCGCAGCCGTGTTGCATGGACCGGGAATGCGGGCGCAGTTGCCCCAGCCCCGGCTGTGGTTCAGGCGATACGGACGGAGTTCGGGCGTCAGCGTGGTGCATGGATCGGCTGGTTGGTGCTGAGAGGCTGAATGCCATAGAGGGAGGAGTGCTCCTCTCCTGACTTCTGGATTTCCCCCTTTGTTGTTCAAGCTGAACCAGAACCGCCGCCGCCACATCCCGCGGCAGCGTCGCCGGGTGACGAACTGGCCAGCCTACGACGCCAGCCTGCGCCAGCGTGGCAGCCTGACGGTGTGGTTCACCGACGAGGCGGTGACATCGGCGCCTATATTCTGGTTGTCCCGCATTTGCCGTGCTGTCGTTGCGTCGTCATGCGGCATGCAGGACGCGGGCGCGGAGGAGGTCGAATGTAAACCAGCGCAGGCGTGGGACCCAGAGGAACCCTGATTTCTCAACGCGGTATGGTGCTGATCAGCGCCGAAACCCACTGCTGACGCACACCTGGTCGGTACGGGTGTCCATGAAAGCGACTTCGCCCAGCAACTCGCCCCCGTGTTCGCGCATCCAGCCCCGCACCCGCTCGCGCTGGTAACGTATGGTCCGGCTGGCGGGCGGGGGACACCAGGACTGCCCACCGCGCGTCGTGCGCGGCTCGGCCGCCTACGCCGCGATTGCCTCGTCGGTGAACCAGACCGTCAGGCTGCCACGCTGGCGCAGGCTGGCGTCGTAGGCTGGCCAGTTCGTCACCTGACGCCGCGCCCGCGGGATGTGACAGCGGCGGTCCTGGTTCAGCTTGAACGGCAAAGGGGGAACTCCGGAGGTCAGGAGAGAAGGCGACCTTCTACTCTGCCCAGCTTCTCGGCACCAACCAGCCAATCCATGCACCACGCTGACGGTCGTCAGAACCCGCCTTCGCGGCAAAAGCTGCATCGGTTCCAGGGCACTCGTGCCGCGACGGGATAGGTCAGCGATCCTGGACGGGAAGCCCCGAGGTTGCCACTGCGGCCTGACACGAGGTCGTGCCACCAAGGCAACCGCCACGGTCATACCCCAGTGTATTGCGCATATTCTTGCCGCCGGGCGAATTTGGTGCTGTTGTGTGGTGGTATGATAGGTGATCTCGGTGGCCCTAAGCCTGCAGCCTGTGAAGCGGCGCCGCCTGTATGAAGGCATCGTCGAACAGCTCGAAGCGTTGATCCTTGCGGGAGACTTGCCCCCCGGTTCTCCCATGCCATCGGAGCGGGAACTGACCGCCGAGTTCCAGGTGGGCCGCACCGCGGTGCGCGAGGCATTGTTCACGCTGCAACGGCGTGGGCTGGTGGTGCTGCAAAGCGGAGAACGCGCCTACGTGACCCTCCCCACATCGGGTGCCGTTGTCCGCGAGCTGGCGACCATCGTCCGGTTCCATCTGGCCAGCCAGGCCGGCGCGTCGGAGTTCCAGGGCGCCCGCATGCTGTTCGAGACCGGGCTGGCCCGGCTGGCGGCCGAGACGGCTACGGCGGAGGACATCGACAGCCTGCGCGAGCGTCTCGCTGCCAACGAAGCGTCCCTAGGCAAGCTCGATCGGTTCATCGAGACTGATGTCAAGTTTCACTCGGCCCTCGCCGAGGTCGCCCGCAATTCCATCTTTGTCGCGCTGAACCAGGCGCTCTCTACCTGGTTGCGGGCGCAGCGCGCCAGCTCGGTCAGCATCAAGGGCTCGCCCGAGGCGGCCTACGCCGCCCATTCGCGCATCTTCGAGGCGATCGCGCGGCACGACCCCGACGCGGCCGCGCAGGAGATGCGGAACCATCTGGAACAGGTTGCGGCCTACATCGGCGAAGCCGGGGTGCCGCCATGAGCGGCTACGTGTTCCAGTTCGGCGCCGTGTGGGCCAACCTTCCTTTGTTGCTGTGGGGGGCGTTGCACACGGTCCTGTTCTCGGCCGGGGCACTCGTTGCGGGCGTGGCGGCCGGAATTGCGCTCGCGCTCATGCGCGGCGCCCGGTCGGCGGCGCCTCGCCTAGTCGCCGCGACCTATGTCGAATTCATCCGCAACACGCCGCTGCTGGTCCAGTTGTTCATCGTCTTCTTCGGCCTGCCCAGCGCCGGCATCAGGCTCACGCCCGACCAGGCCGCGATCCTGGCCCTGGTGCTGAACTTCAGCGCCTACTCGTCCGAGATCGTGCGGGCCGGGATCGAGGCAGTGCCGCACGGCCAAGTCGAGGCCGCGCAAAGCCTGGGCATGACGCGCTGGGAGGTGGTGCGCCACGCGGTGCTGCTGCCGGCAATTGAGCGGGTCTACCCGGCCCTGGTCAGCCAGGGCACGCTGCTGATGCTCGGCTCGGCCATCGTGTCGGCGATCGGCGCGGACGAGCTCACGTCCGCGGCCAACTACATCCAGTCGCAGACCTTCCGTAGCTTCGAGGTCTACCTAGTCACGACGTGCATCTACATCGGGTTGACGGTGCTGTTCCGCGCCGGGCTGGCCCGGGTCGCGTGGCTCGCCTTCCCGCGCCGGCGGGCTCTGGGCCTCGCCCACGTGACACGCTGAGCCATGCGGGACTTCTCGTTCCTGGATGTGATCCACCTGGCCGAGGCGGCGCGCTGGACCGTGCTGCTTTCGGTGATCGCCTTCGTGGGCGGGGGCCTGCTGGGGGGGGCGCTGACATGGATGCGGGTGTCGCGCAGCGCCGCCCTGCGGCGGGCCGCCGAGGGATGCATCCTGTTGCTGCAGGGCACGCCCTTGCTGATGCAGATTTTCCTCGCCTATTTCGGCCTGGCGCTCGCCGGGTTCGACATCCCCGCCGTCGCCGCGGCCGGCGTCGCGTTCACCGCCTACGCCAGCGCCTTCCTGGCCGAGATCTGGCGCGGCTCGATCGAGGCGATCCCGCGGCCGCAATGGGAAGGCTCGGCCTCGCTCGGCCTGACAAGGTGGGAGCAGATGCGCCATGTGATCGTGCCGCAGGCGCTTCGGCTGGCGCTGCCGCCCACGGTCGGGTTCATGGTGCAGATCATCAAGAACACGTCGCTGGCGTCGATCATCGGGTTCACCGACCTGGCCCGGGCCGGGCAGTTGATCAACAACGTCACGTTCCAGCCGTTCCCGGTGTTCGGGACAGTCGCCGCCCTCTACTTCGTCCTGTGCTTCCCCTTGTCGTTCGCCAGCCGCGCGCTGGAACGGAGGCTTCATGCCGGTCGTCAGCGTCCAGCACGCGTGTAAGAGCTTCGGCCCGCTGCGCGTGCTCGACGACGTGTCGTTCGACGTCGAGGGCGGCCAGGTGGTGGTGCTGATCGGACGCAGCGGCTCGGGCAAGAGCACGATGCTGCGCTGCCTGAACGGGCTGGAGGCGATCAATTCCGGGACGGTGACGATCGACGGCGTCGCGGTGCATGCGAAGGGCACGGACCTGCGCCGGCTGCGGCAGGACGTGGGCATCGTGTTCCAGCACTACAACCTGTTCCCGCATCTCACGGTCGAGCAGAACGTGACGCTGGCGTTGACGGTGGTGAAGCGGATGGCCAGGGCCGAGGCGCAGGCGATCGCCCTGCGGGTGCTGGACCAGGTCGGCCTCGCCGACAAGCGCGGCGCATTCCCCGAGCAGCTGAGCGGCGGCCAGCAGCAGCGCGTGGCGATCGCCCGGTCGTTGGCGATGAAGCCCAAGGTGATGCTGTTCGACGAGGTAACCTCGGCGCTCGACCCCGAGCTGAAGGACGAGGTCCTGCGCGTCGTCGAGGCGCTGGCGTCGTCAGGGATGACCATGGTGCTGGTCACGCACGAGATGGCGTTCGCACGCCACGTCGCGGACCGCGTCATCTTCATGCACGCAGGCAAGGTCCACGAAGCGGGACCGCCTGCGCGCATCTTCGGCGCGCCGCAAACGCCGGAGCTGCGGCAGTTCATAACAACGAGAAGCAACGAGGGAGGCTGAATATGGGCAAGGGTTGGAACAGGGCGCTGCTTGGGCTTGCGGCGGCCGTCATGGTGGCGGCCGGGGCTGCTCGGGCGCAGGCTCCGGCGGCAGGCACGTCCGGGCTGGACGCGATCCTGAAGCGGGGCAAGGTGCTGATCGCCATCGATATCGGCTCGCCCCCCTACGCGATGACGGACGCCAACATGAAGCCGCAGGGTGCGGATGTGGACGCGGCGGAGCTGCTGGCCAAGGACCTGGGCGTCCCACTCGAGATCGTGCCGACCACGGGCCAGGGGCGCGTGCCGGTGCTGCTGAGCGGCAAGGCGGACCTGGTGATGGCGACGTTCAGCATCACGACGGACCGCGCGAAGAGCGTCGCGTTCTCGAACCCCTACGGGATTATCCGGTCGGTCGTCTTCGGCGCGAAGAACGTCGAGATCAAGGCCGCAGCCGACATGAAGGGCAAGGGGATCGGTGTCACCCGCGGCACGACGCAGGAGGGCGCGCTCGCGGACACCGCACCCCAGGGCACCACCATCACCCGGTTCGACGACGACGCGACGGCCATCTCGGCGCTGGCGAGCGGCCAGGTGGACGCGCTGGCGACGGCCGACAACCGTGGCTTCGTGCTGAACCAGCGCTTCCCCGACCGGTTCGAGGTCAAGTACGAGCTCGGCATCTTCTACTACGCCGTCGGCCTGCGCCGGGGCGACCCGGACCTGCAGCACTGGGTGGACACCTGGGTGTTCGTGAACATGCACAACGGCACCCTGGGGCGCATCTTCGCGAAGTGGCTGAAGTCCGACCTGCCCCTCCTGCCGACGATGTGACGATGAAGGCCGAGGTGGCATGGCCGCGACAGGACCGGCTCGGCGAATCGCCGGTCTGGTCGGTGCGCGAGCAGGCGCTGTGGTGGGTGGACATCCACCGCCCGGCGATCCTGCGCGGCCGCCTGCCCGGTGCGGCGGACGAGTGGGAGCTCGTGGGCAACGTGGGCTCAATCGGGCTCAGGCGCGGCGGCGGCGTGGTCGCGGCGATGCGGCACGGATTTGCCGCGTTCGATGCGGAGGGCGTGCAACGCAGTCTCGTGCAACCCGTCGCCGGGTTGCCCGACCTGCGCTTCAACGACGGCCGCGTGGACGCGCGCGGCCGCTTCTGGGCCGGGACCGTGCAGGAGAAGCGTGTCCCGGGCCTGGCCGGCCTGTACCGCCTCGATCCCGACGGCGCCTGCACGCAGATGGTGTCCGGCATCACCGTCTCGAACGGGCTCGCCTGGAGCCCGGACGGGCGGACGATGTACCTCGCATGCTCGCACGCGCGGACCGTCTGGGCCTACGGGTTCGACATGGATGCCGGGGTGCCGGGCGCGCGGCGCGTGTTCGCATCGTTCGGTGCGGGCGACGGCGTGCCGGACGGGGCGACCGTGGACAGCGCCGGCTGCTACTGGATCGCCCATTTCGGCGGGGCGCGGCTCACCCGGTTCACCCCGCGGGGAGAGGTGGACCGGGTGGTGCCGATGCCCGTCCCCCGTCCGACGAGTTGCGCCTTCGGCGGGCCCCGGCTCGACACGATCTACGTCACGTCGGCGCGCTACGGTCTCGACGACGCGGCGCTGCGCGCGAGCCCGGACAGTGGCAGCGTCTTCGCGCTGCACCCCGGCGTGGACGGGATCGCGGAACCGGAATTCGGGGGGTAGCGGACATGGACGAGATCGAGGCCGATGCCGCCCGCGTGCCAGATGCGGCGCTGACCGGGTTCTGCGCCGCGTGCCTCCGGGCGGTGGGGGTGCCGGGCCCGGACGCCGAGGCGGCCGCGGTCAACTTGGTCGAGGCCGACCTGCGCGGGGTGCATAGCCACGGCGTGGTGCGCCTGCCGATCTACGTGCAGCGCCTGGCGGCAGGCGCGATCAACCCGCGGCCCAGGATAAGCGTGGTGCGGGAGACAGCGACGTCCCTGGTGGTGGACGGCGACAACGGCCTGGGCCAGGTGGTCGGGATGGCCGCCATGCGGATGGTGATCGACAAGGCGCGGGCGGGCGGCGGCGCCTGCGTGTTCGCCTCGGTCCGCAACAGCAACCATTATGGCGCCGCGGCCTACTATGCCGAGATGGCCCTGCCGCACGGCATGATCGGCATCAGCACGACGATCGGCGGCATCAACCACATGGTGCCATGGGGCGGGGCGGAGGCGATGCTGGGCAACAACCCATTCGCCATAGCCATGCCGGCCGGGGCGGAGCCGCCGGTGGTGCTCGACATGGCGTGCAGCGTCGCCGCCCGCGGCAAGATCATCGTCGCCGCGAAGGAAGGCAGGCCCATCCCGGGCGACTGGGCCGTCGGCCCCGATGGGCAGCCGACCACCGACGCGGCCCGCGCGCTGGAAGGCTTCGTGCAGCCGGTCGGCGGGCCGAAGGGCTATGCGCTCACCCTGGTCATGGGGCTGCTGAGTACCATGCTCTCGGGCGCTGGCTTCGGGACCGAGGTGACGCACATGTACGACGACCTCGAGCGGCCGCAGAACATCGGCCACCTGATGGGCGTGCTGCCGGTTGGGCTGTTCGAGGACGAGGCCACGTATCGTGCGCGCATGGACAAGGCGGTGCAGGAGGTCCGCGGCGTGCGCCGGGCGGCGGGCGTCGCACGGGTCTACCTGCCGGGCGAGCGCGAGGGGATCGCGATGGCCGAGCGCCGCGCGACGGGCATCCCGTTCGGGGCCGGGGTGCTGGCGGAGCTGCGGGCGCTCGGCGCGCAACATGGCCTGGCAGTGCCGTGGGCGCTGCCATGATCGAGCCGACCGGCCTTGCCCCCCTGGGCACGCGCGGGGTGCGGGTGAGCCGGCTCGGGTTCGGGTCGGCACCGCTGGGCGGCCTGCTGCGGGCGACCACGGAAGACGACGCGCTGGACGCCGTGGCCGCGGCGTGGGAGGCCGGGCTCCGCAGCTTCGACACGGCTCCGCAATATGGCGGCGGGATGGCGGAGCAGCGGCTGGGTGCCGCCCTTGCCCGGCACCCGCGCGCCGAGATAACGGTCTCAAGCAAGGTCGGCAAACTGGTCGCGCTGGCCGGCGACGCCGCCCCGGGCATCTTCGTCGGCGCGCCGCCGCATAGCATCGCCTACGACTATTCCCATGATGGCGTGATGCGATCCCTGGAGGCGAGCCTGCGACGCACCGGGCTCGACAGGTTCGACGTCCTGCTGATCCACGACGTGAACCGCAAGTACCACGGCGACGCAGTGCACGCGCGGCTGGACGAGGCGCTGGCGGGCGCGTGCCGGGCGCTGCGGTCCCTGCGCGACCAGGGCGTGATCCGCGCCTTCGGCCCGGCCGGCAACGAGATCGACGTAAACCTTCGTTTCGTGCGCGAGGCGGATGTCGACTGTCTCATGCTGCCCGGCCGCTACACGTTGCTGGACCGCGCCGCAGACGCCGCGCTGCTGCCTGAATGCGCCGCCCGGAGCATTGGCGTGCTGCTGGCAGCGCCGTTCGAATCGGGCATCCTCGCGACCGGCGCGGTGCCGGGTGCCAGCTTCGCCTACGCGCCGGCCGACCGGGCCACGCTGGCGCGGGTCGAACGCATCGAGGGTGCCTGCCGGGCGCATGGGGTGGCCCTGGCCGCGGCCGCGCTGCAATTCCCGTTCCGGCACCCTGCCGTGTCCGGCGTGGTGGCGGGCATGCGGAGCCGGGCCGAGGTGGAGGCGAACATCGCGCTGATGCGGACACCGGTCCCGCCGGCGCTGTGGCACGATCTGGACCGGATGCAGGAAGGGGCGGGCAGATGAGGCTGGTTGTGGGATCGGACCATGCGGGGTTCAGCCTGAAGGGCGCCATTCTCGCGCATCTGGTGGCGCTGGGGCACGAGGTGCATGACGCCGGGTCGTTCGACCCGCGGCCCGTCGATTTCCCGGACATCGCGCAGGCCGTGACCGGCCGCATCCTGGCCGGCGACGCCGAGCGCGGGCTGCTGGTCTGCGGCACCGGGGTGGGCGCCGTCATCGCGGCGAACAAGGTGCGCGGCATCCGGGCCGCCGTCTGCCACGACGTGCACTCGGCGCACCAGTCGGTCGAGCATGACGACGTGAACCTGATGTGCCTGGGCGCGCAGATCGTCGGCCCGTGGCTTGCGGTGGACCTCGTCGATGCCTTCCTGGGAGCGACCTTCTCGACCGACGCGGATTGCCGCCGCAGAGTCGAGAAGCTTCACGAGATGGATCGCCAGCGGGGCTGACGGCCCGGCTCCGGCTCGATGACCACATTGTTCCGCAGCAGGCCCACGCACGTGATGTCCACCTCCAGGACGTCGCCGTCCGCCAGCCAACGCGGCGGAGTCCGCGCGAGGCCGACGCCGTCCGGCGTGCCCGTGGCGATGACGTCGCCGGGCAGAAGCTCGGTGAGCGCCGACACGTAGGTGATCGCGGTAGGGACGCGCATCACTGCGCGCCCCCCGCACAGAACCGTACGGGCGGAATTCCCGCATAGGAACCCCTGAACAGGTTCGTCTGCCATGGACGGTCCGAGGAGTATGGCACGCCGAATTGCGCGCAGGCCGGATTCGCCCGTTTTGTGGGGGGATTGAAGGCCGGATTTTCGGTTTGTGGAGAGTGTTTTGGTCGTATTCGGCGGGCGGCGGACGCACTCCGCCCCTGCTGCCTCACCCTTGCGGCGTCAGCAGATGCCTGGCCAGGTACAGATTGA
>JAABUL010006431.1_pt1 | contig 13541 bp, 17 predicted proteins | sample 5559151 | NCBI WGS metagenome assembly JAABUL01 (sample SAMN10711876, study PRJNA513368) | rock metagenome | isolation source: Antarctica rocks | place: Antarctica: Victoria Land, Pudding Butte sud | reverse complement strand
ACCTACACCTCGCGAACCTGCGCGCCGCCCTCGACGCGAGGCCGCCGAAACTGTCGGAACCACCTGCCATGATGACGTGGTCAACGTGGCCTGACGATCAACGGGCCGCCACCGAAGTTCCACGGAACTCGGGACATCCTCCATCAAGCTCCACACCATCGCCACGCAACTCATCGCCGACGCAACCAAACCCACCACACCCCGCACATAAGCACACCCCGGTCGCCTCACCCGCCGCAGCCGCTAGGTCCTTTGCGGAGTTCGGCTTCTTGGTCGAAACCGACCCTCAGGCAGGACCCCCACGTCCCACCCTCACGACACGCCGACACCACCAGTCACGCCGAGAGTCAGGCCAGCCAGGGCAGTTGGGGGCAGGGCATGACCCTGATCGGCGACGATGACAGCAACTACCTCGCGACCCCGACCGCCCTGGGCAACGATGACGCGATGCTGCCGCCACCGGACCCCAAGCTGTTCGCCAGCTACGACGGCGCGATGGGGGAGGCGACGGCTGGGACGCGGCCGGCGCCCGCAAACAGGCGCAGAACGTCGTCGACACGGTGAAGGACACACTGACCGGCGACTGACGGCAGTTCGGATGCGCAGCGGACGGACATGTTCATTGAGCATCCATCGGGGCCGGCGTGTTCTGCTGAGCAGATGCGAGTGCCGCGTATAGATCGAATCGCCTCCGGGACACGCGGGTATGGGGAACACTCAACAGCGGCCGGTCGACGGTGGCTCGATGCATGTCGACCCCAAGCGCACGCAGCCCTCCCGAGGCGAGGCGGCGGCACTGTACCGCTACTACGGCGGCGAGGAACACCGGTGAACCGCGGCATGAGGCAGGTATCGAAGCGGCGGTGGACCGGCTTTGCGACCAAGCAGGCGCACCTCGCCAGCTGCCTCGGTTGCCTTCAGCGCACCGCTGGCCCAACCAGCAGACTCATGTCATGAGTTCACCAGATCCCGACCCGGCGGAAACGACGGGACTGGAGGACGGTAATGGTGTGCCCCCGGGTGAGACCCCGCCCGGTGAAGCCAGCACGTCCAGCGCTCACTACCAGGAACCGACCGCCGCCCACCCCGGCATGTCCGTAGCCCTGATGGTCGTACTCGGTGTGGTGGTGTTGCTCATCGTCGTCGGGTTTGTCGGCAAAATACTGGGTTTCTTCTTCTTCTGAAACTCACCGTGCGGGCGCACTGCGTTGGCAGAAAGGAGGCCTGCTGTGACCGATGCGGGCGAGCACCGGCGGTTGCGGATCCTGATCACCGGGGCCTCAGGCAACATTGGCACCGCGTTGCTGCGCCACCTTGCCGCGCACTCCCCCGACCTGGACATTGTGGGAGTGGTTCGGCGCCGGCCGCCGACCCATCCGCCCTATGACTGCGCCAGCTGGCACACGGTCGACCTCGCTGAGCTTGATGCGGCCGACCAACTGGCCCCACTGATGGTCGGCGCCGACGCGGTGGTGCATCTGGCGTGGGGCTTTCAACCCACCCGCGACGTCGACTACCTGCGGCGGACCGGGGTAGGTGGCACCGCAGCCGTGCTCTGGGCGGTGCAGCGAGCGGCGGTGCCGCACCTGGTGCACATGTCCTCGGTCGGTGCCTACACCGCGGTCATCGATCAGCGCCGGGTCGACGAGCAGTGGCCGACCGCAGGTATACCGACCTCGCCTTACAGCCAGCCACAAGGCTGCCGCCGAGCGCCTGCTCGACGTGGCGGAAGCGACCACGGACTCGGCGCTGACCATCACCCGGTTGCGCCCGGGCTTCGTCGTGCAGGGCGCCGCGGCCAGCGGACTGCTGCGCTACGGGCTGCCCGGCTACGTCCCGGCGGCCGCGCTGCGCTGGGTGCCGCTGCTTCCTCTGGACCGGTGCCTTCTCATACCCATGATTCATGCCGACGACGTGGCCGACGCCATCATCCGCGCCCTGCGCCGTCGCATCGGTGGCGCCTTCAACCTGTCCGCCGAACCACCGGTGACCCGCGACAATGTCGCCGAAGCCCTGGGTGCGCGGCCGGTGCAGGTGCCCGCACGGGTGCTCCGCGCGCTGGTCGGGCTCACCTGGCGCACCCGATTACAGGCGTTGGAACCCGGGTGGGTCGACTTGGCGTTCTCGGTGCCTCAGTTGGACACCACCCGTGCCCGGCAACTGCTGGGGTGGGCACCGACCGTGGACGCTCGAGCAGCGTTGCGGGAGGTCATGACTGCTGCGCGGGAAGGCGCCAGCACGGTCAGCCCCCCGCTGCGGCCTCGTACAGCGCGGGATCTGCTGGCCCGGATGCTGCGCTCCGGGCCGGTCGGCGATCGCCGCCGCACCTGAGCGAACTCACCCCTTGCTGGTGTTCTCCTGCTTCACCGGACGGGCGTCGTGTGCGGGCTGTCCGGGTGTGCGCCGGTCCTCTTTCATCTGCGCCTCGAACAGGTGCCGCCGCCCCGCCACCAGCTCCTCGCGCACCCGGCGTTCGTGGTCACGAAACGCGGTCCAGTAGCCGTCGTCGAATTCCTCCACCACCTGAAAAGTCCACCGTCCGGCTAAGACGTTGCGTCCGATGAGCTCCGCGGCGAGGCGCTCGGCCTGCTCGGGGTGCCCGGCCTCCCGCAGTTGCTGCACCGCCGTACCCAGGGTGAGATCAGCACCACCCATCAGCTGGTGAAACGAGTACAGGTGCCCCCGAGCCCGCTCGAGGAACTCCAACGCCTCCGACACCGTGCCCACCGCCGACACCGTTTCCGCTGATACGCCCTCGGGGCGGCGGTGCTCGACGTCGGGACCATCCGAAGCCTCGGCCATGGTCAACCCTCTCTCGTAGCTGGTGGCCGCGCCCGCGACCCCTCGCCCAGCGTGCCTGCTGAGAGGTGTCCGCGCACAGTGGTCGAGAAAAACCGGCCCCGGGGCGCGCGGGTGACGCAGGATGTGGAGCCGCGGTGATGCGCGTCCCCGGGCGTAGTGGCATGTACGGCGCTCGCGCCGCGGTCTGGGTCGCTCTCACCCTGGACGTTCAGCGGGCGACGCAATCCATCCTGTGGTCGACTGGGACGTGACCGGCACCGACGCCGTGGCACCCGGCGTGCGTCACCAAAAGCTGTCCCCAAGGGAGTAACTAACTATGTCTGAGCGCAACACTCTGCTTCGTTCGATGCACGACGTGGGGGCCGCCGCCTGGTTCGGAGGCTCGTTGATGGGAGCCGTCGGCCTCAATGGTGCCGCCTCCGATGTGGCCGATCCCGCCGACCGTGCCCGGGTCAGCGCCGCCGGATGGGCACGGTGGGCACCGGTCCAGGCCGCCGCGATCGGAGTGCACGCCATCGGTGGACTCGGACTGATCCTGGCCAACAAGGGCCGCGTCGGCGCCCAGGCCGGTGTCGGCGCGAACACGGTGGTGAAGACAGCGCTGACGGTGGCCGCTGCCGGAACCAGCATCTACAGCGGGGTGCTGGGCGGCAAGATCGCCCAAGCCGGGCAACCCCACGCGGAGGCCGCCACCACCCCCTCCCCCGAAACCCCTGGTGATGTCAGCGCGGCCCAGAAACAGCTCAGCGTGCTGCAATGGGCCACCCCGGTGCTCACCGCCATCATCGTCATCCTCGGAGCCCAACAGGGCGAGCAGCAACGCCCCACCCAAATCCTGCGTGGTCTCGCCGCGAAAGTCGGTTAAGGCCCTCACCTCGCACGCATACTCCCCATCGCGGTCTGCAGGGCACCCAGGCAGGATTGACTATCCCGATTCGTTGCGCCGAAGGGCATGATCTTGATGGCCACGCCTCCCCGGTCGCGGACCCGCTCGTTGGTGCAGATCGCTTCGCTGGTGGTGGGAGCGGTGTTCCTGGCCGTTGGGGTGCTGGGCTTCATTCCGGGGATCACCACCCATTACGCCACGCTCACCTTCGCCGGGCATGACTCCGGCGCCCCGCTGGTGGGGCTCTTCAACGTCTCGGTGCTGCACAACATCGTGCACCTGCTGTTCGGGGTCGCCGGGCTTGCATTGGCCCGCACCGCCACCAGCGCCCGCTTATTTCTCCTCGGGGGCGGGGTGATCTACCTGGTTCTGTGGATCTACGGACTGCTCATCGACCAGCACAGCATGGCCAACTTCATTCCCATCAACACCCCGGGCAACTGGCTGCACTTCGTCCTCGGGGTGGGCATGATCGCCCTGGGTGTCCTGCTGCCCCGCCTGGATACGCGTACCCGCACGAGCACCCCAACCCGACCGCCGCGTGAACCCACGATGAAGACAGGAGCCATGGCATGCCGTTGCCCAGTTGGTTGAGCGGGACGTCGCCGTCTCGCACCCTGGGGTGGGTGACCGCGGCCTACAGCGCCGCGATCATCGTCCGCCCGAAGTTACTGGCCGCCCCGTGTGGCTTCGTCGATTCCCGCGGTGAAATACCACGGGAGGTGGCAACGGTGATCGCCGCGGTCGGGGCCCGCGACGTGGCCAGTGGGCTGGCGATGGCCCTGGTCCCCGCGGGCAAGCCGCTGCAGACCGCGCTCGCGGTGCGTGTCATGGCCGATCTGAGCGACGCGGTGATCTTCGGTGTCGGCATACCCGGCACAGCGCGGGCCTGGCGCATCGCCGGGGTCGCCGCAGTGTGGGGTGCGCTGTGCGCGGCCAGCGCCCGCACCACCGAAGCTGCCGCCCGCACGGGCGCACCCGCTGTGCACAACGGGCACCCACCCCGTGTCATCGAGCTGGTCCGCGGCTGACCGCCCGGCGGCGCTGGACCGTACGGGCACTGCGCAACCAACAACCGGGAAGGCTAGGCGGTGGTCAGGACCTGGTGGGCTACGCGTTGCCGTGCGGCGAGGACCAGCGGCCCGACCCGGTGACGCTCGGGCACCCGCATCGCTGCCGAGCGCAGCGCCCGCAACGCCAGCGTCGCGCCCATGTCGGTGGTAGGCAAACCGGGGAGGCGGTAGAGGCGACGCGCCCACCGGGGCATGAGGCAGAAGCTGAGGGCGCCCAGCGCCGCCCACGCCGGGCGGGCCGGAGTCAGCAAACGAACCCGCCACGGCATCGGGGGCGCCAACAACAACCTGGCCCCGTTGCGGGTGCTCGGGCTGCACACCAGCTGCGGCCGGATCTGCTGCAGATAGTCCGCGACCTCGCCGCGGCTGGCGGGGACCTCGCTGGCCCCGAGCAGCTGCGCCACCCGCACCTGCTCGCGGTAGTACCGGTCTTGCTCAGCCCCGCTCAGGCCCAGCCCACCGCGCTGCACCGCGGTGAGGAAACCATGCACCTCGGTGACATGCACCCACGTGATCAGCTCAGCGCTGCGGGCGGAATAGCTCCGCCCGGTCACCGGGTCGGTGCCGTGCACGAAGTTGTGCATGCCCCGCACCCGCCGTGCCGCCGCGTGCACGTCACCGGTGGTGCCGAAGTTGACCGTGGTGACGTACTGCGCGGTGCGGGCAAACCGCGGCCAAAAATCGGCGTCGAAGCTGGAGTGCTCGAACACGCCCGCCATCGCCAAGGGATGCAACGCCTGTAAGAACAGGGCGCTGAGACCGCCGACTCCGGCCGCGGGATCGGCCTGCACCCGCCAGCTCACACTGTCCGGACCGAACAGACCAAGCTCATCGGTTCGCGTCACCACCCCATGCTCCACCCGGGGCGAGGCGGGCGCCACTCGCCAGCAGGTACGGCGAGCCGACCCGCTGCGCTGGGTGTAACCCCTCGAGGAACTGTCTCCCCCGGTGCACCGGGGAGGGCGCGAGGACGCTCGTACCGCCGGCGCGAAGGGGAAAGTTTGTCGTGGACGGGTGGTTGCGGATCAGTTGCGTGCTGCTGTCGCCGCTTGTTGCTCGCTGCCCGCACCGTCGGTGGCCAGTTGGCCTTGCGCGTTTTCCAGGTGCGCCCGGACGAACCAGTGCATTTGCTCGAGTTGGCCGGACTGGGTGATGAGGAGGTCTTCGGTGATCGGGTCGAGTTCGCCGACCTTCTCGATCGCCGAGCGGTTGCTGGAGATCACCCCGGCATAGACCAGGTCCAAGGCGCCGAGGTGCTCAATAGCGGGGGCACGCCCGAGGGAGTACTCCTGCCACGAGCGTTGCGCCACAAGCGCCCCAGGCGTGCCTTGCGGGGAGCCACCGAGGGTGGCGATGCGCTCGGCCACCGCGTCGGCGAACCCGCGCACCGCTTCGACCTGGGGATCGAGCATTTCGTGGACGGCGATGAAGTTAGGTCCTACGACGTTCCAGTGGATGTGCTTCAACGTCAGATGCAGATCGTTGTAGGCGTGCAGCCGGTCCTGCAGGAGCTCGGCGATGCTGCCAGCGTCCACGGAGGACATTCCCGGCACCGTGTACTTGATGTTGTCATTGGCCATACCTGAGGGTAGGACCGCGGGGGTGCGCCTGCCCGATGGACGCCAGAAATCTTCGTGAGGTGTCCGTTGCAGAGCAGGCGCCGAAGGCTTTACGACCGGAGTCGGAGACAGCCACGACCTGTTCGAGGGAACACACGCCTCAGCTGAGATGAATGCTCAGCTTGTCATCAGCCAATGCCTTGGTAAACGGACACAGCGCCTGCGCTTGCCGCAAGGTCTGTGGCTCGAGGTCGCCGTGCAGCCCCGCAACTGTCAAGTCGAACGATGCGCTGTACCCGCCACCACGCTCGGAGGACAGGCTCACCGAGCACTGCACGACCGGCTCACCGGTGACGCTGTTTTGTGCACTGAGCGCAATCCTCAGCGCCTGATGCAAGCACCCGGCCAGCGCGGCCGCCATCAGATGCTCCGGCGACGTCACCCCGGCACGGTCATCGGCCTCACCGGCCACCGCAAGGCGCAGCGCAATCACACCGTCGTCGGTCTGCACCCCGTCACGGTCGACGGTGGCAGTTGCCTGGTGGATCTGCTGCTCAGTCGACGCGGTGCTCATGGTGGGCTTCTTTCGACGATGGAGGCATTTCGGTCAGCCCGTGGCGCTCACTGTTCTCTGCCCCTGCCCGACGCGCAATCCGAAGACGAGAGCGGGCGGGGCCACACTCTCACGATGGAGCTCACCGTGTCGGCTGCCGACTCTCTCACACCGCAGGCAGTGTGGGATCGGTACGTCCACCCCGCCCGTTGGTCGCAGTGGTCCCCGCAGATTCGCCGGGTGGACTGTGCAGACGAGACTCTCCGCCCGGGCAGCCGCGGTCGGGTGCACGGTCCACCCGGGTTTGCCGTCGACTTCATCGTCGAGGTACTCGACCCCGCCGAACAGCGCTGGTCCTGGCGGGCAAGGGTGCTGCGGGTGGGAGTGCGACTGCATCTGGAGCATGGGGTGCACGACGACAGGATCGGAGTGCGCACATGGTTACGCATCCGCGGCCCGGCGTGGGTGGTCCTGGCGTACGCACCCGTGGCCCAGTGGTCGTTGACTCGTCTGGTAGACCCGTGAGAGTGACGGAGGTCATCGCCGAGCCTCGTCTGCGTATTCGGCGAGCACGTCAGTCGCTGTCCAATCGCTACCCGTCGGAGACCAGGGCGCCAGCGCGCACATTCCGCCACCACCAGACCGAACGCAGCCGTAACGGGGGAAAGCTGTGGGCCAGCATCCGCGCGCCGAGGGCGGCAAGCCAGAGGGAGATGAGCAGGATGCGTCCGCGCTCGCCGAGCCCGATGACGCTATTGGTGAGCAGGAGCGGGATGTCGATGAGTCCGAGGCTGGCCACTCCCAGTCCGCAGCCGATACTGACAAGTCTGAAGACGCGGGTCTCGGTGGCGGTGCCGATGAGGAGCATGGCGCTGGTGGCGGCGGCGAAACCGATGAGCCCGGAGACGGTATGCAGTTGGGCGAGTTGTGCCCGCAGTCCGTGCACCGATTCTTCCTGGTCCCGGCAGACAACGTCGATGGACGGGGCGCAGGCCATCTGGGTGGCACCGTCGGCGATGGTGGCGATGCCGAGCACCGCGAGGAGGACGCATCCGCTGCGGGCCCGCGTGGTCGGCGGTAGGCACCGGGTGCAGAGCGCGGCGACAGCCAGGATGGCGATGCCGCTGAGGACCCCGGTGAGCCGGAAAAAGAGGTGGTGCGGCTGCCCCGTGGCTTCCAGTTCGCTGACCAGGGAGGTGGTGGCCGGCAGCGGGGAATGCGCCCAGCCGGCGAGTAGGAAACTGCTGTAGGTAGCGGCCGCGCACCACGCCAGCACCCCACCGGAAGCACCGAGAGACAACACCGAACCGCGGGGGCCATAGCCACACTGATGTCGGGTGTCGGCCGCACGCAAGGGGCGGGATCGGCGCACGGTGGGCGTGTCGGCGCCGTCTCCGCTTTCCCGATGTTGGGCGGGCAGATTCGCCGGTGGTGGTTGCGTGCCGTGTCCGGCGAACCGCCGCCCGCTGATGCGTCGACTGTGCGGCCGCCAGCCTCCGTCCGCGTCGTGATCCTGTCTTCGACGGTTCCCTCCGTGGTGCTGCCGTTACTGGACCACCGCACCTTGTCGCCCTGCGGAAACTGTCTGCCATGTCGTTCTCCCCAGCGATCGTGTGCGTCAGTGGCCAACAGGTATCGCTGTAGGCAGCTTGCACCGTAACCGCGGTAACGCTGTCACCTTATCAACCCGGGCCCCTCGCCGGCGCATTCTCCTTGCGCGAGCGGGGGTTGCTCGCGGCCGCGAAGGTCGGCCAGGTGCGCGCGCATTCAGGCTTGGGTCGCGCAGGCCGGCAACGTCGAGACTTTGGAGCAGGCCCATGCCATGGGTTGTGGTGCGCCCGCCGGGGGGGCCAACCCTGTAGTCGCGACGGGCACGCCCGTCTAGATCGGCAGGTGTGCTGCTGAACCCCTACTGTGAGAGGACTGGGAGGTCCAGCCAGAGGCGCCTGGTGCGAACGATTTACCCGGGCCCCGCCCTCAGTGCTGGAGGTTCATGATGACCACCACGGGTCTCTACTTTGAGAAGCACGCACCGCTGCCGCGGACGACACCCCATGTTCGCAGAGCCGTCGACCGGCTCACCCTCTTGGCAACTTTGGGCGCTGCACTGCTCAGCCTGTTCGGCACAACACAGACACACGGTGGCATGCGGTGACCTGAGGCCGCTGGGGCTCAGCGCGAATTCCGGCGACCACGACGCCAGGGGTTTGCTCACCGTAGGGCATTGCGTCTGGACCAGGCCGCCACCACAGGCAACGACGCCTCTTCCTCGCGCCGGCGGCCGCCCCAGCAAACAAACGGCCGGGTGGCCACAGCCGCTACCGCCTCGTTCTCTTTCCCTCCGGGCCCACCATTCTGGCGCAGAGATCCAGGAGCTGCCGCGTCGTGTCCGGCTCGACGCGCCCGTCGGTCATGGCAGTCAGGATCGAACGGAGACGGTGGTAGAAGGCACGCGGGTGATCCCGAACGTCGGGAAAATGAACTCGTCACCTGAACCGAAGGCAGCCCACTGCACGGCAAAGGTGAGGATGGCGTATCCATCGCGAGTCACATCGCCCTCCAATCGGACTACCGGAACGAGGAGGTACTCGCTGCAAGGGTAGGCAAGGGTCGGGAGATCACCGTTGCTGTGCGCTTACGCTCGTCTCCGGCACCTATCCGACGGAAGAACACCAACGATGCCGACGGTAACCGGAGCGGGCGGTCTGGGCTTGCCCTCTTTCGCGCGGACCGAGTCCGTCGACAGCCGTGCACTCGTTGAGCGATCAAACGGCGATGCCGGTAGACCATGGGTGCCCCCACCGCTCAAGGCCGGAGATGTCGTGTGACCAAGATTGACCGCATCGCCGATCCGTGGGGTACGCGTACTCCTTACGGCCCAGGTGAGGATTGGCCGGTGCGGGTGGACACCTACTTGCAGGAGGGCATCACCGCCAAGCAGGTGGATCGGTGGGTGCAGACGGCATCGATCCTGCATTCCAACGGCGACGGCATGGACATCGCCGTGCGCGACGAGCGGATCGTCGGCGTCCGGGGCCGGGCCGGGGACCGGGTCAACCATGGCCGGCTGGGCCCAAAGGACCTGTTCGGCTGGCAGGCCAACGCCGCACCGGACCGGTTGACGCGGCCGCTGATCCGGGTGCACGGACAGCTGGTGGAAACCGACTGGGACACCGCGATGGACCGCATCGTCACCCGCACCAAGGAGCTCCTGGCCGAGCAGGGTGCCAGTGCGCTGGGCTTCTACACCACCGGGCAGCTGTTCCTGGAGGAGTACTACACCCTGGCAGTGATCGCCCACGGTGGGCTGAGCACCAACCATGTGGACGGCAACACCCGGCTGTGCACCGCGACCGCGGCCGCGGCGCTGAAGGAGTCCTTCGGCTGCGACGGGCAACCCGGTTCCTACACCGACATCGACCACGCCGACGTCATCGCCTTGTACGGGCACAACATGGCCGAGACCCAGACGGTGCTGTGGGCCCGGATCTTGGACCGACTCGCCGGACCCAACCCGCCGAAGATCATCTGCGTGGACCCACGCCCCACCCCGGTGGCTTCCGCGGCGGCGGTGCATCTGGCGCCGAAGCCGGGGACCAACGTGGCGTTGATGAACGCCCTGCTGCACGAGATCATTAACAACGACTGGGTGGACGCCGACTACCTCGACGCCCACGCCGTGGGGTACGACGGGCTGGTCACCCGGGTGCAGGATTATCCGCCGGAGTCGGTGGCCGAGATCTGCGGTGTCCCGGCCGAGGCGCTCCGGGAGGCGGCCCGGATCATCGGCACCGCCGAACGCCTGGTGTCCACGGTGCTGCAGGGTTTCTACCAGGCCAACCAGGCCACCGCGGCCGCTGTCCAGGTCAACAACGTCCACATCGTCCGCGGCATGCTCGGCAAACCCGGGTGCGGGGTGTTGCAGATGAACGGTCAGCCCACCGCGCAGAACACCCGCGAGTGCGGCGCCGACGGTGACCTGGCCGGGTTCCGCAACTGGTCCAACGACAGCCACGTGGCCGAACTTGCGAAGATCTGGAATGTCGACCCGATGGACATCCCGCACTACGCCGCACCCACCCACGCGATGCAGATGTTCCGCTTCGCCGAGGAAGGCTCGCTGCGGTTGATGTGGGTCAGCGGCACCAACCCGGCGGTGTCGCTGCCCGAGCTGGCCCGGGTCCGGTCGATCCTGTCCCAGGACCGGTTGTTCCTCGTGGTACAAGACCTGTTCCTGACCGAGACCGCGCAGCTGGCCGATGTGGTGTTGCCCGCGGCGACGTGGGGGGAGAAGACCGGCACCTTCACCAACGCCGACCGCACCGTGCACCTGTCCGAACAGGCGGTGGCCCCGCCCGGGCAGACCCGTTCCGACCTGGACATCTTCCTGGACTACGCCCGCCGGATGGAGCTGCACGACAAAGACGGTGCGCCGCTGGTGAAATGGAACGACGCCGAGTCGGCGTTCGAAGCATGGAAGGAATGCAGTCGGGGGCGCCCGTGCGACTACACCGGAATGAGCTACGCCAAGCTGCGCGGCGGCAGCGGCATCCAGTGGCCCTGCAACGACGAGAACCCCGAGGGCAGCGAGCGCATCTACGTCGACGGAAAATTCTGGAGCGCACCGGAGGACTGCGAAAGCTACGGCAAAGACCTGCTCACCGGGGCCACCGTGGAGCCGGTGGAGTACCGCGCGCTGAACCCGACGGGCAAGGCTATCCTCAAAGCAGCCGCCTACCAGCCGCCGCACGAGGTGCCCAGCGCCGAGTACCCGTTTGCGCTGATCACGGGGCGCACCCTGTACCACTTTCATACCCGCACCAAGTCTGCCCGCGCCCCGCAGCTGCAGCGGGCCGCGCCGCAGCTGTGGGTGGAATGCTCCCCCACCGACGCTGCGGCGGCCGACCTGCACGAGGGAGACACGGTGCAGGTCTCCACCCCGCGTGGGTCGGTGCAGGGGCAGCTGCGGATCAGCGGCATCCGCGATGGTGTGTTGTTCCTGCCCTTCCACTACGGCTACTTCGACACCGCAGGCGGGCATGCACCCGACGGGCCGGGGCGGGCGGCGAACGAGTTGACCATCACCGACTGGGACGCCGCGTCCAAGCAGCCCATCTTCAAGACCGCCGCCGCAGCACTACGCAAGGTCGCCGCCGGAGACGGCCCTTCGCCTGCACCCACCAACACCGCCTCTGCACCCACCAACACCGCCTCTGCACCCACCGACCCGGCGGTGCCGCCCACCCGCGGTGGTCCCGAAGCCGAGGTGGACGAAGTGATCGTCGGCGGTGCCCGCTGAAGATCGGTTTGGTGCTGCGCGAGCTACACCGCAGCGAGAACGACTTGGCGCACGAGTTGCTGAAAGCCTCCGAACGCAACAGAGTCGACCAGGAGATGCATCACCTGGCCCGCGACTTCGCCGGGCGGTCGCAACAACACATCCCGCTGATCGCCGGGGCCGCCCACCGCTACGGCGAAGACCTCAACTCCGAACCGGAGAGCGAGCTGAAAATGCTCGAGCGGGTGCGGGAGAGCACCAGTGACCTCATCGGCGGCCGCAGCAACGCCTCCCTGCTGATGCTGCGGGACCTGCGCCTCATCTACACCAAAGCCTCCGGAGTGTCCACCGACTGGGAGATGATGGCCCAAGCCGCCCAAGGCATCAAGGACACCGGACTGCTGGCTGTGACCGAACGCTGCCACCCCGACACGCTTCGTCAGATGCGGTGGGCGAACACCAAACTCAAGGAATCCTCCACCCAAGTCCTACTCAGCTAGCTGGGGAACTCGACGGATACCGCACCGGCACCGGATGCCCGGGGTCAGCTGCTGGCGGAGTTGTAGCGGCGGACCGCAAGGTAACCGAAGACGAGGGCGAGGGCGGCGGTCCAGACCATCGACTGCACCACCAGGCTCGCGGTGCTCTGGCCGGCGAACAACTGCTGGCGCACCGGGGGCGGCACGTCGCCGAGGGCCAGTGAGCGCACCGCGTTGATCACGACGCTGACGGGTTGGTGGTCGGCGAAGACCCGCAGCCACGAGGGCAGTGTCGCCGTCGGGACGAACGCGCTGCTGGCAAGGTCAACGGGAACACCACCGGGAACGTCGCGGCGTTGACCGTCTGGACGTTGCTGGCGAACAGGCCCACCAGCGCGAAGATGAACGATGTCAACAGCGCGAACATCAGCAACAGCAGGAACCCGCCGACGAGACCGCCGAAGTTCCTGGGGCGGTAGCCCTCCGCCAGGCCCACCGCCACAATGATCACCGAACCGACCGCGTTGGTGAGCGTGTCGGCCACCACCCGACCGGACAGCACCGGAGGAGTACAGGTTGAGCGCGGCGGTGTGGCGGCGGGCGAGGTAGATGCGGCAAGCCAGGATGCTGCGCACCGGCGTCTCGGCCACCATGCGGTGGTGCTGGTGGCCGCCTCGGTGCCCAGCACCCCCTCGGTGACGATGGTGACGGCCGCATGCTCCGCGGCCGAGACGGCGTGGGTGGCCACGGAAACCAGGCGGCTCGTGGTGAGCATCGCCCGTTCACCGTCGTAGAGGACCTCGACGAGGCCCAATCGCTGCATCTGCTGCTCAAAGGATCACCGGCCGAGCTCGTGGACCAGGTCGAGGGCAACTACCTCGGCGATCTACTCAAAAACAAGATGCCTGACT
>JAABUL010006430.1_pt1 | contig 13544 bp, 11 predicted proteins | sample 5559151 | NCBI WGS metagenome assembly JAABUL01 (sample SAMN10711876, study PRJNA513368) | rock metagenome | isolation source: Antarctica rocks | place: Antarctica: Victoria Land, Pudding Butte sud | reverse complement strand
TAGAGTGTTCAAAGAATGTCGTTGGTGACGGTGTGCATGCGACAAAGAAAGAAGATGGATTTAACAAGTAGGAAAGTCACAGTCGGCTTGTGGCTTGTGGCTTGTGGCTTGTGTGTTCCTGCATGTTACCGCTGTTACGCTTTGACAGTTTGTGCCTGTCGATTGGTGATCTCCAAACTGCCACTAAGATAGCCGATAGCGTCCCTCAATCGTGGGTCTGACTACTGTCGGTGGTGGAGGATATATGATCCGGCTCCGATATCGCTTACTGGAAGGGCTCAGTCTTGGACAGTTCATGGATTCATGGCAGAGGGTGCGGTCAAAGGTATTCTATCTGCAAAGAAGAAAAGAAGGGATTAGAGTAGAGTACTCGTATTGGTCTGAGCACATTTTGGATCAAGTAGTCAGGGCATGATTACAAAGTCGTGGACACTACGCCGCAAGTACCCCCCGTGAATCTGAAGACCGAACAAGAAAGAAGCATTAGAGCTGCTCAACAAGGTGTATCGTGGTATCACCCCATGGCGATCAGAACAGCTCGCTCTTCCAAGCATCGTCGAGCATATGATGTCCAGGCTACGGGAGATCTGTTGGTTAACCCTCATTCTATTCTTGGACTGGGCTTGTCACGGTCTAAAGGGCGCACCGCCAAAAGATTCCTGCCCTTTAGCTGGGATCGAGTCTACAACCTCCTCAATCGCGGCTGCTGTCTCAAGATCATCTGGAGACGTTGCCATGGATTCGTTGTCAAGGCCCGTATACATCGCCGCCTGTTTTTGCTCCATCAAAAGGACCTCCCCGGCGGCCCACTCTTTCCACTCCTCAAACACCTTGTCCTCCAGTTCCATTCCAATCTCTAGCATGGATTTACCGAAATACGCTCCTGTAGCTTCCGCCTCCTCCTTGGCTACCCGCCGCTCCACGTCTTCCTGAAGCCTTAGCTCGTAAAATTCCTTTCTTGCTTGATCGTAGGCTTGTGCTGGACTGATACTAGGTTCATCATGCATGAGCCGCATTTGCCGCTGGATAACGCTGGAGATGTTCAGCAAACGATTTGACTCCGTTGTGGACAACATTACCTTTCTCCGCTCACAGGCCTGTTGGACTGCGACATGTGGCTCCAATCGTCCCTCTCTGCATCCCTTCCGTCATTTTCGAGCACTACCCGCGGCCTCGCTAGCTCCCATGGATGGTCTTTATAGAATTCTCTCCGTAAAGCATCTTCCTCGTATACGATACTCTGCGGTTGGAACAATTTACTGGCTTTTTTTGTTTTCGACCTTCGTATCCGCTCTTGATGTCGGAGAGGTTGTGTTCGGACAAGTGTTTGGGCGGGAGGAATACTGCCTACAACGCTGTACCACGATGGAGTTCTATCGAGTCTCCCGGTAGCCAGGAGCTGGCTGGCGGCTTGATGGACTCGAAGGGGACGGAAATCGTAGCGCCCCATCTCAGAGTCCGCCTTGAGAATTAGTCGCAGACGTTGCAGAATCTCGCGCGGAGTTTTGGGAATTCAAAAACAAACGCCGAGAGTATTGTTATTGAATTTGGGTGATTGATGTATTCTGCAAAGATTGCGAGATTCCTCTCTTCAGAAGTTCACGGTCATCAAGCGACCGCGGAAGATTCCGCACACCTCCCCGGTTTTAGAGAGTATAAGGTAGTTGACGATCAAAGAACATGGCAAAATCCAGTCCGGTCCCTCACATATCACCGCTGGTCCACCAACGACCTTGACAGGTTAGAATTTGTGTTAGGGCCAATGGCTCACTGGCCTCCTATCTGACGCCATGTTCTTCGCTTCATGTCCATTCCTGGTACCTTGCCCATGCGCAGCAACAATGTCACACGAGGGCGATCTCCTCACATCTTGAATGTTCTCTTCCCATTGTACGCTTTTGCACAGCCCTTTGTCTATTTTTTAGTGGGCGCGACCTGCAAGAAGCCTCTCCACCAAGACTACAAGAAGTCCAAGCCTAAGCCTATTACTACGCCCATGCCAGTTGCTCGGCATCAATTGGAGAGCTTCTTCGTTGATGCTTTGGTACAGGCGGCCTCATACCGGCCTCATGCTCGTCTTCCATCAAGAAAGGGTTCGTTAACAGAACCTGCCTATACATACCACAGGACCCGGCGACGGCATACCCAGAGCACCCTGAGGCAAACTCGGAGACTTCATTGCTCACCTCGACTGACCCAACCTCCTCTCGGTGAAGCTCTTGTCTCCCGCGAAGAATGCATACAAATGCTCGATTATTACGAGTTCTACCGGCACTCTTCTAGTACCCTGGCCTCAGGTGTGACACCGGAGCAACCACCTGTAGTTGAACTGATCTCTCCGACCAAGGATCCGGGGACTAGCCACGATCAATCGTCTTTGCAGATGGTGGAGAATCTCACATATGAAGAGAGGAGTGCCATTGAGAACCTCATGGTTGTCTTACATGACGAGGATGGGCCCCATGAAGCCATCTACGAAGCTTACTGTGTTTTGCCCTCTCCCAGAGTCTCCTATCTCCCATATGAGATCTGCCGCCTACTTCTCCGTCGACTTTCCGTCATCGAAAGGAAGAACAAGGAGGCAATGCTTCGCTACCTTTCGGTTGTGGATGACATGAAAGCGGCAGCTCTGCCCCTGAAGGAGTCGGAATGGAACAGTGCAATAGCATACGCAGGGCGTTGTTTCGCGCGTGTTCAAGCAACTGAAGTTGAGACGGCTCTGCATACGTGGAAGGAAATGGAGCAGGAAGCTGGCGTGCAAAGCGGGAAAGTGACATTTAATATTCTATTCGATGTCGCTGCCAGAGCTGGCAAGTATGTCCTCGCCGAAATGATCTTAAAGGAGATGGAGGTTCGAAAACTGAAACTCAATCGATACGCGAGAGTGGGGTTTATCTACTACCATGGGCTCAAGGGCGACGGGCAGGGTGTAAGGATGGCCTATCGAGACTTTGTCGAATCCGGGGGAATTATCGACACGGTCGTTATGAACTGTGTGATTGCATCACTCATTCGAGCCGGCGAGCTTTCGGCAGCGGAGCAGGTCTATGAGCGAATGAAGCTGATGCTATCAAAGAAAACTGGCGCTGTCGTACCCTCGATAGATTGGAAAGGTACCAGAGAACTTGGCCGTGTACTAGACAAACTGGCAAGGGTTCATGAGGCAGATGCTGAAAGGCTTCAGCAAATACGGAATGAGCAGTACCTTGGACCAAACCTGCACACGTTCGCTATATTCATAGATCACCACGCTACTGAAACTGGGGAGCTGCGGCGTATAGCTAAATTGCTCGATGAAATGCAGATGTTAGGCGTGCCGATGCATGGTAGGATTTTTCTCAAGATATTCAAAGGGTTTGCTTATCATGGTGGGGTGCGATATACATCGTGGACTAAGGGACGTTTGGAAGGCGTCTGGGACTCTTTGCTGTCAATATTGAAGCAGGAGTTGCAAGACGTGCATGTGATGAAATGGATGGTAGTTTGGGCTATCAGGGCCTTTCAGAAGTGTTGCGGAAGACAGAGGACCTTAGAGATATGGGAAGAGTTGAGGACTATGTGGGAACCCGAGGTGAGTGAGTTGGAGACTGTGGAGCACATACTGGGCAAAATCTTGAGGCCACAGAACGACCCTGAGGGCAGAGATGACCAAGAAAGAGACGACCCTTAATGGCTGGAAGCCACGTTCAAGAGAGTCCATCCAGCCCCAATAAGAGCTTCCTCTTCAGAATGGAACATTCGGGTGTTTTCATGCTCTGAAATCGATGATGCAACACCACAAATTCATGGGTACCCCTGTCCCTTCCAGCCAAAAAATTGCATGCATCTCAGCGATCGATGGTGGAGAAAGAGCAGCTACCTATTCCTGGTGCTTTCTATTCCGGTCCCCGCCTCAGAAGAGCAATCACCCACCGCTCTGCCTGGCTCCCACCTGGCACCTAAACTCACCATCTCAGAGGCCAGGGCGTCGCTCCTGCTAAACGCTCTGAATTTTCAAGAGTTCCAGCGTGCGGAGTTGAACTATGTACTCATGGTGGATCAAAGCCTTTTTTTGTGGCATTCAGTATTCAGGTCGATGAAGAACACGGAAAGATGTGTATATACTTCATGACAGAAATGTACTTATTACTTTTGAAGTAATAGCCCAAGATCTCGCCATATACGACACGGACCATTGCACCGCCGCTGAGATGGGGCATTCCAAATCTGTTGCAAGATTACGCGAGCTTCCTCACTGTGAGGTATTGAATCGGAATCAGGGACATTGATTACATTCGACCGCTCTTCTCGAGAAGCGTTGATTATAAGGTATCGTCGGCTCGTTAAAGCCGAAATTTCCGGAACTTGGAAAAATTGTCATCAGAATTTCGTCCTTCAGCACTCCAGTACCACTCCGCACCGAATACTTCTTATGCCCCTATACCTTCCTTCCAGTTGCGTGGCTACGTTCCCCCAACCTCGTTCAGCGCCAGACAGTCTTTAGCGCCCTCAAGATTCATCTATGACTAGTCAGATATTGGCGCTCAGCATGCCAGGCGTTAATCTATCTATCAAATTAAGAACAATAGCTCATTGGAATAGTACTGTCCCATCCTGCTTCAGCGCTAAAACCGCCGGCTACGCCATTCCATGCCCATAGTCCTTGTTGTCCGAAACCGCAACATCAAGCACACCACGTGCCTTCAAGTATCTCATGAGGACATTTACTGGGTCCCCAATAGCCTCGCCAGTGTACGCCGATCCAGAACGCGTTGTCGGGAGCTCAGAAGCTAATTCAACTGTCGCGACAAGTGAAGTGCCGCGGGAAGCGGTGATACTCCCAGTCAAAGCTTGGAGTTGTTTGAAGTAAGAGATACAAAAGGGACACCAATAACCTCGAAAGTCTGCCAATGCCTACCACTGGGCGTAGGTGCGTAACGGGGTACAAGAGCAGGTCGCATACAGACTACGAAAAGAGAGCGAGATGCCGCACGCAGGGTATCGGATCCCTTAAATGGATCTGACATTGTTGAGAAACTGAGGAGGGAATCGGTTCCGAGCACAGGAGCGACCCAGAGCGCTTTGCAAAGAGTCTCCGGTTGCAGTCTTGGAGACGAGAGGTATCCTGTAGTTTGGAAATCTACCTAAAAAAGACGTGGGCTCTTATGGGGCTAAAGAGACCACGTTGCAAACCCGGAGGAAGCAGTCCGAGACTGGAATAAACCAATACTATACATAGAAAGCAGCTCCAGACTGAGAATGGTGACGATTTTACGAGTCATGCTGTGTGGCGATAAATGATCCCGATATTCTGTGTTGCCCTGTATGGCATCAAACAGGCCGCAGCAGTTCCAACAGGTGGTTGATGTTGGCTGGTTCCACAGTATTTCGAGAGAGAAAGATCCAAACCACCTGTCAGGACATGATAGCAGATCAACATGACCCCTGTAATCCATCCTCAACTTGCTCTGTCGTACGGAGTACTACGAAATAAACGAAACCTTCGAGTCTTGGCAAATTGGAAGAGATAACACGCTAGCCGATAAGCGGTTACTTCAAAATTCAAAGAGTTTTGGGGGGAGTCCTAAAGAACGCGATATCTGGAGCAATGAGTCCCAAACACTAGAGTAGCGATCCACATCGACAGGTGCATTGACATTGACGGATGAGATGGAGGAATTGTAGCGGGATCATAGGCACCAGATGTGGGCTAAGCCAAGATGATGATCCTTGCTTGTGTCGAGATGTTAGACGTCATAGAGTGGAAGTCGCGGGTATCAATTCGTTTGCTCCAGTCTCCAGATTTCGGTGCATTCCTACTCGTATTATAGACGGCCAATTGCTTTGGACAGTTAGTTACAGCATAGTGGGCTTTGCTGCTCGATACTAATCACACATACACATTAGATTTCGCGCGTTTAGTTTAGTTCTCGTCACTGTTCCTCGTTCTCTGTATAAATCATTTCAGCTGGAATAATAGACAAGCTGTCTCCTTCGATCATCGTTCGGGCTATTGGTAACCGTTCAGTAGCAACGGCTGCTTCTAGGCTATCTGCCGTCTCCCACCAATTCTCTACTTCTCAGAAAGCCATGGCTCCCATCAGCAAAGAATGTGACTTTCTTGTCATTGGTGGCGGCAGCGGAGGTCTAGCCTGTGCAAGAAGAGCAAGCGGGCAACATGGGGCACGAACAATAGCCGTAGAGAGCAATCGGCTCGGGGGAACCTGTGTAAACGTAGGGTATGAATCGGGTGTCTTTGCGTTGGCAGACGATAGGGACTAATAGAGAACAGATGTGTTCCCAAGAAAGTCACCTGGAATGCCGCAGCAATTGCTGAGACACTTCACGAAGCTGCTTCTTACGGATTCCAGGTTACAGAGACAGCGCCATTCGACTTTACAACGTTTAAGCACAAGCGTGATGCCTACATTAGACGTTTGAACGGCATTTATGAAAAGAACCTGGGAAATGACAAAGTAGAATATCTCCACGGTCGCGCCCACCTCCTTTCGAAACACGAAGTCGAGGTAAACCTTGACAACGGCACCAAAGAAACAATCCGTGTCAAGAAGATCCTTCTCGCCACAGGCGGCCACCCAAACATCCCGGATCTTCCTGGCAGTGATCTCGGCATAACCTCTGATGGCTTCTTTGACCTCGAGAAACTCCCTAAACGCGTTGCTCTTGTAGGTGCGGGCTATATTGCTGTTGAAATGGCTGGTATGTTCCATCATCTGGGCAGCGAAACACACCTCTTCATCCGCCATGAGACTTTCCTCCGAACCTTCGACCCCATGATCCAAGAAACGATTGTGGAAGAGTATGAGCGCCAAGGCATCCATATCCACAAAAATTCCTCACAGTCCAAAATCGAAAAGCTCTCCGAGCCTGGCTGGATGAAAATGCACTACAAAGATTCCAAAGGCGAGGGTACGATAGATCTCGACTGCCTCCTCTGGGCTATTGGGCGCAGCCCCGAAGTCGAAGATCTGGGTCTCGACAAAGCGGGCGTCAAGCAAGACGAAAAGGGCCACATTATCGCAGACGATTACCAAAACACCAATGTCGATAACGTCTATTCCCTCGGCGACGTTTGCGGTAAGATAGAACTCACCCCAGTCGCCATTTCAGCAGGGCGGCAACTTGCCAATCGCATATTTGGTGGCCCGCAATTCAAGAACGCAAAACTAGATTATGAAAATATACCTTCTGTCGTATTCGCGCACCCTGAAGTCGGGTCCATCGGCTTGACTGAGCCAGAAGCCCGCAAACAGTACGGCGACGAGAACATCAACGTATATAATACATCTTTCACAGCCATGTACTACGCAATGATGGAACAGGATCAAAAAGCGCCGACACGGTATAAGCTGGTATGTGCAGGGGAAGAAGAGAAAGTAGTCGGACTGCATATCTTGGGTAGTGGGACGAGCGAGATGCTGCAAGGTTTTGGGGTTGCTGTGAAGATGGGGGCGAGGAAGAAGGACTTTGATTCTTGTGTGGCCATCCATCCGACGAGTGCGGAGGAATTGGTTACTCTAAAGTGATAATCAAGAAGATACTAGGATGAATGCCTCTTTGTATTGAAGTATCTGCATCTTCGATACCCCATTTTGATCGTTAAAACTGCAGGGCTTGTTGGCTTTGTTTGAGATTATGCTTGAGATAGAAGAAATGTGGCCTAGAGCTTGCATTGTGATGTCTGGAGATACGTCCTCATTGCCCTTGTATATTGGTCTTTAGCGGCATTGTAAGTAGGCTCTAAGCCTCTAACCTCACGATTGAGAAAACGGAGCAAGTTGGACCAACTGCGATCTGCCAACATCCCTAAGGTAGGCTGAGTGGTCGGTAAGGCAACAATAGTTCTAGCCTGGTAACTCAAGATGGTGCGTATCCCGCAATTGAAAGCAGTGCTGGAAGCTGAAAGACGGAATTATCAACCTCTGTGCAGAAGTACAATGCGATCGCATCTCAACGACTTGTTAATCACCGATGTCTTATTTAGTTGGTCAGGCTGTGGTTCGTAGATGCCAGGCGGGGCATCTTGCTCAAAAGACTTTGATCGCGGACCCTGTGATGACTTTCATGGGGCCTAATGGCACGAGACTTTTCACTGAGATGGCCCGGATGATCCAAAATATGTCCTGCCTAGTTTTCGTCGCTGTTGGTTCCCCTTCCTCATCAAATCATCAACCACTATTTATGATTTTGGTGCTGTCATTTCAGTGTTCCTCGGGCTTTCGGATGAGTTCGCCTTTTTCATAATTTCACGTTAGCTTGGCACATTATGATTCAATATGTTGGGTCTTGTTAAGCTGAATCTGTAATCGCCATTCTTTCCTTATCTTCGACTTGGGAGTTCCCTATTGAGATGAAGTTTCCGAGACTTGAGGGATGACAGACGGCTTCTGACTATAACGGCTGACGACTCTTTGATATCGAACTCTCTTCTCCATGTCATATAAAGCTTCGAGTGACAGAGAGAGAGCCGGGCTACTTAGTGGATATACGGACGGAAAGAATTCTCGTTGGCCGAATACTATGTCATTCGAATACTCATATTGTTGGCGTTCAAGGATTAAAGGCGAGTAGGTGTCAAGCAATGCCTGACATTCATCAAGTGCTCCGAGTATAATTGGACCTTGCTATTACTTGAAATTCGAAATCCTCCGAATTGTCGCTGACGCGATTCACACGAAAGCCTTGGTCAATCAAGGAAAGTGTGTTTACAATGTTGCAGCAGTGTAGATTATTGCACAGTCAGAGCATGCTACATCTCCACACAACATCGTTGGACAATACACAGCTGACCTTCAAGGAACTGTTATATAATAGCTGACCATAAACCCACCGTTCGAAACGAAATACAGTTACAAATTTGCAGTAAAATTATAAGAATTCGACAGCATTTTATCACCTCGAAGCAACTCCTTCAATAATGAAGCGGAATCTTTTCCAACGTCTGCTGCCTGGCTCAAAGCAGCCAACATTCGGACCTTTCCCGCACCCCAACAGCCGCAAAAATGTCAAAGCCCCTGCAAAGCCACTCCAGAAGAAAGATATCAATTACGAACAGAACAAAAAGGAGATTACCGCACACTTCAAGCGCCAGCAAGATGCTTTGACTATCGTCAAAACTACAACGACGTCCAAGGGCAAGACTATCGACTGGATCCCCATTGGCTCGCAGGGAACCATTGCCACGCCGCCGCCGCCACCTGCGACAGACCTGGAATTGCGGGATGCAAGACACAAAGCAACCCAAGCCATCCCTGAATTGGCCATGGAGGGCGCTGAGAAGGGTCCTGAAGGAACTGTTCCAATCCTCCGCAAGAATTTGGAAAAGCTAGGATTCACGCAAAGCCTAGACATGTATTTATCCAAGACCAAGGGCAACAAGATAGGCTCAACGCACATGCCAACCCCATCTGTCGCCGGTGTCCACCGCTACGCAAACTCGACGCAGTCAGTAACCAACTACGGCGGTCAAGGTGTCATATCCGGCTACTCGCCCTATGTCCAATCCTCCAACGACTTCTCGCTCCTCCAAATCGGCTGCCTTGGAACCTCCCTCGGTTACTACCAAACCGTCGAAGTCGGTTGGCAAGTCTACCAAGAAATTGGCGGCGACTTCTCCCCGCACCTCTTCACCTACTTCACCAACAACGGCTACCAACAACAGGGCAACAATCTTGGCGGATACAACCGCGACGTCCAGGGCTGGGTCCAAGTCGATAGCACCATCTTCCCCGGCTCAACCTTCACCCCCTACAGCGTCCCCGGCGGCAGCCAAGAGGAAATCGGCATCAAAGTCCAGCAATACCAAGGCAATTGGTGGGTCAATGTCCAAAACACTTGGATCGGCTACTACCCCGGCAGCCTCTTCAACAGCGCCGGCCACGAGGGGTCCACCATGCCCGACCACGCAGACATCGTTGGCTGGTGGGGCGAGGTGTACGATTCCGAAGGTAGGACGACCACGGATATGGGCAGCGGGCTTTTCCCCGGAGCGAACGATGTGGGGAATGTGGCATATATGCGGAATCTGCAATTCCAAAACAATGCGCCGGGGAATATGTCGGATTATAACGGCGCGGCGGGGAATTCGGATCCCGATATGTATCAGATCGATGCGCATTTTAACAGTGGGACAACTTGGGGGAGCTATGCTTGGATTGGAGGGCCGGGGGCGGGCTAGGTGGGTGGGTGGTTGGTGGGACCTTTGTGGATGTATGGAATCGTTCTTGTGGTAGATGACGGATAGAATGGTAAACAGGATGTAGGAAAGGAGGTGGTAGGTCAAGAGTTTCCTAGCTTTGTCTTTTTCCTTACGAAGGTTCGAATGTCACGGTCGTTGTAGATACTCTGCTTAGCCAACTCACATAATCCTTTCTTATCCCCGCATATTAACTGGAAAGAAATCCGGCGCATCTTGTGGTAGTTTTTGATCTTAACAAAGGCCCACAGTCGCGTAGCCTCGCTCTCGTTTTCTCGTAACAATCCTTTTCCATGATCATTCTCCTGATTCCAGGAATTACGAGGACTGCAGAAATCGGTAGATCCCAAGTACCGCCGATCTCCCCCCCCCCCTCTTTAAACCCAGGATTCTACGCATCTACTTGAAAAGTCCCTACATTGCACGGTCTCTTATCCATCCCCCTTCACTCCCCACCCCTACCCATCCCCCACCCTAACCCCAACCCCCTTCTCCACCACCCTTTCCCTACAACCCATCTTCCACCTCACCCGCCCCTCCCACACCATCGATTCCCAATATCGCTGGGCTCTGATATACTGTAGCTGGTCACACATCAAGAAAGCTACAGGTTATAACCCCTTGCGCAACTCGCGATAATGCTCCCGATACCCACCACCTCCAGAATCTCAAGCTCGACATCCCGCACAGAAGTTACGGAAGAACGCCCACCAGGTTTCTCTGCTAGCCGAGACAGCAGCATGTCCCGAATAGATATGGGGGGGGGAAAGCTTGCCATGCGCCTTGTGTTTGCAAAAGACTAGGTATCACCAACCACCCTCTACAAATATCGTCACTCCACCAGGCGTGGCTAACTCATACATGCCCCTCTAGCTGTTTGTGGCGACAGACCCGCACAAGACCTTTGCCCATTTCCCTGATCTTGGTTGGTTTTTTGCAACACCCATCCCAACACCCCCGTTTACTTGCAGAATATGCAGTACCCCAGCAATCCAGGTCCGCCCGTGCTACCCCCGCCTCCTACACCGAAATCCTGCGCCGCCGCGCTACCCCCGGCTGCAATGCCCTGCCCCGCCGCCTACCCATTTCCCTACCCGTTCGACTACCCATTCTGATACCCCTCGTTATCAACATTGGTGCAGTCGCCCGAGTTGGAGCAGAACCCGCAGTGGCCGCCGTCGTTGGTGTTGAAGTTGCAGTCTTGGTTCTGGATGCAGTTGCGCTCCCAGCAGTAGTCCATTCCTTGGCGGGTTTTGAGGGTGGGGAGTGGGAGGGCGGTGGTGAGGGGGAGGAGGAGGGTGCGGGGGGTTGGTTTCAATTTTTTCAATTTTTTTTTTGGAAAGCGAGGGGGTTGAGGAGTGTGAGGTGGTGGATTGGGGTGAAGATTGGGGTTGATTTTTGATTTCAGCCTCGAATTTTCAGAGGTGAAAGGAGGCGTAGAAGAAGAGAAGAGAGATGAATTATTTGATAAAAGACAACCAGCAGCTGTTTATATAGACTTCGGAAACGCTCCTTCCCCACACCATTCATGGCATTTTTGCTCCACGGGACGTTATGACGAGAAGATCAATGAAACAGGAGGGGTTTCTTCGGGGGGCCATATTTCTAGGCCTTCCATCAGAAGAAAGAGGCTTTTCAAATAGGAGATGGGTAACATTTTGTGTATGGCACAAAATAGCATGTTTTGACCAACAATCTCTGCAGACTGAAGCCATGTCAAAATCTGTTTCCTGACGCAAGCACCGTAAAGAGAGAAGAACGAAGACGTGAGACTATCAAAACTATCGTTCAACCTGTTGATGAAGTAGAGAGTAGCCCACACCTCAAAGAACATAAGTGCGCTCTTTCCGCTTCGGTTAGAATCTTTCAAACTCCATGAAACAATTGAACATCCCGAGCTTTCCATCCACGGTGGCTGTTAAGTATGGTATCGAGTAACCTACTATTTTGTGCTTATTAGGGCATCTGGTTGAGTGGCTGGAGAAGACATAAGAAATGAAATGCTATGTTGTATTGTGCCGTGCTGCCAACATTAGTATTGAAACTTGATATGAGTCGCTTGTCACTTGCCAGCCGAGTCTGTGGTCAGGAGGTGGAGGGTGATGATGGCCTAGCATCGAGTCGTCAATTCTCTAAGCAGACAGAGCGAAGTCTCGAGTGTCATCATCTAGGCAACCATTCAACCTCTGGAAATCAGCTCTACACAATACACGAATCGAGCCGCGATTAAAGGGAGAATCCATCTCATGGATAGGGAGCGAGTTTGAGCCTCGATCTAATATACGGAATGCTATATTCATGGATCGTCAACTATGAAACGACTGTTCGCTTTTCAATTGAGTGTTAATGGCTGAGATCAAGGTTGTGTCTTTTGTGTTTCCCTTCTTCTTTCTACCTTGCATGTCAATTATCCATTTCGTGTAACGGAGCAAGTAAACGCTTGTGTAGAGCGAGCAGGAAAATCAGTCCCCAAAGACTGTCAAAAAGTAACGATCAAACAAGCGGTCTCCGGGGAGATATCCACATGGAAGAATGGCCTCATTGTTTTCCTGAAATCGCACAATGAATGACTCACGTTCGATTGCAAGACTTGCGCGATAAGAAGAATTGGACGGAGGAACATATGGAATGGCATTCAAGCTTGACTTTCCATACCCAGATTATGACTTAGTCCGGCCGTTGACCTGGCGTGCCTGGCTATAAGTCATTTAGTACTGACTTTTGAGATCCGACGGACCACGATGGCGTGGTGGATGGCTCATCACTTGTTCGAGGTTGCTTACGGAGGTAAAAAGCTGCTACATAATCCTGGATCATTCGATGCTCAAATCGGCCGTTTTTGCTTGTATTCTCCGATTGGCAATGCTAAAAGACGCAGGGCAGCGCGAACAAATGCACCAAAACAGCTCCCCATCTTACGGTAGCTTTCCTCTTTCCAAACGCACAAATACTATTCCCAATTCCATTATTTCTGCTCACGGGTTCTCCGTTTTGACACAGACTCAACGACCTACCATGGGCGACTCTCACCCCTCCACCGAAATCTTCAACCAAAAAGGCCTCAAGTACGAAGAAGCCTTCGGCCACGACGCCGGCCTCCAAAAGAACGTCCAGAATTTCCTCGAGCTCCTCCCCGCCAACGCTCGAGTTCTGGACTGTGGCTGTGGCACGGGCAAACCCGTGTCTCACTCGATCGCCGCATCAGGACGTCGAGTACATGGTATCGATCTCTCGCCAACAATGGTCGACCTCAGTCGCAAACAGGTTCCCCACGGGACCTTTGAGAAAGTGAATATGCTCTCGTACGCTCCGTCGGATAAATTCGATGGAGTCGTGGCGTCGCTCTCGT
>JAABUL010006429.1_pt1 | contig 13545 bp, 18 predicted proteins | sample 5559151 | NCBI WGS metagenome assembly JAABUL01 (sample SAMN10711876, study PRJNA513368) | rock metagenome | isolation source: Antarctica rocks | place: Antarctica: Victoria Land, Pudding Butte sud | reverse complement strand
CTTCCTGCAGGCTTTCCCCTCCGTCATAGAACCCTACGCTTTGTGCTTCGCTCTCGGCACTCTGGTAGCGGAAGCTGCTCCCGAAGCTGCTCCTGCTTTGGAAACGCGATATACGTCCGAGGGTGTCAATGACCCGCGTGCTGAAATTGTAGCTGTTGAACCGGTGCGGGGAACCTTTAGAGCGGTTGGCCATTGGAGGTCCGCCGGAAGAAGTTCGAGAGTGCTGGGCTTTTAGTGTAGAACGAGGCTGGATGTGCGACGATACACGAGACGAAGGACCAGCAGAAAACAGCGGGTTCTGTGTTTCACGGTTTCGAGCCCGGCGCTTGATGAATGCTTCTCTAGGAGACAAAGCTCTAGAATGGATTGGAGAAGGGTATGCAACGGCCCTAACACTAGGACGCCGAGGATGGTCGTCATCAGAGTGCTCATGGATAGTATGGGCTCGAGCGAGTAGCTCGAAGGAGCTTGTTTTTAAAGGGTTATGGAAAGATCGCACATTTGACGAAAGTTGAGAGGGCTCGCTTCGCAGCTGTTGAGCAGAAGATCCATTGTTGAGGATTGTATTGGTACTGGTACTGGTCGATGCCCAACTGGATCCACTCAATATGCTGGCGTTCCGCGTGGACTGTCTGACTCGGCCGTAGCCAGAGGGACCACCAACACCATGTCCTGCACCCATAGTGCTGTAGCTGATAGTAGAATTACCCCGATCAAATCCACCATGTCCATGACCGACTCCGCTGATTCGACGGGCGGAGATCAGAAGGGAGCTTACTCTATTTATGTGCGATTGACGTCTGATCTGCCTCGAGAGTCGCTTGGCTGGCAAGCCGTAATTCAGAGCTGAGATTCTAGAGTTGTGTGAACGACCCGTGCTCGAAGCATATTCCATGGCATTTCCTTGCAATGATGGTTGCTCTTCTGGCAATAGGCTGAACTCCGGAATGGCCCGTATAACTTCTTCATGCCAGCTTGCGGATTTAGGTCTGTCTGTTCCTTCGTTCGCCACCGCCCTTGAAGAGCGCAATCGGGAATGACGCCAATCTATCCTCGGCAACAGAGAAAGTCTTCTGTGCTCTGGCATTCCGCTTCCCACGACGCCCTCCTCTGGAGCAAACTCTCGGTGTTCCGCTGTCTGTATGGGATAAGAAATCTCTTCTTTGGAGGGATTCAGATAACCCATATTCAATATCCGCTGTCGTCTTTTCCTGGAGCGTAAACATATCAAAAATATGGTCAAAGCCACAGATAGAAATACCACCAAAGGCACGGCGATTTCCGTGGCTTCTTTCCGGTGTCCTGTACTTTTGCTATCACCTGAAGCTACAACCGACGATCTAGGTTGGCTGATTGTACTCGGTGTTACTATAACTATACTACTCTGACTTGGGCTGGCAGCACGACCGCTAGCACCTCGCTCTCCTCCTGTTATGTTCAACATAATCTCCGTTGACTGGCTCTGCGAACCATGATGTGCTGTAACATTCAGAAGAGTCTCCTGCGGTTCGGTGTCATTAGAAACATAGCCCGTTAGCTCCAGCCTATTCGATTCAAATTTCAACCACGAAGATGCACTACCCAAATCTACGGTAACAAGTAAGTCCGGACTAGAATTAATTATACCGCTGAGGCCATACTCAAAGTCCGACCCGATAGTGGCGTTCAGGGTGTCAATGGCACCATTAAAGAAGTTCGATGTATTACCGGCTGTCTGAATGAAGACGACAGAGTCCGTCTTATCTCCATAGACATCCATGGCACTGACAGTGATATTTTGTGGACTCGCCGATGCAGGTGCTGTTCCAGATAGTGCGAGGGTCTTTGTGTCAAATACTACCCATGAAGGAGTCTGCGCTGTAACGTCGGCGAGGTCGGACGGCTTGATAGGAGCACCGTCAAAAAGAAGATCCGTCTGAAACCCAGTATAGTTGAAAGAAACCCCTGGCACAACATTGAATGTGTGCAGATCCTTGCCAAAAGTGAGTACATGACTCGCGATGACAAGCTCAAAAGCTGCGACTGCTCCCGCAAATCCCACTACATCAGATGCTATAAGTTTTATTCCGAACGTCTGGGAAAGCTCCCCTGGGGAAGTAGACTCAGGCGTAGTTCCCGAGAACGAAAGACGGATAGGATTGAAATTAAGCCAGGAAGGTAAAGGAGTGTTATTGGCGCATATAGCATAATATACAGTCTTGTCGTTAGTATTCGTAAAAGTATCGGGTAGGAAAGATAGCGACAAGGGACTTGAGTGCGAGAGGGTGAAACTATCAGCAGCCGAAGAAGATCCATGCGTGGAAAGCTGATTTTCTAATGGTCTACCAAGTCCTGGACCAGGATTCGCGGATACCACCAGAGTAACCAACATCGAAGCTGACCCTGTGTCATCAGATGCGACCAGGTTGACAGCCACAGGTCCCACGTCTGCGGGTCCTGGAGTACCGGACAATGTCCGGCTAGGACTATCGAGATAGAGCCAGTTTGTTGAGTTTGACAGCGCGTAAGTCATCGAGCGTGCGCCTGATGCGAATGTCGACTCCGAGAAGACGAAATCGAAAGCATTCGAAATCCGAGCAACTGGTGGGACTTGCGCATTTATAGGCAGGTTGACGCTCGGGACCGCTGCGATTGCCTTGGTAAGAGCCAGTAATAAGATCAAAAGGGCCATCTTCGCGAGTCTCCACAGTCCTTGCGCCTACTGCAGAAGGGTGTTTCAATCTGCAGCAAAGACAGTCGCAAGGGAGAACCGGGGAAGAGACTTGTAATGAGATACATCGACCAATTCACGAATGACAACTAAATGAGAAACGATGGGGCAAGCCTTCTCAACGGTGACTCGAAAGAACGGAGAAGAGATGAGGAACATCTTCGAATCAATTGCCCACGAAGGGGCACGGCGCGCGTCACGTCCTCTAGAATGAGAACCGCGATCTCACATGCTGGTACTATAACCTCGTTGGGATAATCGGAATGGCGGCTGGGAACGCCCCAAGGGATGTCTGCCACCCTTTTTTGTACATTCCTCAGGAACGAAGAAAAAAGACCACCTCAGTCTGGATCAAAGATCATCCTAATACCATTACGGCCCGGGCAATAGTAGTCCTCCACTCGATCTACCCCATCGAACCCAACAGAGGCATACAAGTACCTCGCCGGTATATTTGCTTCATCAACCCAAAGGTAAATTTTCTGGCACCCCTGGCCCTTCAAACGGTTCAAATGCATTTGGACAAGTGCCTTGGCGATACCTCGACGCCTGTAGTCTTCTAGAGTGCAGACCTTATGTAACAAGACTGTTTTCTGGGTTCGAGCGTAGATTAGATAGGATGCCACAGCTGCAACACCCGATAGCGATGAGCAATCTAGTACGATTGCGAGATTAGTATTCCGCTTCTTAAGCTCTAGATCGAAGTCGAGCACTTCGTTGTGTGCGAAAATCTTTTTCTCTGCGCGCTTGATTTGGGTCAGAACATTGTCCACTTTGTACTTGGGTATGTCAAGTTGCTGGGCGAAGTCAGTGGACCAGAATGTAAAGGTGGCCATGAATTGAATGCACTGGATTTGGTGGGATCTCGCAACTCATTTATTGTTGAGACCTACGAAGGCTACGATACGGCGCGAGTTACAGAGATACACATAAGGCTGAATCTCGAGCCAGCGGAACCCTTCCGCACCACATCTCACCTCCTCCTCCAATCAATATTCAAAGACCTTGAGGTATGCAACCAATGACGTCCTCCCCCACCCCCGAACCCTCCGACCTCACCATCACCGAATCTCTTATCCCATCCCGCCCCCTCGCCTCACCCACTACAATCTCCCTCTCCTTCTCCGGCCTCCTCGACCCCCGTTTGCTTCTCCATGTCGACCCTTCGGAATGCGGCGGTCAGTTATGGCCGGCGGGCATGGTACTTGCGAAATACCTGTTACGGTGTAAATTGCCGGATTTGAGGGGGAAGACGATGTTTGTATGCTCCGCATGTTTTTTTCACGTTCGGGGGGCTCTAGAGGTATGGGTTGGTTGCTGATAATTGGGGGATAGAGTTGAGCTTGGTGCTGGAAGTGGGTTGGTTGGGTATGTATTTTGCTTCTCTACGCCCTCCTCTATTCACGGTAGCATCTAAAGTGGATCCAACAGCCTCGCACTCGCCCTCACCCTCATCTCCAACCCCCCCATCCACCTAACCGACCTTCCACCCCTCATCCCCCTCCTCCACGCCAACATCGTCCTCAACCCCCTGCTCACCCCCGTCATCCCCTCCCACCTCTCCTGGGGCACTCCTCTCCCTCCCCACCTCCCCCAAAACCCGGATATCGTGCTCGCAGCCGACTGCGTGTACTTCGAGCCCGCGTTCCCGCTGCTGCTGGAGACGATGAAGGAGTTGATTGGCGAGGAGACGGTGTGTTATCTCTGCTTTAAGAAGAGGAGGAGGGCGGATATGGGGTTTGTGAAGGCTGCGAGGAAGGTTTTTGAGGTGAGGGATGTGGGGGACGATCCGGATAGAGGGGTGTGGGAGAGGGAGGGGGTGTTTATGTAAGTTCTTTGTTGGGTGATGGGGGTGTGGGATCTCGAAGAGTGGAGGGCTGATAGTGTGGTGGTGTAGGTATGAGATTAGGAAACGGATAGGAAAGCGGTAGGGTTGAGGTTTGGGGGCTCTGGATGTTTAGAACCCCTGTCCCAAAGAAGCTTATGGTTGCTCAGAAAGGAGCGGTAGGAAGGAGCGGTAGGAAGGAGCGGTTTTCGGGTCTTGCTCCGAAGAACGAAGCAGATAGCTCAAGACGTATGGTCGCAGAATATGCCTTGGCTGAGAGGATATCTGTGGTTTTGGATCTCCAAACCAGTTTCCTCTTAAAGTTTCTCTGAAGAGGTGGCATAGATATGTATAAACATCAAAAGATAGACGTTAGAAAAAACCCTATTCCGATAAACGTGAATTTCCAACCGACGTAGTACCGCCAAGCCTATATATCTCTCTCGCCTGCTAACATTGAACTCGAAAGAAAAAAGGTCACCAGCCCTCAAACAGAACCCCCATCTAGCCCATTCCATCAAAACTCAATTCGCGCCACCCAGGCCCGCCGCCATCGCCAACGACCAAGTCAACGACGCCCCACCATCGAGATACTGCGGATCAAACGACGACCCGCTAAACCAGCCATACGACGCCTTGGCATCGATAAGCGCAAGATTGCTATACAGCACGCCCCTCCACCCGCCGGCAACCTGATCCACGCGGCCGTTGTCAAAATACGTCTTCCACTCCTCGGCCACAAAATTCTGGTTGCGCAGATACGCCGACGACGGCACAATAGGCAGCATGTGGATCCCCTGGATATACTCGGGATTCGCGCCAAAGTACGTGACGTGGTCGACTTTGTTCTCGAACAGGATGCCGGTGACTTTGTTGCCGATGAAGTTGGCCGGCTGGTTCGTGTTGGTGCTCTCGAGCAGGAAATAGTTGCTCAGCGAGCGCTTCATCACCGCCAGCATCAGGTTGCCGCGCGCCTCCATGTTGGCATCGCCGGACGTTTTGCCCCACATCTTCATCGCGTACGCGAACAGAGCGTCCTCGGACGTGGATTCTTGGTCCTTGCCGTCGGCGGAGTCGAAGAGGCCTTTGGCCCAGGAGTGGCCGTGGAACCAGTCGAAAGAGCGCGAGAAGGGGAAGTATTGGTCGTCGGCGATGGGGTTGCCGGCGTCGCGGACGAGGGTGTTGACCCAGTCTTTGTTTGCGGGGATCCACGTGGGGTCGAGGTAGCCGATGATGGCGGCGGCGTGGACGAAGTAGGACCAGTGGAAGTGGTGGTCGTTGTAGTAGGAGTTTCCAAAGTCTTCACCTGCGTTACCCGTAACGTAGGCCGCGGAGCTGACGACGCCGCCCCAGGCGGATTCGTAGACGAGCGGGTATTGTTGCTTGTTGTTTGCGAAGACGGCGTAGGCGGTTTTGAGCTTGTCGAGGCCGGAGGAGGCGAGAGCGGTGTTGCCGGTTAGATCATGGATAGCGTAGATGGCGGTGGCGAATTTGGAGAGGGCTTTGCCGCTGTAGTACATGCTGTTGAGGTTGGACTGGGCGTTCATGTCTTGGGCGAGCTCGCTGGTGCCGGCGGCGTTGATTTGGGCAACTGCCGAGGCTGGGATGGCCGCGGTGGATCCATCGGCAGCGATCCAAGGGGCGAAAGTCATGTTGGCGGGAATGTCTGGCTCGACCATGGTCCACGAGTCTCCGATTACTCCAGTCATAGTTCCATGTGTGGTGGATTGGAGCTGGATGCCAGTCTTTCCTGCGCTTGTCGTTGCGTCCATTGACTGGATGTGATGAGGAAGGGCGTTCATAATCACAGGCGAGCCGTTGCCAGCCTTGGTCCAAGAAAGTGTGTAAGACCCCGATACACCATCCACTGAACCCGATATCGAAGCGCTTGTCGGATATGATCCGGCCGCACTATCATACGACGCTTCTTGAGTAGCGACATCTCCGGGGTTTTTTGCAACCTGAATCGTGCCTGTAAAGCGCCCTGCCGCTGATAGTCGGGAGCTGCTGGTCGAAGTGAGGGCAAGACCCGTCCCGTTCGTCGCAGTAGCGTACAGGAGCCATGTCTTGCCGTCTTCAAGGAGCAATTTATACTTTGTGACACCAGTCTTGGGAGAAGGAAGAGGTGATATCGTACGGAAGAAAATGCTGCTGTCGATGAAGGGCGTTACTCCATTATAGATTGCAGTGACGAAACCCATGCCCTGCACGAGCGGTACTGTAATAGCCGGGCTTGCGCCATTGCTAGCTAAAAGGTTCGCATTGGCGGAGAATGCCGTCAAGGAGTCCGTCGTCAAGGACATTGAACTACGAAATCTTAGCATATCTTCTGGACCGTTATAATTTTTAGGTCTTACGGGCCAAGTTCAGCAGCGGAAAAGACAATTGATTGTATTCCTATTGGGTTGATGAAGTATTCGACTGGGTTCTTGCTGGCATCCGGCCCAAATGCCTACAAATAGTGAGATGTGAAGCGACATATATAGTTGAACTTTCTCTTACCCTTTGATCAGGATCATCGTGTGAAACACTGAGGCCCCATGACTTCGCATTGCCGGTCCCTTGGCTCCACAACATGGAGTATGGTTGCGTCCACACAGCATTGGTTTGGTTTCCCAGAAAGAAGTTTGCGTAAAACTTGTTCGTGCCGATGGGGCCCTTCTGGTTTGTCTGGAAGAATCCGTTCAGTATAGTACACTTTGAAACTGTTGTAAGACTGCTTACAACGCCAGTGCGCGGTACTGGATGATCTGGCCTTGACGGGATGACTGCGACTGGGCCTCCGCTGCTAATTGGTGCATTGAAAATGTCGGATAGGGAAACGTTGGGTTTCGGTGGTGCCTTAGAAGCTACTGATGTTGAGGGTGCATTTGCAGATATGGAAGTGGCAATTGAAATGACCGTGGTTGGGAACGGTTGAATGCTGCTTCGTCCGCTGGTTTCAAGGCTGGTCTGTATCGTCTGGAGAAGAGTGTCAAATTAGCAAAGAGCATAAGACGAAACAGGTTAACTAGTACGCTAGTTGAAAATATGATAAGGTAACTCTTGATAACGATTTTATTCCCAGAGGGATTTGGGGGGGGGGGTTCGCGATCCACAAACAAAAATGGTGGCAAATGCAGCAGTCGATGGTAGAAGTTTGAAAGGATTGAAAGCCATCATAGGCTCAAGGGAGATTGCATACTCCAGTGGGAATTGGCACGTTCGAAGGTTTAGAAAGACTTTGCGTTCCTGCCGCAAGAATAGCATTTGGATCCGCTGCCTGGGATAGGGTAGGTAGTGCCTGCACCAAAGAAGAAGCCTGAAGGCATATGTACAACAAGGAGTACCTCATGGTCTGTAAAGGGATCAAAGGAGTGACTGGGAAAGCATAAAATGAATGACAATGCACTTATAGAAGGACGTTTTGTAGCACTATGGCTATAACGTCAGGTGGGGACGCTCTCATGATATATTGTTATTGCTCGATCCCCAGTCATACCCAACGCGGCTATGTACAGAGATTGCAGTGACCGTTGCAGCCTTTTCTGCAACCCAACCCTGGAGACGCAAAGAAATAACACATAGAGAGGGCGGGGCAAAGACGGATGGCAGTACATTCTCGGAGGCTCGACCAAGAACAGAGAAGGCTGCTGAGGAGTGTCATTTGGGAAACCAGGATAAGTCAGTAATACCATAAGATAACGTTCAGGGAAGATGGACTTTGGAAATGAACCGATGATGAAACAAACCAATGAAGAGATGCAGATGATGGATATTCGTCGACGGTGTTGGAGAGATGATTAGCTTGGGCCCCCTGAGGGACATCGTTATTGCGGGGGCGCAGGCACACTCGATTCCTATGCTCCACTTCGCAGCATGTCGGTGTTGGTTCAGGGGAAACAAGGAGTCAGGCCTGGCCGCCTGTCCATCAGGCCCCTCGCTGCCGTGACCATGGCGGGTGTCATTATCACCAGGAGGATCTGGTGGATCTGCCCGCAACGTCCTCTACAGGGTGTCATCGAGTCGATGTTGGTCGGGCTGAGTGGATTGGTTGAATAGACATGCTTTGTCATGTTTCAGGTTGGCGCCTGCACTGTAGTCTGTGGTAATCTCTGTGGCGCGCGAATCTGGATCGAGACTCGAGATCCGAGATCACGTGTGACCAAAGTCGTCCGCTTTCCGCTTTCCGCTTTTGGCTCCGTCGTGACTCGTGACGTGCCAACCGCCGCCCCCGAGCTACCGCGACCGTTGCTGCGGGAAAGCCCATCCCTCTCCATCTCCATCTGCGTGCCGACATGGACCTCATGAGGCTCAGAGCTTATCAAGATGTTGTTGACCGTTGCTGACTTGCATTGGTGTTGCTACTCTCTGTTGAACATGACAGCATTCGGATGTAATGGGAATACCCCGCACAATCGCTAAGATAGTGCCCACTAGACGAACGATACCCACAATGCCCCGATGGCTGGTGACCGCATTCTTTTTCATCGGTCTTTACTACGAGTCACTCGTCATTGCTCTTCTGACCTGTGGCACTCACACTCGCTTCATGTTAGGGTAGGCTTTGGCTTAGCGGATGGGATATCATGTCTCTTCTCTCGCCACGACTGGAAGCTCAAGATGATAAGAGTAGCGTCTCTAATCTGAGTGGAGTAGAAGCCTCTGCGCCAAGTGTTTCAAACGCAGAAGTGAAAGCGGCCAACAAGCAATCCTATCTGGACGTACCTCTCCAATCCGCGTTTGAACGGACTTCTGATGACCTTGAGTCGCTTCTCTCCACATATTCTGCCGACAACGAGAATGAGAGACACACGGGACCTCTCATTGGCAATCCGGGGCCCAGGCCTTCTTCGTGGTCGCCGAGATCCGCAGGAGCATGGCAGAAGAAAATACGGTCGTTTTGGGCTTTGAACAGAGGCTTGGCCTTGGTTATGGTCGCACAACTCTTTGGAGCTTTGATGAATGTCGCCACACGTCTGCTTGAGACCGGAGGAAAGCACGGACATGGCATGCATCCATTTCAGGTATGTGCAACGCTGCTCGGTAGGCTGCAGAAGGAACCGTACTGAGACGACATGACATCAGATCCTTTTTGCGCGCATGGGTATTACTCTACTTTTATGCTTGTTCTACATGTGGTGGCGTGGTATTGACTCCGCACCCTTCGGACCCAAACCCGTTCGCAAGCTGCTGGTCGCGCGTGGCTTTGGGGGGTTCTTCGGAGTGTACGGGATTTACTACTCACTCCAATACCTTCCCATCGCTGACGCCACTGTTATCACATTCCTGGCTCCTAGCGTGGCCTGCTTCGCTTGTTCGATTCTTATCGAAGAACCTTTCACACGGATGGAACAGATCGCAGCTGGTGTTTCCTTAACAGGCGTGATACTAATAGCTCGTCCTACATCGCTCTTCCAAGGCCACACTGATCCGATCCCAACCGCGAGCGGTGCTGCAGACGGGGCCCTTTTGACCAATGCAACAGTATCAGCGGATGTTCAGCAGGTAGATGGTGTCAGTGCAACACAACGACTGATAGCGGTAGGTGTAGCGCTTATCGGAGTACTTGGGGCTGCGTGTGCCTATACCACCATTCGCTGGATCGGTAAGCGTGCCCATCCTCTCATCTCCGTCAACTACTTTGCGGGTTGGTGCACATTCGTGAGCCTTGTGGCCGTCTTTGCAATACCGGGGGTGGGCTTTCGATTGCCCTCGAGCTTGCAGGAATGGGGATACCTACTATTCCTAGGGATCTGCGGTTTCGCGATGCAAATCATGTTGACTGCGGGATTAGCGCATGAGAAAAGTTCTCGGGCAACGAACATGGTCTATACGCAGATGCTGTTCGCTCTAGCATTTGACAAGATCGTTTGGAACAGCACACCTGGAGTCTGGAGCATTGTCGGAAGCAGCCTGATTTTAGGAAGCGCACTATATGTCGCAGTGAATAACGATCCGACGAAGGCTAAGAAGGCAAGTGGAGAAGGAAGGGGAGACGAGGAGGTAGGTCTGGTGGCGGGTGAGGATCAGGAACTCGAAGATTTTACGAATGAGAGAGGTCCTCTGAGGGGGGTACAAGAGGTCCAGCTGCGGACGATGAGGGTATAATGACATCTAGCAGATATCAGCATTCTAGGGGGGGAATCATCCAGGGATGGACGATAATAATACCATATAGAATTTTATGCAGCTTTCTGATAGGTGAATACTGTCAAATTAGAAGATCATAGTGGGGGGTGCAGCTCGCCGGGGGGTTGGAAAAGTTGAGCCGGGGTTGGAAAAAATTCTTGACGTCGGGTTGAACTTCAAAAATTGCATATGCCCCGTACATTCAAGACTTGACGTCGGGTTGAAAAAGCTTCGAAGCCTATGCGAAGCATATGTCAAGAGCATTAAGCGAGATCACAACAAAATTGACATCTGATCAAAAAGATCTCGACTGTGCATATGTGCAGCATCAACTGAGCATAAAGAAGCATCGATGAATGATGAAAGCATCGACGCTGAAAATCGAGCGAATGAGATAACAGATTGACTAAATGATTTGAAAATAAGAGTCGCAGTTTGCATATGTCACGCATATACTAAAAAGAAACTCAGTTCGTTCAATGTTGAAGACGACGAGAAAAGTGATGATGCAAATCACAAGCTGAACAATGAGAATGAAGAAGAAAAGACACGAGAAAGATCTGACAAGAAAAATGTGAGCGATAGCTTGTTAATGAGCATGTCACAAGTTGAGTTCATGATTTCACATGTTTTGTGCATATGCTAAGCATATGTAGAAGAATCTTCGCTCATCTTGCTATTCATGATATGCGTGATCTGTGATTGTGCTGTTTTCTCGATGTTTCGCTCAAGCTGTGCATATGCACAGCTTCAATACTTCGCTCTTGCTGTTTGTCTTCTAGCTATTTTAACTAAATAATATCAATTCTTGAGCTCATCATTAGCATATGCAGAAAGCTGAGTCGGGGTTGAAATGAATTTGAACTCATGGTTAGCATATGCAGAAAGTTGAGCTGAGGCCGGAACCAAAAAAAAAAAGTTCCGGCCCTGGCTCAACTTTTCCAACCCCCCACCAATGGAAGGTTGTCGGCCGTCTTTTTCGGATGACGTATTCAGAGAACACCCGCTAAGTCTGACGGCGCTTCCACAAGCGACTTCAGAATCCAGCTGGCCCTAGGGTAGATAGCCTGGTGGACTTCCATTGGTGAATGCAAAACGCGAAATTTTAGAAGTTGGCTGTTCATCTACCGAGTACATTTCTCAAGTTGGCAGAATGACTGGCGCGACAAGGCGAAGACTGAATCTCAGCAAGGTGGGAATCAAGCTTTCGACATCTGCTCGAGCAAGGGACTCATAAAGAATCCAGCGACCGAACAGCTGAGTTGAGCTATCCATGACCTCGAGATATTGATGGCCGAATCGAGTGCTGGACAGATCAAGCATTGCGACCTGGCATTGCAACTGATTGCCATCTTGAGACATATGCAAGGTAGTCAAGCCAAGTAGCCGACCGATCAGGGTTTCAGCCTCTCAACAATTCAGCTATTTGTTATCTCGAAACCTCGAGAGTCCAAGCAAACCAGCTGTCTATACGACACCAGGCCGCAATCCTCCACTAATTCCCAAGGCTGAACGCGGAATCGAATCCTTCTTGTTTCGTTTCGACCAGCGATACGAATGCCCATTGATTTCATTCCTTCTTCTTGAGGTATGAGGGTCAGAAGGAGCATATGTGCATGTGTATATTATTGGTTGAACTACAGTAGGAAGGTAGGAAGGGGGTGAAAACTTTGAATCGGGGTAGCAGTCCATCAGTACTGTTCCCTGTTTCCAATACTTCTGCTGTTTATTGATCTTACTGACCAATTATGTTCACGACCCGAACCCTCTATCCATGCAGCTAAGACCTGATATGGCTGTCCTGCGATGCTGTGCCTCTTCTCTACAGTTTGCATTGTGATGTGTCATGGCAACAACAGTTCAGACGTCGAGATATAGAGCTGGCATTTGTTTTTTGTCGTCTTATGTATCACATCAGTAAATCGCTTTTATAGATTTGCCCTTTCCAATCACTCTGGTTGACAGCAAATTTCACCTCCGTGGCTGATTGAGATCGATCTATCGTGGTGTGCGCAAGTCTTTGCTCAATAGTCCCCGTTCACCGTAACTAAAGTGAAGATCAGACTTGATCTCGCATCAGAGCTCTTCCCCGACTTGTTCACGCCATGGGCTTCCTTAGCAGTAGCCGCAGCGTTCTTGACATCGTCGCTTGCTTTTTTCTCTGGTTCTCCACTGTCTGCGCTGGACCAAATGTCTCATGGATTTACCCTGAGTCTAACACTAATCCCTATTACAACTACATGGACAGTGTCTTCGTGTCCTGGGACAGTAATATATCTGACCCTTACCTTGCCCAGATTTGCGCACCAAGCATTCGACATTTCGCGAATAATACCTTGTGTAAGTCAAATAAAAGAGCGTAAACGCCAGCTTTTCCACTTCAGCTAAACATTACGATAGGCTCCAACAGCTCCGTTGATGCCACGGGAGATTCTCTTACTTGGCTCGATACTAGCTACTCAGCGAATGGCCAGCCGTTTTCTGGTGACTCGTCGTGCGGGCCTAATGTAACTTGCCTGTTCATTCTCTACAGTATAAAGGAGCTGGGCGAAAACTCGAACAGCACGTTTTGGAGCATCACGCAGAATGATATGGCGACGCCCACTACCTGGAGCGCCAGTTCTATCACCATTACAAGATTAAGCTTAAGTACAACACAAAAGCCTAGCCCAGTAACCACAACGATGATTTCATTCGTCACACAAACGGCCAGCCCAACTACTAGTGCAATCGTGGCGCCCATACATTCCATATCGTCTCCTATGCCCTCCCCTTCATCCAGCGGGCCTAGCGCGGGCGCAGCCGCGGGCATTGGCGTGGGCGTTGCTGGAGCAGTCGCATCCTTAGCAACGGCCGCTTTCCTCATCTACAGAAAAAGAAGGCAGAAATATATCCAGAA
>JAABUL010006427.1_pt1 | contig 13549 bp, 5 predicted proteins | sample 5559151 | NCBI WGS metagenome assembly JAABUL01 (sample SAMN10711876, study PRJNA513368) | rock metagenome | isolation source: Antarctica rocks | place: Antarctica: Victoria Land, Pudding Butte sud | reverse complement strand
TCGACTCTTATGCCAGTCGGATCTGTAGGCGCAAAGTACTCTGGGCTAACATCATTTGGAAATGTGCACATATTGCACACGAGCTTGTTACCACCAGACCGAAATGTCATAAAAGGGTTGATATATGCTCTGCACCTGCGGCAGCGTGGAGGACCGAGTTCTCCAAAGTCAAGAACAGGTATAGCCATTTCCCCGGCTTGTAGGGGGGCCAATGGTTGTAAGACGAGGCCAAGCGGTAAGCCGGTTGAGCTGAGGGAATCCGACGATGATGGTATGTTGTTGAGGCTAAGACGGGCGAATTTGGGTGACGAGTTTCCTTGGTCGACGGCCACAAAGGGAACAGCGCCCGGAGGAGGGAGATGCTGCTCCATTGTAGGGTACAGATGATCCAGATAGTATTGAGTTGCCCCGTCCCGGGCTCTTGGTATACTTGGTATTTGCTCCGGATCCACTCGCCCTTGAGCAGAAACCCCAGATGTGCTTGGCTGCGGTGGAGGCATCGGCGCGCTGGTCTTCCGGAGTCCCGGATTATGAGCCCCAAGACCAGGTGAGAAAGGCGTGTTGGGTTGAGCAGGAAATTGGTTCATGGCTGGGGTGATTGGTTGACCAGCATATGAATGGCCAGAGTCCCATTGTTGCCCATATTGCTGCGGTTGCTCCTGGTTCACATACTGCTCAGCATTTCCCGTGCTCTGATTGAAAGCTTGAGTCGCTACAGTTTGTTGATCGAGATTGTGATAGGCATGTCTGTTCTTCTTCTTGTTCGGCCGGCTGGCACCAGGCGTCTCGCCTCCTAAGCTTATTCCTCCCATCTGCGCAGCCAGTTCTTGTGTCTGCCCGTGTTCGTCCATCGGAGTCTGCCCTTGGGGTGGAAAGTAGCCGCCCTGTTCTTGGGATGGTGTCCCTTGAGATTGGTACCCATTTTGCGGCTTCTGCGTGTATTGATGTTGCTGGAAGTTCGGCTGGTTAGGATTCGGAGGAAATGGGTGTTGCCCGTAGGCAGACATTCTCTGATGGTTCACAAGGAGACCTTCCTCCAGTACGTAGGTATCCGCAAACGTGTTGGGGCCACCGAAGCTCAAGCGCCGTCAGTTGTAGCCATACCACAGATATACACGACTAGCTGAGGACAACGATACGCCCAGATTATCAAGTGAGCTGCTGTGGGTGCAGAGAGACTGGACAGGACGCAAGAAAAATAATTTGTGTATTGTACTTGGAGGCAAGATGTCAAGAAATGTTGCCAAGGTGACAAAAATCTGCCCCGGCCTCACCCTCCCTTGAGACTCGGGTGAGCGCCGCCTTAACGTCGCGCGACGTGGGTGATCGTCGCGCGACTTGGGTGATCCGGGGGTGAAGCTGCCGCCTGATTCCCACTTTATCAGAAACTATTACGTTGCTCTTTCACACCAAGGTCAGCGGGTCGTGGTTAGACCGCGGCTTTGGGTTGTTATGGCGTAAGCCTCCGTCCTGAAAAGAGCCCAAGGAGGCAATGAATGCAGGTTTGAAAATACTATCGCCACGGTCAGCGACATAATCAATTACTTGGATTCAAGAGACCATACCCTGGAGCGGCCGAAGTGACTCTCCCACTGCTTGAGATCAGAAGTGCGCATTAGTCGATGAAGAGTAACTTACGCTTCCCATACAAATGGCTCATTCTTAATCTCATTAGGTCTAACGTGTTTATATCCTTAGGATGATGATGAGTATACTACATGATAGGGCATTCTAATGTACGTACCACAATTCCGTTCCCTGGGTCTTCCATTATAATTCGAAAAAATGTACGTAAAAGCATCTAATAAAGTAGTAGCAGTGACTGCTACCTTCTATCCAGAAGGCCCGAATCGGTCGACGTCAAAAAGCCTTCGATCAATCCCGAAGACATCTTTCAATGAGCTCTCCAATTTACCTACGTCGTAACATCCATCGGTAAGCCAACAACGAAAAAGGTCCCGTAGGCGGGTAAGTAAGCCGCTTCCCTTGGTCATATAGATACCAAAGAAGTCACGAATTAGGTCATTAAATGTCTTGGTGCAACGTTTCACGTCCCAGTGCTTCACAAATAGACTAAGGATAATACGTCCACCTGTCTCACCATTATACGGCTGCTATTTTAGGAGGGGTTGATATTCCCTACCTGAACTGGTCCCGAAAGCAAGTTCTAATAGGTCTTGTACAGGAAGGTCGGGATCCAATAGATCCTGTAGAAGACTAAGAAACTCTAGAGGTACAACCCCACGGAAACCCCCCCCCATCGACACTTAGTATTCGGGTACCCGCGGTTAGAGGCTTCAATCTCGCTACAAGTCTACCCTTCGTCTGGTAGAGGATGCAACTACTAAGCGCAAAGTGCACCTCCTTACCCATTACCGGATTCCCGAATAAAATCACGCAATTATCGCAAACAGCATGTTCGCATGTCAACACGTGCTCTGGTTTTCGGCGGAGGCAAAAGAGACAAGTATGGTGGCTTCCAGGCTGGTTCCAGTGAATAGTGGGAGACTTAAGGTGGTTACTATGGAACTATACCGAAGTCTTAAAGTCAAGGTCGATAGCTGGGAAAAGACAATCTATATACTCCTAGACGCGTGTACATAGATCCTCGGCAAATATAGGCGAGTTGAATAGGTTAAGAAAGGCCGAAAAACAATATTCCTTATATAAGCTTTAGAACACCAGCTTGGGATCGAATCCTATGACAGTTAGGAGCTTCTATCTAAGGATAGCCGATAGCTTACTATGCATTCTTAGTAGGTAAGCATCTATCAATATAGTCGACGCGAGGTAAGATATCAGACTCTCGTAGGAGAGAAAATAATCCTTGCCCAAGCTGAGAAAAGCGTATAGGTGGCTGCGATAGTCTTTACCGATTTCGTTCGACATTCGAGTCTTCTATACGAAGTCGAAGGGTTCTATAATAGAGGATGTCACATGGTTAATAGCTTAGCGGAAGAAAGCTTCGAAATAGATAGCCGTGAAATGCGCTCGCTACTCTATTCGCTCCATTCTCGACAACTTAATCTCGGAGAGTAGAAGTTCTTTCAGTCGTCGATGTCGAGCTAGGGGTGATACATGTTCACCTGCTAGATGCATAATTAATATAGACGAGAAAGCGCTGATTCGAGCATCGTGATCGTTCTAGAGCTCATTCCGAAGCCCTTCCACTGCAAGGACACTATGAGTCGCTACCTCTTCCTCTCTTACCACGATAATGACCCTCGGACGTAGAGAATTTAGTAGGCTCGACGGATTTCCAGCTCTAATCCATTCCGTCAGGAATTCCGTGACATTATCGAGTCCGCCAAAGTCGTCAGTAAAGATATATATTACATGAGTAAATAATACCACTAGTCGAGCATATAAAGTATGCAGAGCGCTCTTGCTATGCGGTGATAGCCAGGCTAGAGACACCGTGGTGTTCTCATGACATGTCATCGTCCCTAGCCGCTAAGGGACTGAGGCTTACGCGTTAGCATCGGCGAAGAGAAGAGGTAGTTCGGGGCTAATAGTAGATGAATCGAGCCGAAGATTGACGATACCGTCATGGCGTTCCCGCCTAATATTATTATTAGGAAATATCTGGCGTAGTACTGCGTCTTTAGACTTTATACCTAAAAAGAATACCATCGATGGCCGCTACCTTTCAGGGTCGGTTATCTCCTGGATGACGCATGCTACGCGGCGGCCATAGTGTATGTAGAGATTATCTCTACCTGAGAGATAAAACCACCCAATGTGATTACATGAACTCATCTTGGAAAGGAGAACGGATTACTGAATCTAGAGAGATAACGGTGTTCGATATTCGAAGGTAAATCTTTGTTTTAGCGGAGTAAGTGGGAAGGGGGGTTTAAAAAGGGGGGTGCTGGAATATAAAAATAGGCTACGCATCACCTTTTGAAATGACTGAGCGCCGGCTGACGTGACCTATAATTAATGAGAAAGGATGGATAATGAAGTTAAGAATAGAAGATTTGCAGAGAGAAGAGAACATTTTCGAGGGAGTGCTAAGGTCCATCTGCGATATCTATATTTCGAACAATTCGAACAACAAATCAACGTCCCGTCGCAGGCCGTCTTCCTGGACCAGAAGAATATCGCACGCCTGGAAAAGATTTTCGATATCGAAGGATGTCTTAGACTAGATCCAGAACACCGTATACTAGTGCTTATCGACGATGGAGACCTTAAAGCTTCCCTCCACTAGGCCAACCTTGCTAGTGCGGAGCTGTTCACTTCAAATATCCCTCCGGCCCTACCGTTTCCCGAAAATTATCGTCTAATATGTCTCTATAGTAGGCATCGAATTGCTGCTACTTAGAACTTTCTTTTAGCTGGCGATAAGTGGTGGACTGTTGATTTATACTCTGAAAGTAGGTATTTTGGCGTATAAAGACAGCTAACATACTCGGCCTAGAACTTGACCAGTCTCTACGGCGAGACCTTCGTGAAGAGTACAGCAATTCGAGAAACTTCTGTGATGGCGATATATATCAACAAATCAGAGCCTGTCAGAGAAACCAGGACCTCCTCGGAGAGGGTCGCTGGCTTGCTCGCCTTTCGGAAGGAAAGCGTAAAGATTTCAAGTAATTACATACTCGAAAAGAATTAAAGCGTCTTGCAGAGGCCTTAGATAGATTATTACCTTATGTTGGTTTCTGGCTAAGCTTGCAGATTGGCACCTTCCATAGGGTACTTAACATGAAGTGCCCCGAGGTTAGTATAACCATATAATCTGTGGATTAAAGCCTGATAGATAATAGGAACTCACGCATTATCTAACTCACGTAGAGTCGTATTAGAACCAAATCATAGGGGGTTCTTCTACTTTGAAATCTCTTATTGACTACGGAACCGTACGACGTCTATAGATGAGAAACCCTTGGGCCTCCCGAATCGATAATGACTTCCTGATCGACGGTATGGAGCAGAAAATATTATTCCTTTCATATCAAGTGCTTCTCTCCGAATAAGAATAAAATCGAATCTGCTAAACTAGAAATATATAATACCTTCCCTTTACACCTTTTTCGAAGACACTAAATGGCTCGAACCGTGCGCGAAAGTCATGAGGAAGCTATTACCTAGCGGCTGCAAAATGTCAACTCGGAAATTGCTTCTTTCAGATTTCGATAGTCCGAGGTATGCTGGGAATATTCTCGTTTAAACAGATCATAGGGGTACGTGCTACTGGAAGGGATCCGAGTAAGAGATCGTAGATTGCGGTTACCGCCAGCTCTAGCTTTTCGCTTGGCGACATTTTCCGGAGCTGTCAGCGTTGCTGCCTCGAAGAGATTATGGCTATGCAAAGCCAAAAGCCCGAGCATCATCTAAGTAGACTTGGTATAATTTTGCCGATGCAGCCTATTAGTCGGGATTTAATTCCGATTATATCACGTAATTAAGAAAATGAGATGCGGACTACGAGATGGCTAAGGCTTTTCTAAGTCAAGTCCGCCCATCCGAGTTCCACTGGCTGTCCGATCGAGACCGGGTGGACGTAATCCAGGATATCTGTAAGGTTTTGAACTCAATTGAGGAAGAAACACGGAATACCGATATATCACCACCGGATTTTAAGGCAGAGGTTGTGATCGATAATCGTTGCGGTAGACCTTTCGAGCAGTCTTATAAGTATACGCGGACTCATTTCTTCCTACCGAAAGTGTATGCTGCCAAGGAAAGAAAAGTTACGCATTTCAGTATTAATCAAGACATTTTCTTCGCCTTTTTTGGCGCTGAAAGCCCTCATAAATCTGAGCATGGGGATCCGAGTCCCAAAGCTACAAATAGCGAGACGGAGCGAAGGCCCAACCAGGATCAACATAAAGGGAGGAAAGACGCTGCTAGGCGCTACCAAGAGGGTGGAGGGCAGACGGCGGGTCAAGCTACGAACCAAGCTGTCTTGGGGAATTCACATATCCATCATAACTAACAGGTGACTGTTGGACAAGCTGATACTGTTATACTGCCACGAGCCGAACAACAAGTGGTACAGACCCAAGCCGCGGCCGAGCCCCAATCTTCGGAGACCAAGGAGAGTTCACATACCTATCAGGATAAACAGGTGACTGTTATACAACCACGAGCCGAACACCAAGTGGTCCAGACCCAAGCAGCGGCTGAGTCCCAGTCTTCGGAGGCCGAGCTTACATTATACATTAATCCGGATCTCGAGCTTTCAGAGTTATATACGAATTGGAAACTCCTTAAAGAAGGAGATGTATTACTTGTCTCTCTTGCGGAGGCTACCTGCTCGCGGATCCATACGAAGTAAGCGCATTCATCAAAGCTTCCCTGGGATATTATCTGTTTCGCCAAACATACCTTTGCGTGGTTTAATCCGGACCGAAAATAATTCAAGTCCATTGATCCGACGGCCGTGTTAAAGTATGGTAAAAGTTCACGATATGATGGGGTGGTCTACCACCATCCAAAGTATAATCCTACACGCGATGGTACTTATATAAATCTAGAGGGAATAATTGAGCCGTTGCTAGGATCGACCACAAAAACCCGACTGTACGAAATTGAGCAAAGATGCCTCAAGAAGAAGCGGGGAAGACCGACGCAACACAACGACGGCGAACCTTCACAGAAGAGGCGAGACGTAAGGGAAATAAGAGCCATACGCCTTTAGGGAGTCCCAAGGCAGAAGCGTAACAGAAAGCATAGTAGCTGTCCTGAAGCAAGGCTAAAACTTTAAAACCAGTCAGGCTACTGCCAGGAGCCCTTGTCGCTGTCGGGGCTGGCCCCGACCCACTTCTAGCTTCTGCCAGCCAATCAACCCATCGTCAAGTATTTGCCGGCATGATTTCTCGCGCTACGAAGTTTGCCTGCGAAGCTGAGTTACATCTTTTAGCGTTCGCCTTGTCGCCTACTTGGCTGGGGTATTAAAGATGTCATGTGTCTTTCCATGCCTTCTGACTTTGCTTCCTGATTTCGGAGCCTTCACGCTACTCTTTCAGCACGCAGCATGGACCGTGTAGGAAGGCAGGATATAGAGCCGTCGCAGCACGCCCTCATGTGCGAGCCACCAAGGCATAGTGTATCCTCTGAGAGCGATGATTCATGCTGCCCGTTCATTCACGAGGACGAGCTCGCCAGATCAGTGATAGACGTGCCGTGAGTAAGCACTCTTTTCCAACTTTAACCTGGTCTAATATGCTAGGCAGGACTCGAGAAAGCACAGAGGGTCTGGTCTCGACTGCCCACGAGCTGCCTCAACCTAAAGGAACAAGGACTAAGCCTGACTCGAAAACGGAAGTCCATACCGAAGAAGAACCCCAAATGCTTCAACAGCCAGAGACCGACTCTATATCCCTCGACAAGCTTCGCCTCGATGTCAAAAGCTTCTACGCTAAGCTCACTATGCTTGAAGCCAAGTGTATTGCTGTCAATAAACGGCATTTGGCAGCTTCACGGGCATCGGATCCCGCCCGTAGGGTCGTTCTGGGTGACGATCAATGGCAATCATTGACGGCTCTTCATAAACAACTACTACATGTACACTGTGACTACTTCCTAGCTTCGCAACATCCAACCAGTAATCCCTCGCTGATGGGATTGGCCGCTGAACACAATGTGGCGGAACGGCTTTGGCGACACGGAATCTGTATACCTGGCGTGTATTACCAGAAAAACAGCACCTCTTTATGAAACATCTAAGTAAGTATTCTATCGGGGCTTATCGAGAATTATGTCGAGGCGTTGGTGTATCATTTAAAGCTATTCTGTCACATGACTCGAGCAACGCTGCGGAGAGCAAACCATTCGGAGAGAGACCAGAGACTAGAGTATGCGTACTTTCCATCGCTTAGCCACCCCTAACGGAATGAATAGGATGCCTCTAGCCCCGAAATCAGCTTTACCACAGTGATCGAACATTTAAGGACGGACAAGTGCAAACTGACCGCTAAGCTGAACGAGTCAAATGACCAGGCTATGAAGGCGATAGAACTGAAGGAACTAGCCGAAGAAGAAGCGGTTCGCTTAACATCGATGATACAAGCAGCTGAGGTGGACAAGCAAACATTATGTTAAGCGCAGCTAGGCGTGACCTTAGGAACCCTTGGTACGTGTATACCAAGGCATGGCTAACGCTTAGGATGCTCAGGGCACTGAGCACCGCGAGCAGACAAGTGATCGGACTGCTTAGGAGGCTGAGCAGGCTGAGCATTACTCTTGGCATGAATTTCCTATGTCTATATAGTGGCGGTGTTTCCAGTAGATAGTAGCTTCGTGCTCAACTCATGTTATAATCCTGGATATCTCCTAAGCACTGAATATAATACCTGTACCAGATCTATTTAGACGAAGCCTGCCTATCTGCATCTGTGATACTCCTCTCCAAGAGAACCAATCATAGGTCTATCCTCCTCGGAGTAAGTGGAACCGTAACACATTACAGCAACAAGTGCAAAACCTAACAGGTATAGTAGAATACTTTAGAAATACAACAGTACAGTCTGTGGATAAGTTCATAAAGAGACTTAAGCTTGACCTAAATCTTTTTACGGGAGGACAATATATCGGTGGGAGAGTCCCACTGGATGCTGCGAGATATTCGTTAGATAAATTAGGAAGCTGTATAAGCTAGAAGCCAGCCTTGGCAAGTTAAAATCTATATCACATGTAGAGTAGACCTTGAAAGAGAAGAAAAGGTAGTACTATATTAAAGGTACCTAAAGCAATAATTCTAGAGACCGAGGCTTTAGATCGGAAAGCGTCGCTATAACATCCCTTACTATGTCGCGAGAACTACGGTGTAACGAGAAAATCAATGGGTACTTAGACTTTAAGCGACTATAGCTCTGCGTATACGTCGAGCGTTACTTATATAAGGTACGTATCGTGTACTATAGCTATGTGGAACATCTAGAACCCTTCTAACCTATAAATTACGTTCGTATTATCGCCTTCTCGCCTTATTCGCTTAGCGCCTTCTTTTATAATGAAATAATCTCCCTCCTTTATAGTACTACCATGAAGTCTTTATCACTTATTATTTATATATAAATGTAGTATCCGAGCCTTAGAATCTAGCTATAATAATAGGAAGTTATCATAGACTTTATACCTATAATCACGCGTAAATTTATCTAACGTCGCTATCCTAGTTAATACCTCCGATTAAAAGCTATTACTAATCTTAGCTAGTATAAAATAACTTTATATAGCCTTTATATTAATTACGGTAAATCCTACTTCTATTATTAATAAGCTAAGCTTGTAGCTAGCGGGCCTGCGGCTATTTGTATACTTGGAATAGGAAGATCTAACTCCGAAGTACTTAGCTAATACGTAGCTATACTTATTAGCTATAATAATAGCTATACCTATTTTCTAGCTATACCTCCTAAATCCTATCCTAGCGTAGAAAAGCCTTATATAATAAAACTTTATCTAGGTACTTTAACTTTTAAGCCTCCGCGTTCTTTATTTATAGTATCGATCGGCTAGTAAAGTAAAATCTTATAATCATAGCGTATTTCTTAGCTAATAGGTAACTTTCAGCTATAATAATAACTAAATTTACTTACTAGCTATAGCTCCTATATAATAAGCATATAGTCGCTGGTAAAATCGGCTTCCGGCTTAGTACCTACCTAGCTAAGTACTTTTCCGTATGTTACTGTAGACGTCCCTGATCTTAGTATATAGTATGATTTTTACATCCTCTAGGAATATCTTGTAGTATTATCTTTCTAAATCGTTAAGGTATTAAATCGTCTATATAAGCTAGCCAAGATTAGTAGCTTAATAATCGTAATATAACGTTAGATCTTAGCCATTAAACGTTGTCTTTGGTACGGTTATAATAGTCTTGAGTTCTATGGAGGTGGAATACAGTAATGCGGTGGACAAAGTAACTCCCAGCCTAGTCCATCTTTGACAGATGGCGAAATACTTGAGTGGGTGTAAGCAGAGAGCACCTGCCATAATAGGCTAAGGGTGATTGAGGCTGCTAGGCTGCTCTTTGCCTGAAACAAATTTTCAGCTGAGGCAGATACGGCGACAACAACTTTTGAAAATTCTCACAGAATAGAATACTAGATTGAATCGATCACTCTTGCTAAGCGATGCAAACAGAATCCGTTACCACAGAATAAAGATCGAGGGCAAGGACGGCTTCGATGGCTGACCCACTCTCTGTCGCGGCAGGCGTGGCGGGGTTGGTCTCGCTTGGAATCGAAGTGACGCGGTCGCTAGTCGATTTCTATAAAGCCTTTAAAAAGCGGGACTCGGATCTCGGTGATATAACTGAAAGGCTCGTAAGCCTCCTTGACATCTTCCAATGTCTTGAAAAGACGTTGGAAGATCGCAATTTCCAAGAGGACGAACAAGGCTTGATCAAACGCATTGAGACCTCAATCCAAAACTGCCAAGAATCGATTCAAGAACTGCAAGATGAATGCCACAAATTTAGTAAAGCCTCCTCGAGCGGAATGAAAGATGCCGTCAAAGCGGTAGGACGTCAAGCGACATATCCATTCCGACGAAGTACCCTGCAGAAACTCGAGGAAGATGTTGGCGAAATACGTTCCAACCTATCCTCTGCATTGGACGTCCTACAGCTCAAGGACACCAAGAAAATTCAAGATGAGATTACTAAAACAAAAGTTCTTTTGGACTTGGTTAGAACCAGCCAGATTTCGTCAAATCTTCGTGACTGGCTGAATGCACCTGATGCCACCATCGACCATAATGCGGCCTGCGCAAAGAAACACCCCGGCACAGGAATGTGGCTCTGCAAGAGTCCCCAATTTTCAACATGGTTAATAGAGGAGAATTCTGTTTTGTGGCTGAACGGATTTGCTGGATCTGGCAAGTCAGTTTTATGCTCGACAGCGATACAGTTCGCTCTGCGGCACCGAGGATCTGACCCCAATGTTGGGATTGCATTCTTCTATTTTACCTTCAACGATGAGTCAAAACAGAATGTATCGGCAATGCTAAGAGCACTGCTGCTACAACTGTCGAGTCAGCTCCAAGACGGCCATGCGGATCTCACCCGGCTGCACGAGTCGTACAAGGCCGGCACACCTCCATCGCCGGTGCTGATTGAGTATCTCCGGCGCCTGATTCAAAGATTTCACCAGGTGTATGTTATGTTGGATGCGCTTGATGAGAGCCCTCGAAATAGATCACGAAGGGACGTGCTTGATGCGTTAGAGACAATGCGAAACTGGGGCTTGTCAGGTCTGCACCTCTTGTTTACGAGCCGAGATGAAAGGGATATCCACGAATCCTTCGACCCTTCAAATACTCAACAAGTAACAATGCAGAACACTAGGATAGACAAAGACATTGCCGACTTCATATCTGGCCGCCTTAACACAGACCCGCATCTCCAGAAATGGAGGAAACACCGTGATAAAATCCAAGAAGCCTTAGCCGGGCGTGCCAAGGGAGTGTATGTAGAAAATAACTACGAAACGGTAGTAGCCTTACAAGAATATCGACTGATATCCCTGACAGGTTCCGATGGGCTGAATGCCAATTGAAGTCTCTACAATTATGTCCTTGCAGTAAAACTCGCCTTGATCGTCTGTTAGATTCACTGCCTGACTCATTGGATGAGACGTACGAGCGGATGCTGTGCAAAATCGACCAAGGTTCGATCAACGATGCTCAACGAATATTGACCCTGCTTTGCTTTGCCCCCAGACCATTGACTTTACGGGAGCTTATCGATGGTATTGCCGTCGAAATCAATGAGCCTGTAGGATTCAATGACGACTGCAGATTTGAAGATTACAACGATATTCGGGATATCTGTCCAGGTCTCGTCGATATCAATGTCACTGCCGATCAGACAACTGAGCCCTATGACTACGAGAATTCATCGCTAACTGTACGGATTGCTCATTTCTCTGTTCAAGAATACTTGGAATCGGAGCGTATCCGAACCCAGAAGGCTGCGATATTTGGCCTGAACGACGTTACCGCGCATACAGAAATCGCACAAATTTGTCTTATATATTTACTTAATCCTGGTCTTTCAAGCTCGAATCTGGATCAGAGTCTTCTGAAGGAGTTCCCATTAGCCCATTTTGCAGCTATGTACTGGTACTACCATTACCAAAACGTGGCGAATCACGTTCCTGGACTGGAGGATTTCGTCTTGAAATTACTCCAACATCAGGATTCATTTGCGACTTGGGTCAAATTACACGACGTAGATCAGCCTTGGGATACTACTGTCAACTTTGACCGCATGCTGGGAAACATTCCGGCTCCAATCTATTATGCTTCGTTGTTGGGACTTGACCGGGCTTTGCATGGATTAAACAATGGTGAGCAACCGGAGAGCACCAATACCAGCTTTATCGCCCGCATTCACAATCAAAGGCTCCTAGATGTCAACGCTCAGGGTGGACGCTATGGCAACGCACTGCAGGCGGCGTCACTTAGAGGTCACAAAGAAGTGGTACAGATGCTGGTCGACAAAGGAGCCGATGTCAACGCTCAGGGTGGACGCTATAGTAACGCACTACAGGCGGCGTCAGAGGGAGGTCACAAAGAAGTGGTACAGATGCTGGTCGATAAAAGAGCCGATATTAACGCTCAAGGTGGCTTTTATGGCAACGCACTACAGGCCGCGTCACTTAGAGGTCATAAAGAAGTGGTACAGATGCTGGTCAATAAAGGAGCTGATATTAACGCTCAGGGTGGCTTTTATGGCAACGCACTACAGGCCGCGTCACTTAGAGGTCACAAAGAAGTGGTACAGATGCTGGTCGACAAAGGAGCCGATATTAACGCTCAGGATGGCTTTTATGGCAACGCACTACAGGCGGCGTCAAAGGGAGGTAACAAGGAAGTGGTACAGATGCTAGTCGACAAAGGAGCCGATATCAACGCTCAGGGTGGAGAGTATGGCAACGCACTACAGGCCGCGTCACTTAGAGGTCACAAAGAAGTGGTACAGATGCTGGTCAACAAAGGAGCCGATATCAACGCTCAGGGTGGACGCTATGGCAACGTACTACAGGCGGCGTCAAAGGGAGGTCACAAAGAAGTGGTACAGATGCTGGTCGACAAAGGAGCCGATATCAACGCTCAGGGTGGACGCTATGGCAACGCACTGCAGGCGGCGTCAAAGGGAGGTCACAAAGAAGTGGTACAGATGCTGGTCGACAAAGGAGCCGATGTCAACGCTCAGGGTGGACGCTATAGCAACGCACTACAGGCCGCGTCACTTGGAGGTCACAAAGAAGTGGTACAGATGCTGGTCGACAAAGGAGCCGATATTAACGCTCAGGGTGGAGAGTATGGCAACGCACTACAGGCGGCGTTAGAGGGAGGTCACAAAGAAGTAGTACAGATGCTGGTCGATAAAGGAGCCGATATTAACGCTCAGGGTGGATGCTATGGCAACGCACTACAGGCCGCGTCACTTGGAGGTCATAAAGAAGTGGTACAGATGCTGGTCAACAAAGGAGCCGATATTAACGCTCAGGGTGGCTTTTATAACAACGCACTACAGGCCGCGTCACTTAGAGGTCACAAAGAAGTGGTACAGATACTGGTCAACAAA
>JAABUL010006426.1_pt1 | contig 13549 bp, 10 predicted proteins | sample 5559151 | NCBI WGS metagenome assembly JAABUL01 (sample SAMN10711876, study PRJNA513368) | rock metagenome | isolation source: Antarctica rocks | place: Antarctica: Victoria Land, Pudding Butte sud | reverse complement strand
AGGAGGGGTGAGCTTGGTCACAGCTCACGCATCTACGGCGAGCGACGACCTACCAATCATGCTGAACGGAATTATTAAGCAGCAACGAGTAGAACAGCGAGTGGAGAACAGTGTATAATTGGGTTTTACTTTGAAAAGAGTGCAGCATTTGCAACTCGCATTGCCTGCTGCATAATCCAGAGGAGTTCGATGCGTCAATCGTAGAGTGTGAATAATATCTTCATTCCTTGACGGTCAAGCCACGCCTTGAGTGACTGAAGTGATGGTAGATGTATATTTGGAGATGAACGACGTACCTACACTGGGAATGGCTTCCAACCTTCCCAAGTCTTCGACGTGGCCACCGAACCCCGGAATCTCTGTAGAATGTCGTCTTCAATCTTCTCGGCCAAGGCATAGATCTACGCGTTCTCTGAATCAGCACTGGGTCTGTTATCTTGATGCGGATGCTGTTAAGACATGTGGTCAGAAGAACTTTGAACCTCGACTCACCGTTGCCTGAGGGTGTCCTGGAGGAAGGAAGGGAAAGCTACTGGCATCCACAACCCGCAATCCACGAACCCCATAGACTCTGGCCTGCCCATCTATTACGGCCATCTCATCGGACATGGACCCCATCTTGCAAGTGGCTGCTGCATGCCACACGGGAGCTAGGTTCTTGCGAATGAAGTCCAGGATCTCCGCATCACTCTGGACGGCGGGACTAGGGAAATACTCCTGTCCAATGGTCAAGGTCTGCATACTGGCCCAGACTTGGCGTTGACATTTGAAACCGGCAATGGCCAATTCGATGTCTGCAGCGTTGGTGAGCCAATTTGGGTTGATGAGCGGTAGATCAGACATGCTGGTGCTATTTATCGAAATACTGCCGCGACTCAAAGGTGCCACCAGCGCTGTTGCTACAGTTGCATAGTTGTATCCATCTTCTGGATCCTGAACCGCATAATTTGATTGATTGCCAAGAATGCCGCTGGCAGGGAGGAATTCAAGATCGGGCCAATCTGGCGGGAAAGACTCGTCCAGCGCCTCTCGCGTCGAGGCCGATAATCCGTTTCTCAGGTTCGGAGGTAGCTTCTCGAAACCGAGAACACCTGTCCCTGAAACGGACAAAGGGCCTGTTGCGTCGTCCAAGTATGCTTGCACTGCAGCAGCGGCAATATCGGGGTTGTTCAGTCCAGCAGAATTGGTCAAGACATTCACCCGGAATGACGTACCATAAAATATCTGATCCCACATATTCTGTCCAACCCCGGGGAGGTCTATGACCAGTGGGATATTGAGGCTCTTTAGTACATTACGAGGGCCAATACCAGATACCATCAGCAGCTGCGGAGACTGGAATGTACCAGCCGAGACTATGACCTCTTTCCGAGCCCTCAAAACATAGTCATTGGTACTTTGGCTTGAGGATCTTTCGGAGCTGACCGAGACCCCCCTAACTCTGTGACCCTCAAACAGCAGTTTCTGAGCAAGAGCATTATTGTAGACTGTCAAGGTTGTATGACCAAGTGCAGAATGGAGAAAGCTTGATTCCGAGGAAGACCTTGTCGATTTGGCAGGATCGATCGTTGCGGGCACGTACGCAGAGCCGAGAAGGACCCCGCTCTGGAACCCATCGATAGCTGCTTGTCCAACAGACTGAAGTGCTGGAAGTACCCATGTTCCGAATGGATCGTTATAAGCTCCGTGCGAAACATGAAGCGGACCTCCGTTGGCACTGAAGGCTGATGCGTCCTGCTGATTTGTACTATTTGGATAAGGTACGGTAGGAGGAGTGTATTTGACACTTTTCTCGTAGTATGGTAAGAGATTGGGATAAGTATAGGTCTGATCCCGGGTGTCTGATGCCCATTTCTGTGCAGAGCCTGCCGTTTGTCTGTGATAGTACAAGAAGTTCCTCGCCGAAGAGCCTCCTAAAGTCTTGCCGCGAGCATAAAGTAACCGCCGATTATTGGCTCCCTGCAGAACCACTGATGAGCTGATTGACTTCCAAGTGCGAGGCCGGCGAAAAAGCAACTGGTTGTGGCAGCGTCACGAACCCCCAGTCCACGTTCAAGTCTGTGTCAGCCGGATCTGTGCCTGCGTGAACAGTACAGTAACCGGGGACGACGCTAAGGTTGCCGTCAGCCTCGTAAAATCCGCCAGCTTCAATGACAGCGACGCTGATTGAGGGCTCTGCCGCGAGCCTAGAAGCAATCGTTAGGCCAGCCGTTCCACCTCCGACCACAACATAGTCGAAAGTGGTATTGATGCCAGGAACACCAAATGATTGGGCGAAGTTCAACGTCGTTCGAGGCTGTGCAGCTAGGTAAGCAACAGCCTGCAAGGCTAGAGCAAGATTCAGAGGGCAAATGGGTCGCAGCACATGCATGATGGTGTTCTCTTGGTTTCTCGGACTGAACTTGGATATTGAGACATTATAACCCATGCCATCGGAAGCGCACTTGCGAAAGAAGAAGGCAACAACGACATTGCGATATCCCAGCACCTTGCTGGAACGGGTGGGACTTAGCGAGAAGATCTACACCATCCATTCGGGTTGCCTATAGCAGGCACCTAGAGTGGAGGATTTGGCGGTTCGAGCAACGGGCGGGCATCCTGACTTTCACAGGCCCCAGACAGGCCTCTGATGCCGATGGGAAGAAGAGCTTCACGCCAGCCATTGGGGGCTCGTCGCTGTCGCACGAAATTTGCGATGGTAGAGCCAGATGAGGAACCTGGCGAGTCGGTCGTCTGGCTCAAGAGCCAGATCAGTGACCGTGCCATTATTGACTGCATACCGTTTTTGTGCCCGGACGGATCGGAGGTGCGCTCGTAGCCGTCGAAGATGACTGCATCGTGGCGCTACCTTGCTTAGGGCGGCACCAGGCGGCGCAAACATTAAAGTTACTGGCACCCTCATCTCCAGCCTGTACCTTCCTCCATCACTCGGGCGTTCAGTAACGAAGGGATGCTCTTCAGCATAATGGCAATCTGACTCTGGACAGCTTGCATTAGTCACTTATCTAATCCGGTACCCCGCTTCCTGAGACTGCATCTGCGCACGCGGCCCCCAAATTCTCCTCTTAACATTCTTATTTAGGGGTCTCCGATGAAACACGTACTCTGCCTCTCGAGCAGTGTGAATACTGTATGAAACCGAGGAATCGCAAGCCTTCGAAAAGCACCCGGCCAGCGAGTGGGATGAAAGTTGTACCTTGAGGACTCAAGTCTCTCAGCATGGGCTTGGGATTGCGCCCGCTATTGATGTGTATACGCTCTTCCGGACGCTGAACGGCCCCTGACACGTACACGCAATAAGCTTTCTTCGCTGCGGGCTGACGCAGGCCATGTCAATACTGTGAAGGTGCCAAGTACTACACTGCATAAAGAGCTGCTTACTATTCTTGGGAACATCTCCGGTATGCGCGATGCCAAAGTCGTTCCGAGTCCGACACTGGTGGGCTGGCTGTAGCCTGTCATACTTATTGGCTATCGGAGACCCAATCCCACGCCAGTCGTGGGCATTGGCCATCAGGCGCAGGAAATGTAGGGACTCTAGATGAATCCGTCTCGTTGCGAGTTTGATCTCGCATATGCATGACATCAGTGGTGTTCTACATGGCGCGTCCGCTAAAGCTTCTAGAATGTCGAGGTCGTCGAAGCCTGGAGAAGGCTATATTAGAAAATAACAAGACGAATGTATCTCTCCCTAATAGTTTCAGATCGTATGTCCATCTTGAATTCATCGTGCTTTTATGTGAGAGTTCTCCTCTCGCTATCTTTTTTGTGGCTGAGTAGGTCTGTCAATGCGATAAAACCATATAGGCGTACGATGCTGCGAACACGACCATGCACCCTCAATCAGTACGAGACTACGCGAATGATACCCCCAACTATGGACAGAGGCTCCTGCCTACACTCATCGATGAGATAGCCTACTCCGACCCAGACAGAATATTCGCCGCCATACCGAAAACAGCGAAGCCTGAGGATGGCTTCGACGACATCACGTTTTATCGATTTGCCAAAGCTATCGACAGGTGCGCCTGGTGGCTTGAGAACAAATTGGGGAAAGGGAAAACCCATGAGACGATTGCTTACATCGGATCCTTGGACTTGATGTACCATATCGTGACACTGGCTGCAGCGAAGACTGGACATACTGTATGATCGATACTACCCAATACCTTCATCTCTCACAGCTCGCAGGTATTCCTTCCATCGCATCGTAACAGTCTTGCAGCCCACGCACACCTCCTCGAGGAGATCAACTGCAGAATCTCCCTCGTTCAAGCATCCATTCCTCCAGGCCTCAGTCACTTTCTTGACGCAAAATTGATGCGAAGTATCAGCATACCCAATCTAGACTTCTTTCTCCAGTCGAATGAATTCCCCAATTATCTGTACCGCAAAACCTTCGATGAAGCAAGACATTTACCGTTCGTTATTTTGCACACGTCAGGGTCGACCGGTCTACCCCAGCTGGTTAAGGTCAGCCATGGCACGGTCGCTAGCATGGATGCCAATCAACTGATCCCTTTACTGAGCGGGACGCCGGTCCTTGGCAGCTCATTCAAAGGGTCTAGGATGTTGATGACATTTCCTTTATTCCACATGGCAAGTTTCACTCTATTGCTTGGGCTCGCAGTCTACTACGGCGTGATCCCAGTTCTCCCCCCAGCGAATGAGCCTTTGACTGCGCACTTGATAGATTCCATCCATACTCATGCTTGCGTCGATGGAAGTGCCCTTCCACCCTCCATCGTTGTCGATCTCTATCATGAGAAAAATTCCTCTCTAGGCTTGGACGTCTGAAGTACTTGCTGTTTGCTGGTGGATCTCTCCCTCAGGAAGTGGGGGATGCAGTTTGCAGGGTCACACACCTAGCAACGGTTATTGGCTCCACAGAGACCGTATTCCCTCCCCATGAAGTATGTGACTCTGAAGATTGGGGATATGTTCGCTACAGCCCCTTTCATGGGAGTGTCTTTCGTCCCCTGAATGAAGATGGCCTCTCCGAACAGATAATTGTGCGAAGGCTAGAACTGGATCTCTTTCAGAGTGTATTTTCAACTTACCCGAATATTGATGAATTCCGAACCAAAGATTTGTACCGAGAACACCCGACCAAGCCAGGTCTTTGGAAATTCTGGGGGCGGACAGACGATGTCATTGTCTTTTCTAATGCCGAGAAGTTTAATCCTGTTGACTTTGAGGGCGCGGTATCATCTCATCCAGCCATCAGGACAGCCCTTGTCGGCGGATATGGGAAGTTCCAGACATGCCTTCTGATCGAGCCAACAGCGATCCATGAAACCGAAGCTGAGAAAGCAAGCTTGCTGAACGAGATCTGGCCCACCATTGAAGGTGCGAATCGAGTCTGTCCATCGCATGCAAGGGTAATGAAGGATTTGGTCGTCTTTACAGACAAGACCAGGGGTGTCGAACGTGCCGGCAAAGGCACTGTCCAACGAATGATGACGCTAGGCTTGTACCGAGAAGATATCGAGACCCTTTATCAAGCGCCTGCGTTGCCCAATACTGCTCCAGACATGCTTATCGGCAACGCTACACAAGAGGCAGACACCCTACGCAGTGCGCTCTTCCGGGTAGTCTCGGCCTGTACATGGCTTAACGGCGAACTGACAGCTACTGCAGATCTTTTCGAATTAGGAGTTGACTCTTTGCAGACTATCTCATTGTCGAAACAGATCAATGCTTATCTCCTGCAAACCATGCCAAACATGAAGCTGGTCATCCCCCAAATTATTTACGCACATCCCAATATCGAGATGCTTGAGTCTACGCTTCAAGACGCAGCTGACTCCGCTATCAATAGCACAGCCTCCACACGAATGCAGGCCATCTTCGACAAGTGGTCATCGAACCTCCCTAAAGCAAAACAACCCCATTCTCTAGAGGCCAGAAAACCCTCAGTCGTCCTTCTCACAGGATCTACCGGCTCGCTAGGATCTTACATTCTCGACTTGTTGATAAGGATGCCGAACGTTCAGAAGATATATTGTCTAAACCGTAAACACGACGGGGAGATAAAGCAGACGAAATCGTCGAAGTCGAAAGGCCTCCAGACACGATTCCAGAAAGTGACATTCTTGCAATGTGATCTATCGCAAACGTCGCTTGGGCTTCAGGAAGACACCTACAACGGCTTGCTTCAAGAAGTCACCCATGTAATCCACAACGCCTGGGACGTCAACTTCAATCGCCCACTCGAAGCGTTCATCAATCCGCACATCTCCGGTGTCCGTCACCTCATCGATTTCTGCAACCAATCAACAACCAAGACTCGCCTCCTATTCGTCTCAACCCAAAGCACAGCCCTCGGGCAGCATTCAAGGCAGGCTCAACCCATCCCCGAGGCTGTCCTGTATGACTGGGAAAGCTCTCTACCCATGGGCTACGCGCAGTCCAAGCTCATTGCCGAACAACTCATCGACGCAGCGGCGCGAGTCTCCGGTCTGCAGTCGACCATCTGCCGGGTGGGCCAGATTGCGGGCCCGACGACCGAGCAGGGATGCTGGAGCTTGAAAGAGTGGTTTCCGAGCCTGGTGGCTAATTCTGTGACTTTGGGGATGCTGCCAGAAGGGCTTGGGGAGATGGACATGGTGGATTGGATCCCTGTGGATCTGGTCGCGAAGATTGTTTCGGAGTTGTTGTTCGTGGACAGTAAGGACATGTCACTGGCGCTGAACGGCCACCAACCAGCGAATCCAGGCGACTCGCCCTCGGAGCTTCAGTACAATGCCGTTGACGGGCCGCCAGATGGGAAACAGCGTCCGGTCTTGCACTATACCCGAGAGTCGCTTTTCACTAATTATTCCAATCCAGAGGTCCCAATGGCGATACCACGACCTACTACTCCGCGCACCGAACAGCTATTTTTACACCCCCGAGCAATCCCCAGACCTCCACCGAAGCCCCACACACCAACCCGCTCCCCATAAACTTAACTAGCTATACTTGGTATACTAATCGAAAATCAACAAGTTAATAATCGAGATTTTTTCGACTCGATTTTTTTTTTTCTAGTTGTAGCGAACATAGCTTGCGATGTTATATTTTAACTCGAAAATATAAAAGGGACAAGAAGATGTCAAAATTTTGTTCCCACAAGTTGCAAAAAAAAATCGACAAGTTATCGTCGCTAGAATTCTCGTTATCGAAGATAATTCGCTTCTTTGGATTGTTCCAGTTGCAGAAGTATTAGACCAAGATCAATTCGACGAAGATTGCGAAAGAGAAAACTTACAAGCTTCTGAATAAGGGCCGCACTCCTCAACTTCGTAAATGCCCTATGCTTCACTACTTAGCTCTTGCCATGTCACCCGACCTTGACCGCGGACGTATCTACCGTGATTGCACTCCTCGAAGTTCCTGCGAAGACCCGAGTCCTTGAGTTTAGTATCGTCGGAGAAGTCGAGTACAGATTTATTCCATCGCGTTGTGCAAGTCTCCTAGAAAAATTCAGCGAGGAGCAGGCGCTTTGTTGACAAACCCACAGCTCGTAGAATAATCGCTGTAACCCGGGCACGGCGTCTTCCATTGATCACACCACAGCGAGCATCGTTGAGGACATTCTCTTTGTGCTTGGTGGCCGATGTACGTGTGTCTTCGTCTTGCTTTCTCGTCGCACGGGTTCTTGTAATGTTGCCGTCCACGTAATGTTGCCATCCATGTCACGAAACTCGATAACAGGGACTCGTCACTCGAGGAAGATGACACAGAGCTCCAATCATCCTGAAGGCAATCATCGGCGTCGCGATCACTATGGAGGAATTCGTCAAAACTAACGTCGAGGATCGGTGAGGATCCGCTCGGGCGCAAATCTGGAACAAAGGGTGGCTGGAAAGGTGATGAAGGTGAGGAGTTTATTCTTTCATCCTCTGTAGTCACCGCTGGTGTAAGATCACCCGCAGAAAATTCAATCCCACTGTCGTCACCTAGGTTGCCTTGTACCCTCCTGACTCTGACGGCACCATGGTCTGCTCCAAATTTCACCCGGGGATTGACGCTGGCTCGTGGCTCTGGCTGGCGAGCCTCGGCGAGATTATACTCCTCTCAGGAATTCTTTGATCTCTGCAAGTCATCTGCCTCAACCTCGACATCCGAGAAGTCCAGGCAGTTTTTATGGCAGTCGTCAGGCTCAGACTCGCCTCGATCGGATTCCCCCAACTTGTATTCACCTTCCCCGCCAGCCAGGTCCTCGAGCGTTGCCTGATCATTGGGTAGAATTTGGACAAGTCGATGATCCATTCGTTTGACGGTATCAGTGGCTAGGTCCTGGATCTTTTGTTGCGGATTCAACCATCGTACGTCTTCTCCATTGAAACTGTCCACGAAGTCTGCAGGCTTCATACCAAAGAGCAGGGAGGCCAGAGTCTGGCTAAGCTTGTCCGATTGAACATGGGGAGTGTCTGCAAGGTTTTTATATAGTAATTTTGCGTGAATTCCTCAGATATATATTTGACAGGCCAATCTTCGAGCACACCCGTTTTCGGGCAGGCTCCAGGAAACTATCCAGTATTGGAACGGAATAGGCTGATACGAGCCCAGTCCTGCTCTGTTGAAGTTTGCTGAACAACATCTGCTTCGTCGACCTTGATCGATATCAGGTTTGAGTACCCCTTCTTAGCTTTCTCATCAGAGGCGTAGTCAGAGATGCCTCGACAAAGAACTCGAGAGACCATTGACCCAGCTATAGTAGATGAAGGACAGTAAAGACGAACCACGAAGTGTAGATTGCTGTATCGACTGAGGTGAGATGAGGGTATGCTAACTGATATAGATATACGAGAGGGAGTAATCACTTCTTTGAACATATACTATGCAGATAGTAGGTGGCAGAGGGTAGTTCAAGAACGACGGAGAGAGGAGGAGGAAGAAGTCCTTAAGTACCAGATTTCGCCGCCAAGCTTTGGTGAACAAGGTGAGAAAGGGTGAACAAGATAAGGAAGGGTATACGAGGTGAGGAAGGGTGAGTGGATGGCAAGGTAGATCTGGCAGTGGGGACTGGCGGGAATGGGGTAGGATTTAGTGTGCCAAGGGACTTGAGGTTATCAAATGGTACTAATCGATATAACGCGTGGAATCTCTAGCTTTGTAGAGATCTGTAGCGCTGATTGTAGCTGCATGCTTCATGTACTGAAAGTATACCCTGATGCAGAGAGATTTGGAACGTGTTCAGTTGGTGAGATCAGCGCTACGAAAGACCGAGGTGCGAGTGAAATAAATCATTATAGATTGAGATTTTTGAGCATCGAATCGAATAACAGAGATGTACCTACAGCAGTCACGTATGGGGCGTCCATCTGAAAATATATGTGGCAGAGAAAACATTGATCATGGGAGCAGTATATAGGTGGGGTTTCATGGTTCTGTCTACGATGCCTTCAAGATAAACTTTGTCTTTCACGCTTAATCGACGAAGCTTCAGTATGGGAATGGCCTGTTGTATCGACACTCTTAATAATGAAACCGTCACACCGCGCTCTCTCTCTCCTGTTTCCACTTGACGCGCAGTGCCACTCTTCCTGAAACCATCCTTGCAGCTTGCTTGCGCAAAGGTCACGTGGAACCAGAATGATCTTTGTCTTCGTCAATCATCTGTGATACGTCGAGGAAGATTGGGGCCTGGACAGAGTATTGAGGTGGCTTCAACACAAAAGCAAACTAGAGACTTTGGAACTGAACACCCTGCACTTTGCACTTGTAATAGGAGATATACCCACCTGGAAGCAGTGTTCAAGAATCAACTTAACATATCGGCGATGGGATAGTGGATCAGTAAGCATCCACTGCAGACCGTATCTTAACTATAGCACCGAACACTGAAGCCGGAAAAGTAGGAAGCGAGAGAAGCGGTGAGTTATCACATGAGGAATCCGCCAAGGCCTGCCCACTGCTGGATATCTTGCCATTGGCAATGTTGAAGAGTTTACGAAACCTGGTTTTGTAAGCAGTGACGATAATGGGCCGCACTCCGCGCATTCCTTGAGCGACAGCTCACTATCAGCTATCACTGTTGGGTAGTGAGTAAAGGCACCGAGGAGCGATGTAATGCCAATGCACTTCGTGTGAATTGCGTTTCACCGCAGGTTGACACAAATCATCTCTTCTCACTGTTTCAACATGCGCTCGACAACACTAAGCATCAAGGGTATATCTTCCCCGATCAATATCCCTCACCCTCAACCCCTCCACATATACATTATCCAAACGAGAAACCAATCATCCCTCAAGCGATCGTACGTACGTTCCGAGCGAAGTTTTGACAGGCAGCTTACAACTAGCAGCAAGCATTGCAGCAAAGATGGCCACAAGAATGACGGCAGACGCGTACAAGACCGACCTGCACATCACCAAGCTACCAATGGAGATACTATCCCAACTACCCTACATGCTCGATAGCATCGATGATCTCTACGCACTTCTAAGCACCTCCCGCATTTTCTATCAGGCCTGCGCTGGCACATCAGCCAAGCTGGCACCAAGCCGTAGGATGGAGAGGCGTCTCACTTTAGCAGGCACGGCACGTCAGGTCGCTAATTGGGCAATGCAAAGTTCATCCCACCAAATCAAGTTCGCAAATACCATTGAAAAAGGTAGCCCCGGAATGCTGCAGCTAGCATTCAAAGTAGCTCGCTTCAATCTGAGTGAGATTCGTGCATTGCAGGAGGCCAAGCAAACCGTCATCAAACCTCTCGCCGAGAAATTACTTCGAGATTGCACGATGTGCGAAATAGGAAAATTTTACAAGGTAGGTTCTCCTACCCGAGCTTCTTTATCCCTGTTCGAGTACTTGAAGAGCCCCGAGACATGTTCCGCGAGCGTTTGCTCGAAAGACATGAATCTTGTCTCCAACCCCTGATCTTGAGGAGGTGTTAGTGACTTAAGAATTACATAGATGCACTGCCTCGACGTCAGAACTGTATTGTATGACTTTATAACCTACTGCGAGCTATTCAATGCCGACATCCGCAGCAAAATCGACATAGACGCTGCCCCGAGCGCGCTGGGCCTCCGAATGCGGGACCTGTGGATCGAGGACTGCTTGCGCGATGTGGACTACAAAGGCTATAACCGTGAGGTGTTACGAAACCGCCGTCTGCGGGACCTTCAAAACCTCGGGCGATGCCATACCGTCCCCGAACAAGCCCTTTTAATCATGGACCGAGAAACACAGCACAGGCCATGGAATCATTCCAAGTCCTGGGCTTTTGGCAATTACATACAGCATCAAGGGGTGGCTACTTTGAAGATCATACTTAACGACGGTTTTAGCAGTTCCGAGGAACGGGATAGAGTTATAGAGGATTTCGAGGGTTTGACGGCACCGACAGAGGACGGCGAGCAAGGTGGAAATGACATGAGATCTCGTCAGTGGGTTTCACTGAAGGAGGACTTGATACCTATTGCTGGATGGTATTTACGCTAGGTGTTTGGATCCTACTCGCCCCTCTCGCCAAAAAGCTGAACTTCAAGGCGCTGGGTTCGTGGATAACGGAAAACGACTCGCGGAGACACGGCACTCCATGCTAGGAGGGACTTTCGGAACGTGGTGGGAGCAAGTCCTTGTTGTAAGAATTATAACAGTGGAGAAGATGGCATATTCCCAAGCTACTGTTCTCGATTTTGATAGAAAGTCTCACGAGTGATCGTCGGGTCTTGCATTAACCCTCAACCGATCTAGAAGGATTTCCAATGACGCCAGCTTTGAGGAGATGTCCCGTGTTCATGTTCGGGTGCTCACCTAGACAGTTCTTCCTCCGCGCGTGACTTAATTCACCATTCAATTTCTGATGCACTGTAACGCATTGTCTAGCATAGCGACTAGATTAGCCCAGAAACTAGAGCAGCAGCTCAGATCTGTATAGAGGGTTGATTGCTCGTATTGAGTGAAATTTTTAATGACGTGAGTACAATAGTGGAGTGGGTGTCCTTTTTTGTTGTACATCTCGGATTGATGTTTGCTGGCTATACTCGTAGGCATTGCAAATATCTAGTTGTCGTCCAGACACACTCAGGGTCTTGATTACCGCCCTACATGTAGGGAACATTGATTGAAAACTTCTAGCGAACTAGAAATTCTCACGTGGATAAATGATATGACGACAGACGCTAGGCTACATGGATCGTGATGGCCAAAGGAAATTATAAAGTATCATTCTTGAGTAACATCAGCACAAAATCCGAGAATTCGCCTCGTTTCTCTGAAGATCAGTTATTTGTGCAATCTTATGATGACAGCGCATCTATCTGTAAAATCACCAGAGACATGGGCATAGGCTCATTGCTACCGATTAGGTCTCAACACTCGTTGCAATCGCAACTTTGAGCAGATGCTCATTCCATAAACAAGCTTGCTCAGAGTCGGATACCCCGATGATTATGATCGCGTGCGAACAGACTGGGTAAGGACCAACCTCATTGGGTAAACTTCGGCGAGCTCGGCAGCGGGGAAACGAGTACGAAATGCCAGAACCGGCTACAGTTCGGACCTCGATCAATCTCTTCGTTTTCGCAGGTCAACTACTGCTCAGTGGCAGGGATTCGAAAGGAAGGGCTGGTCGAGAGTGGCCAATGGAGAGAAGAGAGACATCGAGATATCTAACAAGCGTCATGTGGCGACTTGGATCCCAGAGCCACTGTGAAACGGACTACAAATATTCCCTTATCATAACACGGGCACGCAAGTGTTCAATGCAGCAAATTGATTAAGCAAACATTAAATTGAGATTCGTCGTTCATGCATTACTTCGATTAGCATCAACGCTGCGGGAAGATCTCCCCAACAATGTCTCCAACCACGTCAGCATTGGAGATAGTCTTGCAAAGAGCGACAAGCTGGATTGAAGTATTCGAGAGCAACACCCAGGCTGACGCTCTATGGGGAAGTATTCTCGTTGATTCTCTCGAACCCGCAGCTTGATTCCTACGTCCGAAATTATCAAGTGGCTCACAAATTTCAAAGCTGACAATGCATTACGATTGGATCACGAATGGATTGATCAAATTTGTTTTCGAGTATCGATTCCGCTAACCAATACCTAGATCTGTTATTCCAGGGTATAATCTTGTTCGCGTTTGTTCCAGAGATTCTGCTAGAATTACAGATTGTACCGTCATCTCACTTCCGTTCTAGTCTCCCTTCATATAACCGGGAGGAAATAATTCCGATGACAGGAGGTCTCAATTAAGGCTGGTAATAGAACTCTGCTGCAGAGCGCTGGGGGGGATCCTTAGCCTGCGAAGGAAGAATTACCTCGAGGCTTCGACATAGCACCATTTATCTCTTTGAGACCGACTTCGTGGAGTTTCAATGGACGAGACCTCTACTATCGCACAGCTCGACATTTCGAGCACGTTGTCGCAGACCAGACCACAGGATTTCCTGTCGCGAATCAATGGCGATTCCAAACTCCGGCCCTGGTGGCCCGTGTCACGTGGAGGCATGTTCTCGGACGAGTGCGACCAACCAGGCGACCGTAATGATTCTGAAGGTTCCACTCCGTCATGATGCCATGCAGCTCATGCCCTGCTTCTTGGG
>JAABUL010006424.1_pt1 | contig 13551 bp, 5 predicted proteins | sample 5559151 | NCBI WGS metagenome assembly JAABUL01 (sample SAMN10711876, study PRJNA513368) | rock metagenome | isolation source: Antarctica rocks | place: Antarctica: Victoria Land, Pudding Butte sud | reverse complement strand
AGAGTCTGAACATAGTGTCTAATTGTCACAGTCATCTTATTCAGTCATGTGGACTCGGCTGCATCGAGTCACCATTCTGCGGTGGTTGTGTACTTGGAAGCGTTTTTACTTTGCATGTTTTAGACTTTGATAGAGCACGATACACTCGAACGAGTTCATGCAAGTTTTACCTCTTTCACCTGCTGCCGACCTGCTACCATCGAAATTCCAGCCACCTGGCCTCCACATCATAAATCTACCTTGACTGTAATCCGCATAACATCTATTAGAGGGGTGACTTCACGCATCAAAAGGTGTTGATCATTCACTCCTCGAATTTAATTTAGTAGTGATACCTCGGGGCAGTGCCACACGAATAAATCACATGAATGTTTGAATATAGATATTCACCAGCGGTTGCTGTCAGAAAGACCTACTTAAGGTATGCTCCTTCCCAGATTTTCTTGGACTTCCCCACTGTCACGACTCACCTCGTACAAACCACAACGAAAGACTGTAGAGGCTGGTCTGTCGAACATCATAGGCTGTCTGCCTCTTATATACTATAACATCAGGTTCTCCATCGATCTATAGACCATATCACACGGCAATAGCTCAGATCGCATCTCAGGCTCAATATTGAATTGTTACTCTCCTTATATTTGATTGTATAAGATATATTAATAACGATATTCAAAATACGTTGTGATATGACCTATAATACTTACTTCAACCCTCCCAGCCTCAACATTCCGAGTACAAGCGAAGCAGGTCTGCTTGGTAGATCCTCAGCTGGTACCTCAGACTCGTCCACTGCACTTCCGTTCCCTCAGCAGCTGGAAGAAGTTTCACGTTGAAAAGCTGACAGCTCCGTTGGGTAAGATGATGCTAGGAGCCAGCATGGAAGCGCGCCTCTACACTATTTCGACGAGATGCACTGGTACACACCCAGGTCGTTCATGAATGACGCCTGATTGTCGTTCTGTCAGGGTGCACATGTTAAAGAGACAATGTTCAGCCAGACAAGCTACTTCTATTGTTGGTTGCGGCCGGTTGCTAGCCATGACCTCGTGGCATCCTCAGCTGATGTTCAATTTCATCCTCGACCTACCGACATCGAAGATACTGGAAGGAAGCTGAGAAATTAGAAATAGCAGTGATTGGAGACCAGAAAGAGAGTGCTTGGCGAGGCTCCCAGGGTGAATCAAGGCGTCTTCTACAAATGACTCAGGGGCATTCACTGAGCGTCGCTCTCGCCCGTTCACAGTAACTCTTCGCAGTGAAGGTAAGTCAGCTACTGCTTTCGGGACTCGAAAGGGGCAGAAAAGATGTGGCAAAGTGCCAGAAAAGATGTGGCAAAGATGCCATTTTCTATATACAGGTGTTTGGGCATCGACTATCTCGAAAAGTATCTTATTGTCGCCTAAATGCGTGCGAAAGAGGTCGCCAATAAGACAAAGTTATTAACAAGATTATCAAAATTGTTTCGAAGTCAACTAACTTTCTTCTATCTAAACAACAAGAGCAAAAGAAATAAAAGAGCAAATTAAAAAAGTCAAATATAATAAGAAGAAAAGAAAAAAGAAAAGTACAATAGACAATTGCTATACTAAATAGTATAACAAACAATTAAGTATTAATTTTTTAATCTCTCTTATTCTTGATACTAGTCTCTCTATTCTATAGAGCTCTACTACTACTTTTGAGATTCGAAAGAAGCAAAAAAAATATAATAAAGTATCAAAAAAGATATAACAAAAATATTATTTTCTATATATAGATATTTGAATATTAACTATCTTAAAAAGCATCTTATTGTTGCTTAAATATATACGAAAGAGATTGTTAATAAGATAAAGCTATTAACAAAATTATTAAGATTGTTTCGAAGTCGACTAATTTTCTTTAAGTTTTAAAACAAATATTGTTAAAACAAAAACAATAAAAACTAGCAATTCTAGTAACAATATAAATTTGCAAAATTAAATTAAAATTAATTTTAATATAGCAAAAATATATATTAAACTTTTAATAATCTAAGAATATAATTATAGTTTTTAATATATTAAAATTATATATCTCTATAATTGTATTACAACAAAAGAAATAACTAATATAGTAATTATTATAATTTAAAGAGCAAAGCTTTTAATAAAAAATATTAATAATTCTTTTTTTGTTAAAAATATCTTTGTTAATATTAAATAAAAAATTGTTAAAATAATTAAATACTATAAAAAGTATTCTTTTTAAAAAAACAATTGTTTAATTAATATTGTCGATAATAATAATTTTAAAAATAATATCTTTGCAAAAGAAATTTGTTTTAAAGACAAAAATATTAAGTTCAAATCTATTTGTTAAAAGTTTAATAGATAATTTAGTTATAAATTATTTAACAAAGTTTGTATTAACTAGATTATATATATTTTATATAAATTTATCTATTTGCAAAAAATTTGCAAAGATAAGATAAAAGATAATATAAAAAGTAGTATTTAATTGTATAATAATATTAAAGATAAATAAAATATTTAGTAAAATATCTTTAGACTAATCGTTCGGATCGGTTTTTTCCCAAAATCTATAATCCGACCCGAAAGTTTAGACTGATCGTTCGGTTCCAATAGTTGGAACCGAATTGTATAAATTATAAAAATACTAACTATATTAGGTTAAAACTTGATCTAATTAGATATAACTTTCGGGTCGGATTATAGATTTTGGGGAAAAACCAATCCGAACAATTAGTCTACGAAAGTTATATCTAATTAGATCAAGTTTTAACCTAATATAGTTAGTATTTTCATAATTTATACAATTCGATTCCAACTATTGGAACCGAACAATTAGTCTAAATATCTTGTATAATAGTTTTGCGTTTACAAAGAATATTATTGTTTTAACAATATTTAATATTATATATAATACAAAAAAGAAACAAATTACTAAAGATTATATAATTAAAATAGTTTCTATCGATATAAATAAAACAAAGATTGCAAATATAGTTTTTAATAGTTTTTATCTTAATATAATTAAAATCTAAATAAGCAATTTAATTAACAAAATTTTAAATAGTAACAAACAAAGTATTGCAATTAAGATAAAAACAACAATATTATATATAGCTTTTAAAAATTATTAAATAAAGATTTCTTATAGTAGTAATAAGTTTTTATTATAGAAAAAGAATTGTATTTTAATTTAAAAATATTTTTGTATATTAGAAGTTAAAAGAGTTGCAAGAATCTAAACAACAAAATATATTAATTATAAATATTTGTTAGCAATAATTTTAAATTTATTTTGTAATAATAGATTTGCAAGCTTGTTTAATTTAGAGTTAACTTATATTAACTCTATTAGTATATTGTTAAAAGCAAGAATTATAGCAATATTTTACAACAAACTTATAGAATTATTGCAAATAAATCTTTTATTAAAATCGACAACAACAATAATATTATTACTATAGATAATAACTTTATTATTGCAAAAACAAAATAATTAAAGATAAAAAGTATAGAGAATTGTTTGCATTTTATAAGTATTAATATAAAGAATCTTGCTCTTAATACAAGTAAAGTAGCGCTTAAAAAAATATTAATAGATATATTATCTTTATACAATATTTAGTAATTGTTTATATTTTAGAAACTAAATATATTTGTTTATATATAAGAGATTAATTAAAGAATAATAAACTATAGAATCTTAATATTGTTTTAACGTAATAAAAAATAATATTATTAAGCTATATCTCTTGTTATAGAGACAATAATACTATAATATTGTATATTTCTTGTTAAAAAAATATATAAGATACTTAAAAAAATATATTTTAATACTACTACTTTAATATAAAAGAATAGAAAATCTACTAGAATCTTTAAAACTTAATACAAAAGTATCTTTGTTTTTGTTGTTACAATAATAAGATTATAAGCTTGTTGCAATTTAACAAAAGACAATTCTATTTTTATTATCTTACTATTTATTCTAATATTTAGAAATTTTACTTAATAATTTAATTGTTTTTTCTTTTTATTATTTTAAAGATCTAGAAGATTGCAAAATATATTTTCATCTTTTTAATAAAGAAAGACGTTAATAAAAAATAATAAAATAACAAAGAAATTGTCTAGATAGTATAAAAGAATATATTACTTAAAAAGATATATTAATATTTAATATAAAATCTTTGCAAATAGATCGAAAAGAAAAGAAACAATTTGTAGCTTAAAGAGTAGAAAATTTTCTATATAAAAAATAAGATTTTATTGAAAATTTAATAGTTATTAATTAGATATTACTATTGTTATATATTTAAAGATATTAACAAGATTTTCTTTAAAAAATATTGTTTCTAGTTCTTATATAATAAGAGTTGCAATAGTATTGTTAATTGCAATATATTCGAGAGTTTTTTAATTGCAAGATATATTATTATTAACAAAAGTATTTTTAGAAGAGAAAAAATTATAAATGTATCTTTAGTTATTGTTGTATTTCGATACAAGATCTAATAATAAATATATATATAGATTAGATAATAAAGTAAATAGTATAATTAAACAATCTATTTGCAATTATTTATTAATATTAACAATAAATATATTAGAAACTTTGTTTGCAAAGATATAATTTATATCTATGCAAAAAATATATAAATTAATATATTTAATTTTAGTATCTTGCGTAATTATATCTAAGAGAGCAAAGATAAAATATTTATTAAAATATATTTTTAGATATTTGTATTATCTTTTTATTAATAGAGATTTACTTAATAGCAAATTAAGTTTGTCTAACAATACTAAATTATATAAAAAATTCTTCGATACAAAGATTAACAAGCTAGATATATTAGAAGATAAAAAAGACAATAAAATTTTTAAAATATTTTATTTTATTAGAGCAACAATTAGAATTGTAAGTTTTTTGACAAAATATATATATATATTTATATTTGCAACTATTATTATTGTTGTATTTGCTATATTTAGCTTACTAACAATAGATACTATTTGTAATAGTAAATAATCTACTAGATATAAATATCGAAATATTCTTTGCAAAGCTAGCAAAAAAATATAATCTTTGTAAGAATATTAACAATAATAGAGACTCGAATTGCTTTTTAGAAGTATTTATAAATTTTTACTTTATCTTAAGATAAAACAATATTTAATATAGAGAATTATTTTAATCTATTTAGATAACGCAAGTAATAAATTTCTAATAATACAATCTAATAGAGATAAAGATTTTGTAGCTTGCTATACTTATTATATATTAACAATAAAGAATAATATTTTAATAAAATTTCTATTTTATTGTTAAATACAAAACAAAGTTAAAAACAATAAAAATATAAATATCGAAAGCACAAAACAAATCTAAAAGACTTCTTATATTAAAAGAATCGATTATATTTGTTGTAATAACAAAGAAAAAATAAACAATAAATCTTATAATATTTTTAATATCTAATTTGTTATAAAAGATATTATTTAAATATATATAATATATTGTACAATAAGTTAATTGCAATATAAGAATATCTTGTAAATATATTAAAGAAAAATTAAATATATTTTTTAAATAATTCTATTAAATTCTTAGTATTATTTGTAAAAAAGTCTAATAATAGTTTGTGTTTTTGCGTAAACTATTACAAATTTAATAAAATTTTTATTAATTTTTTTTTTTTTTTTTTTTAGAGATACTTAAGTGTTTTGCAAACGTAAAATATTTTATTAAAATTAATATATACAATATATATTATTATATTTAAATTTGCTAAAACAATAAGTAAAAAACAATTTTTTGTATTTAATACAAGTAATTTAAGTATTAAATTATATTTTTTAATTTTATTAATATTTTTGTTATCTTTTAATTTTATATAAATTATATACTAAAATTGTATATTAATATTTGCTATATAATATATTTAAATAATATACTTATTTACTCGAATTTAGAAAAGCAATATTAAAAGAATATTTGCAAAATACTTTATATATTGCTCGAATATTAATTATACACAAAATTATTAAAATATATATTTAATTGCAATAAAATAATTTTTCTAAATTTTATAATTAAAAAGCAAAACATTTAAATAAAGCAAACTTGTATTAAAATTATTTAAAAATAATCTAAATTAAAATTAGCAAAAAATATTTTTATATTTTTTAAATTTGCAAAATTCTATAGATACTTTATTTATAAAAAATTTTAAATTATAGTATTTTTAATTAATTTAATAATAAATATAAAAAAAAACAAAGTATATTTGCAATTTATATATATTAAAAAAGCAAAAAAAAATTCTAAAATATTTAAAATAGTTTTTATTATTATTTCTATTCTAGAATACTATAATTAAAATATTTCTTTTTATATAAAAATTAATATATTAAATTGTAAAACAAAAGATATATTTAATTAATTTAACAAAAATATATAATAATATTTTATTATATTTATTAATTACAAATTTAAAAAATCTAAAATTTGCTAAAATATATACAATAAGAAACTTTATATTATTATACTAATTTTTAAATTTTAAAGATATTATTTATAAAATAGCAAATATATTATATATATAATTACAAATTATAACAATCTTTGTTATTTTATAATTACAAAAAAGCTTTTAATTAAATAAATTTGCTAAATTTGCTAAATTAATTATATTTAACTTTAATATAGAATATTGCAAAAAAAAACTTAATTTTGCAAATATACTATTAAGAAGATCTAATATTATAAAATTTAATAGTAGCAAAAATAATAATAATAATTTTTTGTCTATTTTGCAAAACAAATTTTGCAATTCGAAATATTAATTAGAATTGCAAAAAGATAAAGATATTTTTGCTATAATTAAACTTGCAATTTTAATAGCGCAACTAAATAATACTATTATTGCAAATATTTAAATTATAAATTTAAATAAAAAAGTTTTCGAAAAATTATATAATATTTTAGATTCTATATTGTTTCGACTTTTAATACAACAAATTGTAGAGTTAAAAAAGTTTTTTATTAATTTAAAAAAATTAATAGCAATATAATTGCAAAAACTACAATAAAAAAATACTTTTATTATAAAAAAGCAATAGTATTAAAGATTTACAAATAAACAAAACAAACTTTCAAAATAAAATATCAAAAAAAAATTGCTATATCGAAATCTCGCAATCTATATTTTAAAAGACGCAATAACAAAAAAAAATTCTTTGCATATATTACAATAATTTTATATTCAAGTATTCTGTATATTAGCAAATTGAAACTACAATATAATAAAAATATTACTAATCTAATATAATTAAGAAAATTAATAAATATATTTATATTTGTTCTAATTATTAATATATATATATTTATTATTATAAATTATATAGAAAACTTAGCTTAATATCTTCTAGAAATTTGCAATTCTTTAAAACAATAATAATAAATTTTATTACAAATATATTGTTTACAAAAGATTTAAATACTAAAAAAAATTAATAATATAATTTTAATATTAATTAATAAGTTAATTAAGTATATAATCTATATTGCAACTATTAAGAAATTTAATATAAAAATTTTTGCAAAGTTTTTATAAAAAGAGTTTGTATATTATTATAAAATAATATATAATATTATTTTTAATAAAGATTTGTTTTTTACAAACTATTTTTAATTAATATTATACTAGTATCTAAATATAAAGTATTAACTTAATATTGTATTCTATTTGCAAATTAATAATTAAACAAAAAGATAAAATTAGATTTTAAAATATTATCTATATATTTACTATAATTATAGACAAAATAATTAATTGAAGTTGCTATCTATAATTATATTTGTATATAATAATAATATTTACTTAAGTACTAAAAAAGCTTTTTACAAATTATTAACAAACTATATTGTAGATTTTGCAAATATATTTATAAATAAACTTTTAACAAAAAAGATACTTCTAATTATAAAACAAACAAAATAATTGCAAAATACTAAAAAGTATTTAAAAAAGCTATAAATAGTAATTTCGAAATAAGAATTATAAATTAATAAGCTTTTAAATAGACAACAAAGTATTATTGCAAAATATTAATATATATATATTGCAATTTAAAAAGAAGATTAACTATTATTAACTAAAATTCTTTATTATTTTAATTAAAATAAATAGATAGATATATTAGTTAAATCTATTTGCAAAATATAAAGCAATTTATACTATCTTTTATATTTTGTTACTTAAATTTTAATATTTGCGAGACAAAGATTTAAAATCGAAATTAATTTTTATTAAAAACAAAAAAAAATATATATAAATAAAATACTAAATAAACAAATTAAAAATAATATATTTAAGTACTTAATTAAATAACTTAATACAATTTTGTAAAAAAAAAATATAAAAATCTTTAAAATATCTCGAAAATATAATAGACAAAATTTAAAAGTTTAAAAGAAAATAAAAGAAATATAATATAACTACAAAAATATTAAAGAAAAAGAGATAAAAAAAACAAATAGTTAGCAAATTAAGAAAACAAGAACAATTATACAAAAACAAATAAAACAAAAAATTAAATTAAAACTTGAAAATTATATTTCTAAAAACTATAAAAACTTCTATAATAATACAAAGATTTAAAAACAAATTTAGATATACAAAAATACAATTATATATATATATTTATACAAATTAGTCTTTATTATTTTAAAGATAACAAATAAGAAATATCTTAATTGCAATTGCTATAAACAAAATAACTATTATTATAAGTTAAACTAATATATATTAGTTTAATATATTATAAATTTTGCAATACAATTTATTATAACAAAACAATTTGCAAATTTTAGTACAAAAATTTCTATTAAAAAGCAAACAATTAAAGTTAAAGATTACAATATAATAGCAAGCAATTTAAAAGAAACTAAAAAAATTATTAGTAACAACAATTACAATTGTACAAATTAATTTAATATCTCTTTTAAAGTTTAAATATTATACTTATTATATTATATATAATAATTTACTTTTAATTAAAGAATATTAATAACAATAAAAAAGACTATTACAATAACAATAACAAAATAAATATATAAAACAAAAAAAGATATAATAGCAACAATAAAGTTTAATTTACAAAAATACTTTGTTATAAAGTAACAAAAATATTTAATAGTACAATTTAATATCGAAAAATATATAATAAAGAAATTTTGCTTAAGAGCAAATATATAACAATAATATTAAATAACTATTATATATTGTTAATTTTATTTCTATTTTTTTTAATTTGCAAATATATTCTATATTGCAATTAAAAAATAAATTAAAAAAAACAAAAAATATAAACAAAACTATAATAAGCAAAAGAGAAATTAAAAAAATTAAAAAAATTAAAACTAAAACAAAAAAAACAAAATTTAAATTTAAAATAACAAAAACAAAAACAAGTATAAAAGCAAATATAAAAGTAGATACAAAAATAGCAATAACAATAGCAATAACAACAACAAACAAAAAATATTAATTAAAATTATACAAATAATTTGTTAATATATATATTAATTTATATATCTAAAATAGTATTAATACTATTAAGTTACTTATTATTGTTTAATAACTTATAAAAGTGCTAATAATACTCTATATAATAAAAAGTTAATTAAATTTTTAAATTAATCTTGCAATTACTTTTATTGCAATTAGAATTAAAACAAAGTTATTTCTTATATAATATATAAACAAATAAAATACTAAAAAATAAATATCTACAATTATATCTACAAAGTAGCAATATTTATTTATAAAAAAAATAAAAATTATTATTATTATTGCAAAACAAACTTAAAGATTGCAATATTAACTATATTAATTTAAATTAAGTACTATAATAATTAAATATCTTTACAATTTGCAAATAGATACAAAAATAGAAGCAATTATACTTATAAGATTATTTTGCAAAGTAGTATAAGAAGCAAGAAAGCAAGATAGTAATAATAATATCTATATTACTATATTATGTTTAAGAACAATAGCAATATATCTATGTATTATAAAGAAGATTAAATTACTATTGCTTATCTAATATTTGTTAAAAGCAATTCTATTAAAAAAAAATCTACAATTATTAAAATAGACAAAAATAATAATTATAAATATATTATTGCAAATATCTATTGCTTTTTTATTATCTATAAAATATAAGAAATTATTCTAAATATTTACTTCTATTTTATTACTATTAGAAATAAATGCAAAGTAGAGTTTTGCGTATTTCCAAAACTATATTTTAATCTGATAGATATATTATTACAAATATCTATTGCTTTCTTATTATCTATAAAATACAAGAAATTATTTTAAATATTTGTTTCTATTTATTGCTATCAAAAAGCAAATAATTGTAAAATAGAACTTTGTATATCTATATTACAATATATATAACTTTATAAATATTATTATAATAACAATTTAAAAATTATATTGTAGCTAGAACTAATAATATAAATCTTAAAACCTAAAACTCTAAAAAAGAATATAACTATAAAATATATCTTGCAATATTAAATTTACTTTGCAATAATATATTAATATATATTAATATATATTTAATAAAGAATTGTATAAACTAGATCTAAGTAAAACTAGTATTAAGTTAATAAATACTATTTATATATTGTTTTTTTTAGTAATAAGCAAAAAAGTATTTTATAGAAAATAAGATTTTTCTTGCACTTGCATTTCTTAGCAATTAGTTCTACTATAAATACTATTATTACTATTATATATACTATTTAACTTAATTTATTTAATTATATAGTTTTATTTAAAGAGATAATAGCTACTTTATATAAAAATTATATTTGCAATTTTTGTTTTATTTATATTAATAGAAATTATTTTAATTATATAATTTTTAGTAGTTTGTTTCTTCTTTATATTATATATATTATTAAATATTATTAAAATAATAATATTTTTTGTAATTATAAAACTATTATATAGAATATTTTATTAAATATATTATTTATTTTTAATATAATTATATAATTAAATACTATTTTTTATACTATTTTTTATTTTGTTTTTGTAGATTTTCTATAAATAGATAAATTTATATAAAATATATATAATTTAAATAATATAAATTTTATTAATTAATTTATTATTAAATTTATTATTAAATTTTTTGTAAACAAATTTAAACTAAATTTTTTTATTTTTAAAATAATTTTTTTTTGCAAAAATATTATTTTTAGAATTGCTATTATTAACAATATTAATTATATAATTGTTTTTTAAAAAAAAAACTTTTTATAGTATCTAATTTTTTTATTAATTTTTTATTTAATATTAACAAAAATATTTTTAATAAAAAAAAAATTATTAATATTTTTTGTTAAAAGTTTTGTTTTTTAAAATATAGTAATTATTATATTAGCTATTTTTTTTGTTATAATATAATTACTAAAATATATAATTCTAATATATTAAAAATTATAATTATATTTTTAAATTATTAAAAATTTAATATTTATTTATATTATATTAAGATTAATTTTAATTTAATTTTGCAAACTTTATATTATTATTAAAATTGCTAATTCTTATTATTTTTATTTTAACAATATTATTTTAAAATTTAAAAAAAATTAATTTATTTTAAAATAGTTCTAATAATTTTGTTAATAATTTTATATTATTAACAATTTCTTTTATATATTTTTAGAATAATAATAAAATATTTTTTAAAATAATTAATATTTAAATATCTTATATATAAAAATACTATTCTTGTTATATTTTTTTAAATTTTTGTTAGATTTTTTTTGTTTGTTTTAAATTTTAAAAACAATAACAAAACTCTACAAAATAAAAAAACTAATATCGAAAATAAAAAAAGTAAAAAAATTAGTATTTAATTGTTTGTTATATTATTTAGTATCGCAATTGCTTATTATATTTTTTTTTTTTTTTTTTTTTTGGTATTTAAATTTTTTTATTTAAATTTTTTTTTTTTTTTTTGTTTTTGTTGTTTAGATAAAAGAAAATTATTTAATTTCGAAACAAGTCTAATAATTTTGTCGATAATTTTATATTATCGACAATTTTTTTTGTATATTTTTAGAGCAACAATAAGATACTTTTCGAGATAGTCGATACTCAAATATCTTATATATAGAAATAATATCTTTGTCGCATTTTTTCTGATTCTTTGCCAGATCTTTTCTGCCTGTTTCGAGTCCCGAAAGCAGTAGCTTGCTGTCTTTTTCCTAGACAACCGCTACCTTGATCAAATCACGAGTGATAGTAGCATCCAGCGTCAGGCCGAGCGTGATGACTTAAAACAACAACTCGATGAGCCGGATAAAGACAGCCTGACGACAATCGAAGAACAGCAATGCGAAGAGGTATTTGACCGCCATCAACCCTCCCAAAATTTTATGCGGCCGCGTGGCAAGACGCACTGGACACGGGCAATAACGGCCACGAGGAACTTCTCAGTCTCCTGCAGGAGATCAAGGATAAGGACAAGGATCTCCAGCCACTCCTACTGGCGGAACTCGCGGAGGTCAACAAATATTGTCTACTGGACGAGGCACAGAACCGCCGAAGTCTCTGGTAGTCTTGCCTTATGCCTCCCTAGCCAAGGAGCTGCTTGTGCAACGGAAGCACAGCAATCACAAACTCCATAGCCACAGACTCCGCAGCCGCGGACTTGAGTCGAGATGCGAGAGACACTCACCAGGCCCGAAGGAGGAAATCTGAGCATTGACAACCGTATTTATACACGTTGCAGATCTTATTCGTTGGTGTAACGAAGTAGCAGGTACCGAACGACGGGAGCGACTAGAGAACATTCGGGACACATTGTTGGAAGCGCTAGAAACGGCAGAGACATGGAAAAGAGATTTTTGGCAGGCGGTAGCCAATGACGCACGGGTTACTCTAAACGATCCTCTATAACGGGAGCTCAAGAATTCCGCAGAAGCTATACCAGAGCAGTGTCGTAGAACAACAAAGAGTGCCATGAGTGGCGCAGCATGTCAGGTCAAAAGCAAAAGCACTCTCTTGGGAGAGCGATGACAGGGCCACACAGAGGAGTCGGAACACAATTACAACACTTTGACTTCTGAATTTTACATATAATCTCGGCACCGTGCTTACAAAGTTACGAGTAGTAACCAACCTGCCTTAAAAAAATACCCATCAGACAGGGTCTTCGCACAGCAGGACAGGGTCGGGGGCGTCATCTACACTGGCGAAGATAGCGGCATGCAATTCCATTATTCCGAGGATGACTTGGACGCGGACGGCAGGCAGTATGAGGAGAACGACTACTTCTCCGAAGATTATTACGCGAGCTTCGATCACAGCGAGCGATACGTGGAGGAGGATGACACGTATTATAGGAACAGCGACGATACCGCCGAAGCTGGTGACGCAGCATCCGAAGTTTCACGAGTATGCTGATGAAGAGCAAGAATTAAGGTCCAAAGAAAAAGACTCCTTCGATGATGATCGAG
>JAABUL010006422.1_pt1 | contig 13553 bp, 21 predicted proteins | sample 5559151 | NCBI WGS metagenome assembly JAABUL01 (sample SAMN10711876, study PRJNA513368) | rock metagenome | isolation source: Antarctica rocks | place: Antarctica: Victoria Land, Pudding Butte sud | reverse complement strand
CCCACCCCAACCCCCGCCGCCAAGGCCCCCGCTCCACTTTCTCCTATGAGCTTTCCGACGATGGCATTCTCCAAATTATTGATTTGGACCACAACGGCACCAAGTCCGTGACCAATGATATTGAAAACGTGCTGCTCGACATTGCTCAGTACGAGGGGCCGCTAGGGGCTTACCGCGTCATCTACCGCGATTCAGAGCTGCGCTGGGACGGCATCAAGCTGGACGAACACGGCCATTTCCAAAGCTTCTATGGCATCGGCGTAACCGACCAGGCCGAGGCACTGAAACGAGTGCGCGGCTAAAATTTTCTGATTTTACCCCCGGTCGGGCCTGACCAGCCCGGCCGCTTTTTCATCCCTAACCAGTATCTCAACCTCATGAACCAGGCCACCATGACCGCCCCCACCGCGCCGGCATTCCCCGTGCAGGAGGCGTACCTAGCCATTGAACAGGAACCCCACGACCAGGCCGAAACGCACCTGCTAGCGCAGGTGCGGGCCTACGTGCAGGCCCACCCCCACCAGGCCGATTTACGCGACCTTGCGCCGGCCGTGCAGGAGCTGATGGGCGCGGGCTACCAGGTAGGCAGCGGCGGCTCCCATGTTTGGATTAAGCGCGCCCAGGGCGACGCCGGCACCGCCGCCCCGGAGCGGCTGGCCATCGTCGCCGACCGCCTCACTACTGCCTTTCGGGATTGGTTCGCACCGAAGTTACCCACCGGCCCGCGTCCCAGCCGCCCCGAGCAGGGGTTGCCCGTAGCCAGCTCTCTCCTCATCGATTAGCCCCCAGCCATGAACTTGTTTGCCGTAGTTTTTACCGACGACTTAGCGGAGCACGGCCGCAGCATCGGGTACTTTAACGTCCGCACTCCCAACGTCAATTTTAAGCATTACGCCGTACCGCAGAAGGGGCGCGGCGCGCAGGCGGGCACGATTGCCCGGCTGCTGGCCGAGGTGCGCCAGGACTACCCGCACGCCCGCGACGAGGACGCCGAGCGGGCCGTCTGGATTGTGCGCGAGTAGCCGCCGCCCGTGCCTCTTTCTCCCAGCCGCTCCCTATTTTGCCACTTACTCCATTTCCCTCACCATGTACAACTTTCAGAGCTTGCCGACCCATGATTGGGTAACGGATTACGGTTTTCGCCGGCACATGAACCAGAGCTTTAGCCGCGGCGACTTGGGCGACTATTACCAACGGGAGAAGAGCCACAAGAGCTTGCTCGAACTCATCAAGTACCAGAGTGACACCGCCCGCGTCAAGACGCTGGAGTATTTCGACTTGCCGGCCGACACGCGGGAGTTCCTGGATTGGGTGTACATGTGGGCCGCTTATCAGGACGACTTGCCGGAGGGCGTTCACCAGGACGACATTTTTCCTTATGCGCAACTCTATACCCTCTGGCAGCGGGAGAGAGGACCACGCAGCCGCAACGTGCTCGTGTACCCGGACCGCATCACGGATGATACAGATGGCCAGGTGATGATGGAATTAACCGGCTCAGGTTCCATCCAACGCTGAAAAACCAGTTTCATGCTAGTTTTCAGCCTAGGAAAGCCCTATCCCGTTCACAACGCGGCCGATGGCCAGGAGAAGGCCCGCGCCGACCTTACGCCCGCTTTTTTCAGCATTTGCTACTACCTCAACCAGGCCAGTGCCGACGACGTGGCCCTGTGGCGCGGACCGTTTCAGTACGGCTTATACGAGGCCGCGCCGGGGGTGCCGTTCATTCTGTCCCGCTTTGCGGGTGGGCGCTGGCTGTTCGACGTGTCGCTGAATTGGCGCACTATGAGCGACCCCGCCCAGCGGGAGGGATGGGCCGAGCACGACGAGCCAACCCCGCTCACCTTCGCGCTGATTGATGCCCGCAGCAACAACCTGCTCGCTTACCGTCGTTTCGTGCCCCTCCCGCAGTTTGTGGGCCGGCTGCGCGCGGTTGCGCGCCGGCAACTGGCCACGTATGCCGACCCCCACGCCGTCGAGCAGGCCATTCAACGAGCCGAGCGGATGCCGCTGCAACTCATGAGTCAACAAGCTACTTACTTTCTTGCCCCCCAATGAAAACGATTAGCCAGTTACCCGACGTGCGCCAAGTGCAGCCGTTTCATTTCTTCGACCCCACCACCAGCCCAGCAAGTGCGATTTGATAGCGCATCCGGCCCAGGGTTGGGTCGTGGCGACGGAGTTACGCGCCCTATCTTCACCCGTTGGCTTCAACACCACCGAAAGGTCATAAACTAAGTAAGCGGTAGCGGGCTAAAAGAAAGTGCGCCTACCCTTGAGGCAATTCTTTTTTCATCATCGACGCAAGCTAAAAGTTACCTTTCTAGCTTGTTTCACCTACCCCGCCTCTGCTATGGCCCCCGCCCCCGCTCCAACTGCGATAACCTTTCGCTTCACCGCCGACAATACCGACCTGACCATCAAAGCCTCGACGCTGGCGGAGTTACTGGACGGCACCCGGCTAAAAAAGAAGGATATAGTTGCGCTATGGAATATTAACCCTCGGACTTATGACAAGCGCCATGACCAGCCGGGCGGTCTTACCCAGGACGAGCTACATAAACTGGCTACGGCGCTTCAAGTGTCCTACTTAGACATTGCGCGCCTGATTTACCAGCAGTGCCAAACCGACCCCAGCGCCCGCAAAACGCCACTCGATAAGGCAGAGTAAGGTAATCTAGTAAGCGTTGGTTAAAAGTTTGGGGTCGGCCGAAAGTTTGGTACAAAACTCAATCGGTTAATGGAGGGGCAGCCGTTTCCCACTCGAACCCTACAAGTTCTGCCAAATCAAAGCGGATTGCCTCGCTCAAGGCTTCGTCCGAGAAATCAAACTCACCTTGCATGTTGATGTGCTGCCAGCTGACGGGCGAGGAGCGCGCGATGAGTTCGGTTAACGCCCGCCGTTCCGCTGGCGGCGTGTTGAGCAGCCGCTGGGTCAGGTAGAGATAATTCCAGCAGATGATGGCATTTTGCACCAAGCGCTTGCAGGCATCGGTCACCTGATGCTCCTCTTTGGTGGCGGCGCGAATCTGCCCATTGCGGGCGTAGAAGACCGCACGGGCAAACTGATGCGCGCTTTCCAGGCGGTCGAGTTGGTCATCGATGCGCTTGCGCAAGCCCCCATCGTCCATGTAGCGCAACAGAAATTCGGTGCGCACGGCCCGTCCCAACTCGCGCAAAGCCACATAGACGGGATGCTGCTGGGAGTACGAGTTGAGCCGGCGTAGTAGGGCGGAGGCGGTGACGTGCTTGTTTTTGAGGCTGACCACCACGCGAAGCAGGGTATCCCACTGGGCCTCAATCAAGCCCCGGTCCAGGGGCTTGATTGAGGCCCAGCGCGTAGGGGTGTAGGGACGGGATGTCCATGCCGGCGAAGGCGAAAAGCTGCTGGCCCTGAAACTCCTTGATGCGGGGCGCAAACTCAATACCCAGTAGATACGTCAGGGCAAAGTTGACTTCGGTGAAGCCGTGGGTGTCGGTGCTGTGAATCGTAGATTCCACCACTTCGTTGTGCAAGAGCCCGTCGAGCACGTAAGGCGCTTCCCGCTCCGAGGAACTGAACGTCGTGGAATAGAACAAGCGGTGGCGGTCGTCGATGAAGCTGTAGAGGACGATGCCCTTTTCCTGCCCGAAGTATTTGTAGGAGTAGTTGGCGTGAATCGAGTCTACGGCTACGTAGTATTTCTGCCCGTCCGACGCCGTGTGCACGGTTTCGGGCAGCCGTTGAAACAAGCGGCCGATGGGCAGGCGGCCCATGAGCGCCGTGATGGCGTCGTTGGCCCGGCGCAGGTTATCGAGGGAAAAATACCAGTTGACGGGGTCGCACAATAGTAGGAACGGAAAACAACGCTAAAGAATTTTGAGTAGGGCAAGTGCCTCAAGAAACGTCCGTTTGCCGGGTCCCAGCCGCCACTTGGCGCACGCACTCGGCTTTGAAGGCGGGGGTGTATTTTTTTGCGGATCAGCGGCGAGCTACTGGGGGGGGGTGTCGGGCATGAGCAGTAGAAGGTAAGACTTCTCACTGTCTGTTTTAGTTAGACCACCCCAGCGCCAGGGGCCAGTCGGCAAAAAATAGTGCCCCAATCTAAACCTTTCGGTTCAGATAGTACGTATAGGCCCTATGTCCCGCACGGCCGGATTTGACTACGAAGAAAAATTGGCAGTGGCGCGCGAGTTGTTCTGGGAAAAAGGTTACGCCGCTACCACCCTGCATAACCTGGTGGATGCCTTGCAACTGAACCGGAGCAGCATTTATAACACGTATGGAAGCAAGCACGCCTTGTTTATCGCGTGCCTGAAGAGCTATACCCAGCTCAAGCTTGCGGAATATCGGCGCGCCGGCCAGCGCGGTAGCTCGCCCTGGCTGGCGGTAGAAAACACGGGTTGTGTGTTGCTTCTGTAGAGTTGCGTAGCTTTGGGCATGGTGTTAGAACCCGTTATCTGCCCGGCCTGTCAGCAGCCGGAGGCTGTTTACCGCCACGGTAAGGCGACCGATGGTACCCAGCGCTACCGCTGTACGGCTTGTCGTCGCACGTTCCAGTTACGTTACCGCCATAAAGTGCACGAACCGGGCATCCGGGCGAAAATCACGGACATGGCCCTCAACGGCAGCGGGGTGCGCGACACGGCGCGGGTGCTGGGCATCAGTCCGCAAACGGTCATGGGCGAGCTTAAAAAAAAATTGAGGCCGTGACTCAACGCCCGCCCACACGGCCGGGCTATGCCCCCGACCCGGCGAAGCCGTTGCGCTTGTGCGCGGATGAGATGTGGTCGTTTGTGCGCTGCAAGCATACCCAGCGCTGGCTCTGGTGGGTCGAGGACGCGGCCACGGGCCAAGTCGTAGCCTTCGTTTTTGGGCGGCGCACCCACGCCACCTTCCGCCGCTTGCTGGCCGTACTCCAAGCCGCCGGGTGGGCCGTGGCGCAGTGGTTCACGGACGCTTGGGGCGCGTATGAAGCCTGTTTGCCGGCCGGGCAGCGGCAGGCCGGCAAAGCCCCGCTGCAACGGCTCGAACGCAAGCACCTGACCTTGCGCACCCGCCTCAAGCGACTCACCCGCAAAACGATTTGCTTCTCCAAAAAGCAGTTCTTTCATGATGGACTAATCACCTTGTTTATATTTCATTTCTTCTTTTAACTATCTGCGCTGTTGATACACGACCCTCTCTTTTATATTTGGTCACTGCTAATTACTGTATGCTTAAGGCGCAGGAACTGGGGTAACCTTTACTTTTTATTACATACATGCCACTCCCTGCCATCACCATTGCTGAGTCGGTTTTACCAGCATCAGCGGCCCGCGTTCCGGCTGCGCCTGGGCGCTTGGAATATATTGAAGTTGAGTCGAATGTGCGCTTGCACGTTACTGATATCGGGCAGGGTCAACCGGTGCTGCTGCTGCACGGCTGGCCGCTCAGCGGCGATATGTACGAGTACCAGTTTGCCCTCTTGCTGGCGGCCGGCTGCCGCGTCATCAGCCTTACACTGCGCGGCTTTGGTCGTTCGGATAAGCCCTACGGCGACTATGACTACGACGTTCATGCCGACGATATCAAAGCCGTGCTGCTAGCGCTTGCGGTAGATAATGTAACGCTGGGCGGCTACTCCACGGGCGGAGCAATTGCTATCCGCTACATGAGCCGGCATGCGGGCGCGCATGTTAGCAAGCTGGCGCTGTTTTCAGCTACAGCCCCATCCTGCATCCGCCGCGACGATTTTCCGCATAGTTTCTTCTCTATGGAAGATGTGCAGGGTCTGATTGATTCGCTTGCTCGGAACCGGCCGCTGGCGCTGACCCAATTTGCCGCCGGCTACACCAGTCCCCTACCGGTGGAACTGGCAGCTTGGTTGGCAGACTTGAGCATGCAGGCAATGCCCTACGCCTCCGTGCAGACCCTAGTTGCGATGGGCGAAGCAGACCTGCGTCCCGAATTGGCCAGCATTCAGGTGCCCGTGGCCATCTTTCACGGCCGGCATGATAAGATTAATTCTTTCGCGCTGGCTGAGCAGCTACAGTTGGGCCTGCCGCACGCTACGCTCGTAGTCTTTGAGCACAGCGGCCACGCTCTCTTCTACGAGGAACTGGATAAGTTTAATGCCGAGCTAGTGCAATTTGTCACCTCACTGGCCTAGTCAGCTAGTAGCTCCGCGCTCCGCTCACCAACTGCTAAATTTAGAGTTGTTTCGAGGCTAGTGCACACATTCCGATTAGTTGCGTATGCGGGGAAGTGCAAGCTTATTCAGCCGATTTGCGCGAAAAGATTGTGGCGGCCGGCCAGCGGCCGGGGCAACGTCAACACGTGGTAGTGTACTAAGTAACTGGTCACAATTAATCAGCCAGTGTTAGATGGCAAATTGAATGGTGTATTGGTGCCCGACTCGGTCCAGGATATACCAGACGTCAGTTTTGAGGGATTTGAACGTTAGATAGGCTTCTGGTCGCAACCACTCGTATTTAACTTTACGCCACAGCGTTTCGATTTTGTTGAGGTGGGGACTGTACGTCAGCAGGTAGAAAATATACAGGTTCTGTTCCTGCCACGCGGCCACGCGGGCCTGAAACGCGGCCGCATGGTGGATTTTGGCATTGTCGAGCACCAGCACAGTGGGGCGGGTGCGCGTGGCGGCCCAGGTCTCAAGCGTATCGAGGACAAAGGCCGCGTCTAGGGAGCCTTTGCGTGCGACGGCATGCAAGTCGTTGGTGGTGGGATTGTAGAAGCCCAACACGTTGAACCGCTGGCTGTGACGCGGCTGGGTGGCGACCTGCTCGCCGGGAAATTGCCAGCCGTAGGGCAGGGCCGAGGTCAAGCAAAAGCCCGATTCATCGCCGTAAAACAGGTCGATGTGCCCGACTTTTTCCAACTCCTGCAAATCGGCCAAGCGTTCGGCCTTATCGGCGTAGTCTTCCGGGTCCTGGGCCGGTTTCAGGCTGTGGCGGAACCGGCACCAACGCCCACCACACTTTTTAAAAAACGCTTTAACGTCCGGGGCGAGAAGTCTTTGTTCAATTCCTGGCGCAAGGTGGCTTTCACCTCTTTGAGTTGCTGACGGTTGGCGCGCACGGCCGCATGCACCTGCGGCTCGTCAGCCGCCGTGAGCACTGGCGGCCGGCCTTGGCCGGCTGCGTTGGTCAACCCGGCCAGGCCCCCCGTTTCCCAGCGCGTGAACCAAGCGTATACCGTTGAACGGCGTACGTCCAGCACCTGCATCAGGACCGAAACTGGGTGACCATCCGCGCTCAACAACAAGCCCTGGCACCGCGCCCGGAATTGGTGCTGGGGGTGATGGTGCCGACCAGCCTGCAAGGTGGCCCGTTCGTCCGAATCCAAGGTGACAAAGCGTTTACGCATGCCCAAAGATAGGCCGTTTAATTGTGGCCAGTTACTTAGCTCGGCGCACAACGGTAATACCCAGGCCCGGCGCCGTACCCAGCGACCATGACGGCGGTCAAAGGCGTCGTAATCGGCTGGGCGAGTGGCCCAGCGGTCGAAACAGGTCGCCTGGCAGTAGGCGACCACGGCGCGGTGGCACCTGCCCTGGTTGCCTTTCAAGGCCAGGATATAATCCGCTTGCTGAGCCAGCAGCTGCCGGGCAATGACTTGCTGGCAGCCCAGCGCATCCAGCGTAACGATGGTGTCAACCAGGTGCAAGCTTTTGAGTAAGATGGGAATAGCCGTCAGTTCTTGTCCTTTACCCGCCACGGCTACCTGCCCCAGGCTCAGCCCTTGCTGGGTGGCGAAGGCACTGACCACGTGGAGCGGGCCGTGCGCCCGCCCCCGGTCAAAAGAGCGGCGGATGGTCTTGCCATCCACGGCGACCACCTCACGCGGCAGCGGGGGAGCGGTGGTGGCCATCCACTGGCGGAAACACAATTCCAGCCCCTGTGGGTCCACCAGCGAGAAGACGCGCCGAAACGTATCGTGGGAGGGAATGCCGTGGGGCAAGTCCAGGAAAGTAGTCAGCCACGCGTGCTTCATCTGCCCATAGGGGGCGATGTCGACCCACGTTTCGGCCCCGGCCACTACGGCACAAACGGCGATAACGAGCAGGTTGAGCAAGCGGTGCCGGGTGCGGCCGGCGCAACGCGGGTCAGGCAGGGTAGCGAAAGAAGCAACGAGGTGGCTGAGCATAAAGACCTTAGTAATGTCTAAAAAGACAAAGGTCAACTCCTGGTACACTCGTTGCGGTTTGATGCGTAAGCCCTGACTTATGAAGCGTGATTTGGGTAGCTTTGACCAAGCAATCGGCGTATCATTGAACGACGAGCTGCTCACCCAACCTCCTACCTTTCCCACCGCATGTACGACGTTATTCTGGCTAACGTCGCTCGCTACATCACGCTCACGCCCGGTGAGGAAGTCATCTTTACGGCGTTGCTTGGGTGGCAGCACGTGGCCCGCTCCGGTTTGGTGCTCGAAGGCGGTCAGCGGATGCCGCAATTTGCGTTTGTGGTGCGAGGCTGCGTACGCACCTACGCCACCGATGCCCAGGGCCGGGAGCACATTCTGGCCTTTGCCACCGAAGGCTGGTGGTGCGGCAACTTCCAGCGCACCGGGCCCCCTGGGGCGTCGTCCCTGGCCTGGCAGGCGCTGGAAGACACCGACGTGCTGCACCTGCGCCTCGACCACCTGGAGCAACTCTGCGAGCAGGTGCCCAAGTTTGAGCGCTTCTTCCGGCTCTTGTTTCAGAATGGCTACCTGCTGGCCCAGCGGCAGGCCGAGGCCCGCCGCAAGTTCACGGCCGAAGTGCGCTACGCCCACTTCCTGCGCTACTACCCCCGGCTGCACCAGCGCGTGGCCCAAAAGCACATTGCCTCCTTTTTGGGCATTACGCCCGAGTTTTTGAGCATGCTGCGCAAAAAGCGGGCGTAGCGGGCGCGTTCTTAAAGTACTTTAAGGAGGAAGGGATTGGTCGGGGCGGAGCTTTGCCTGCTCATCCAGCTACCCCCTCTCCTCATGCAAGTCACTGAACTAGCCGCCGCCACTGTGCAAGCGGCCGCCGCGGCCATTCCCGCCGGCACGCCCATCGTGATGCTCAACCTGCTGCGCTACCACCCGCAGGCCACCTACGGCGACGCCGCGCCCGACCAGGCCCCGTGCTCGGGCCGCGAAGCCTATCACCAACGCTACGTACCGGCCTTCGGTAGGCTGACGCAGGGCCAAGGCATTCAGCCGGTGTGGGTGGGTACGGCGCTGGCCCGCCTGGTCGGCCCACCCGCCGAGCAATGGGACGAAATTGCCCTCGTGGAGTACCCCAGCTTCGAGGCCTTCCGACAGCTGGTGGAGAGCCCCGAATACCTGGCCGAAGCGGCCCCGCACCGGCTAGCCGCCCTGGCTGACTGGCAGCTGCTTGCCACGACCAAACTGGCTTAAGTGTCCGACTGGGCGTGCTTATATCGTTCCTTCTCCTTCCCATGACCCCACTCGACCGCCCCACCATCATCCAGCACTACACCGCCGCCTGGGCCGAAACTGACCCGGCCCGGCAACGGGCCTTGCTGGCCCACTGCTGGACGCCCGACTCGACCTACGAAGACCCGCAGACCCCCGTTGTGCGCGGCGTGGAAGCTCTTATCGACCTCATCGCGGGCTTCCACCAAGCCCTGCCGGGTGCCCAAATTTCTCTTAACAGCGCGGTGGAAGAATACCGCCACGTCGGCCGGTTTAATTGGATTCAGCACCGGCCCGATGGCACGGCGACCTACGGCACCGACTTTGTAGAGTTCAACAAGCACAACCAATTGGTGCGGGTTGTCGGCTTTTTCAGCCATTTGGCCCGCTTGCAGCACTAGGGGTAGCACAAGACTAGGAACAGAAATTCCCGCTAAGATTATACGCTATATTCAATATAATGCTCGCAAGCACTTTCAGCGGGAACTTGATTCGCCAGCCGGGCTAAAAATAGACTTAGCATAGGGGAATAGTGAGCATGCTAACACTTTCTAAACGGGCGTTTAAAAAGTGTTAACGGCTGCCTAAGCACCTGAAAGGAGTTTAGTAAACATAGTGCATAATCTTAGCGGGAATTTCTGTCCCTAGTCTTGTGCTACCCCTATAAGGGGATTCTGGCTACAAAGGGGTAAAAAATTACGCTACCTCAGGCTATGCTTTAGACGCGAACGACTGGCGAAACGCTAGCGGGGACGTGCTTGTTTTGGTTTTGAACAGCTTACTGAACGATTGCGAATGCTCGAAGCCCAGCTCATACGCAATCTCACTGATGGAAAGCTCCGTCAGCGAGAGGCGCTCTTTGGCCTGCTCAATCAACTGGTGGTGAATGTGCTGCTGGGCACTCAGGCCAGTGAGCGCGCGGAGCATGTCACTCAGATAGCTGGGCGTTACGTGCACCTGCGCCGCCAGGTACTGCACGGTAGGCAGGCCTTGGCGCAGCCCCTGGCGCCCGCCGAAGTAGGCGCGGAGTACGGCGTCCACCTGCGCCAGCAGCCCCCGGTTCGCCGTGCGGCGGGTGATAAACTGCCGCTGGTAAAAACGTTGCGTGTAGCTCAGCAGCAGTTCCACCTGCGCCAGCAGTACGTCTTGGCTGAAGGTGTCGAGGCGCTCGCACAACTCGTCCTCCAGGCTGCGGAAAAGCGCGACAATGGTGGTTTTTTCTTTGTCGGAGAGGTGCAGGGCTTCGTTGGCCGCGTAGGAAAAAAAGGTGTACTGCTTGATTTTTTGGGCCAGCGGATAGCCCACTAGCAAATCGGGGTGAATAAGCAAGACGTAGCCTGCCTGGGTACTGGCTTCCTCCTCACTGCCAATGAACTGGTTGGGAGCCGCGCAGAGCAGGCTGCCTTCCGTAAAATCGTAGTGGCCCTGGCCGTACTTGACCGTGCCGCTGCCCCCCGTTTTATAGGCTATCTTGTAGAAGGCGAGTAGGTGAGAACCGGATGCGGGCCCTACCTGCACCGGGGTAGCGGTGGCATCCACCAGGCTGATGAGCGGATGCAGGGGCTTGGGTAGACCAAAGGCCCGGTGCGCCTCCGTGATGGAGGCAAAGCGGTGTAGGCTGGTAGCTGGGTTTTTCATCGCGCGGCCTGTGGCAGCTGGCGGCGACGAGGCACGTCGTCGCCGGCTGCTTACTTAAGTAAAAGTAAGTGCCTGAGCAGGCAAGCCCGTTGGGCAGGGCGCGGCCGCAGTGGCCCGTGCCGTTCGCTAACCCTGCGCCGCGTCCGACACGGGGGCCCAGGCGTCCCAGGTGGCGAGGCGTGCGGCGTAGACAGCGCGCGTGTTGGGCAGCGACTGGTTGCCCAGAAACAGGCGCAGCGGCGGCGCGGGGGCGTCCACGAGGGCGAACAAGGCCGCCGGGGTTGCCTGCGGGTCTCCTCTTTGCGCGTTTTTCAGCCGTTCCATCATGCTGTTCCGCAAGGGAACATAGATGTCCAGGCTATCCGCCACCTTCAGGGACTGGGGGCTGGCGAACTCCGTTGCGTAAGCCCCCGGCTCCACCAGGGTGACGTGCAAGCCAAAGGGCTTAATCTCGGCCGCCAAGCTTTCGTGCAGGGCCTCGAAGGCCCATTTCGAGGAGCAGTACGAGCCAATTAGCGGCACGGCCACCAACCCGAGGCTACTCGACACCCCAATAATGTGCCCGCTGCCCTGCGCGCGCAACAGCGGCAGCGCGGCCTGGATGACGGCCAGCGCCCCGAAGATATTCGTGTCGTAGAGGGCCTTGATGTCCGCCACGCTGACTTCCTCGATGGTGCCCACCAGGCTGTAACCCGCCCCGTTGAGCACCACATCGAGGCGCCCAAAGTGCGCGTGTGCCTGCGCGACGACTGCTTTTGCCTGCTCCGCGTTGGTCACGTCCAGCTCCAACGGCAGGAGGTTGGCCCCATAGACTTGTTGGAGGTCGTCCAGGCTGGCCAACGTGCGGACCGCAGCGGCTACTTTATCGCCCCGCCGCAGGGCCGCCTCCGTCCACACGCGGCCAAAGCCGCGCGAGGCACCGGTGATAAACCAAATCTTATCCGGCGGGGGGGTGGGGGTCGTGCTGCCGGGGAGCGTTTCCGATTGCTGTACCATGTTTTTTCGATTAGTTAAATGACATGGCAAAATTCGCGGGCTGCTCGGTGGGGTTTGTAGGCTAAACGAGGAATTTCGTAGTCGAAATGAGGCGGTTGGCCTTGCTTGGCCTTTTTGTAGCAGCCAGGGGCTAAACTTACACTAAGGATAAAAAATATATTTCATATAACTCATTTTGAGCCAACTAGCGCTTTGGCGCGGCACAAGAAGTTAGGTTCAATAAACCAGTTCCCGGTTGGGCGTCAAAGTAGCAGGCACGGAGCTGCGCTTGCTGGGCCAATGGCAGCAACGAGGCATTCAGCGCGTTTTGCGCCAGTTGGGTGAGCGTAGCCAGTGATAGTCCCAGCTCGTAGTGGCTCTTGTAGTATTCCTGCGTTAAACTGGTTCCAAACAGGGCGGGGTCATCGCTATTCAGCGTCACATGGAGGCCTTAGGCGAGCAAGGTGGGCAGTGGGTGCGCGGCGTAGTGGTCGACCACCTTCAGGCAGACGTTACTGGTGGGGCACACCTCCAAGGGAATGCAGTGCTCGCGTAAGTAGGCCACCAGCCGTTCGTCTTCTAGGCAGCGCACCCCGTGCCCAATGCGCCGGCTGTGCCCCGTTTCCAAGGCTTCCCAGATGCTGGCTGGGCCGGCGGTTTCGCCTGCGTGCAGCACGCAGGGTAGGCCGGCTTCTCGGGCCAGGGCGAACGCTGCCCGGTAGGGGGCCACTGGGTTCCCTACCTCATAGCCGCCTAGCCCCAGCGCCGCCACGCCGCAGGACCGGGCGAGCAGGGCCTGTTCGGCCACCACCAGCCCTTGCTGCGGGCTGGCATCGCCGCGGGGAATGTCCACGATAACGAGGCTGCTCACCCCAAAGTCGCGCTCAGCCCGCTGGCGGGCCTGGTGCAGGGCCGCAAACTGCTCGGCATAGGGCAGCCCCCAGTTGCGAAAGTGGGTCCAAGCCGTGAAGGTAAATTCGGTGTGCCAAATGGCTTGCCGCGCCTGCTCGCGCAGGAACTCGTAGGTAAGCTGTTCCACATCTTCGGCCGTCTGGATGCAGCGCGAAATGGCTTGGTACACCTGGGCAAAGTGCGGAAAATCCCGAAACTGGAGCCAAGTCGTTACTTCCGCTTCGGTGCGGGCGGGCAGCCGCACGCCGTGCCGCCGGGCCAGGGCGTGCAAGGTGGCGGCCGGGATAGCCCCCTCCAGGTGCACGTGTAGTTCGACTTTGGGCAAGCGAAGCAGCGTGGTGTAAGTGGCCGCCTCTGCTGAAATAGGAGCGTTGGTGGCGGAAGAAATCATCGAGAAAGTTAGGAGGTAAACAAGTAGGGGTAACTAAACCCTGGCAATACTAACCCCAACTGGTCACCCAGAGCCGTTAATGAAAAAACACAGTAATGGCAACGCTGCTTGAGGCGGCAGAAATCTGCCACAATTCTCAGAGTTGTCCGACAACCAATGTTATCCTATGTTCAGACACGACCTCTTAATTTAGGTCAACGAAGGAAAAGAGCGGAGTAAGATTCTAATCTTATTGGGCGATAGAGCTCG
>JAABUL010006420.1_pt1 | contig 13563 bp, 12 predicted proteins | sample 5559151 | NCBI WGS metagenome assembly JAABUL01 (sample SAMN10711876, study PRJNA513368) | rock metagenome | isolation source: Antarctica rocks | place: Antarctica: Victoria Land, Pudding Butte sud | reverse complement strand
CTCGAACTCGTCGACGGTCAATCCGGTCATCGATTTGAAGGCGCTCGGTTTGCGCGCCAGTGTATCATAGGTAAGCATACCTACACTCTACGACGATCTCGCCCTATTCTGCAACGAGTCTATTGAGTCATTGAAGTATCAGATCATCATTAGTTGGTCTGACCGCGACGAGGCGTTTGTCGCCAAAGTCCCTGAATTGTCCGGCTGTATGGCTCATGGCGCTACCTATGAGGACGCCTTGACCAACATCGAAGAAGCCATGATCTTCTGGCTTGATACAGCGCGTGAGGATGGTATCGTCATCCCTGAGCCGCGTCAATACGCGGCCGCGGGATAAACGCCGGTCGGGCATAGCTGGTGGGAGGATAGCATTATGGCGACACAACAAGAAACGCGGCCCATGACCGTGGCGGAGTTTATGGCGCTGCCAGACGATGGCAACAGGCACGAGTTGGTGAGAGGAGAGTTGCGCATCATGCCGCCACCTAAGGGCGTACATGGGCTTATCGAGAATGCGATCCTGGAAGCAATCGGCCGTTATCTCTATGACACTGCCCTGGCGCTGGGCTGGGAGCCGCGCGAAGGTATTACCGCGCGCTACAAGTTTGTCGGTTTCGCCGCGGGAGGCGAGTTCGGCGTGAAGTTCACCCTACCCGATGATCCCAACCAAATCCGCGGGGCCAACGCCGCGTACGTTCCCGCCGATCAATTCGCCAAGGTTTCCTGGGATCGCAAAGAGTACTTCCCCGCGGTACCACACCTCGTGATCGAAGTTATCAGTTCATCGGAGCGCGCCGATGATGTGATGGAAAAGGTGCAGGATTATCTCACCGGCGGCGCGCGCCGCGTGTGGTGCCTGTATCCCGCGCGGCGCGCCGTCTACATCCACGACGCCGGCGGTCCTATGCGTGTCGTGCGCGGCGCCGACGCCGTCTTGACCGACGACGAACTGCTGCCCGACTTTAGCGTCCCGTTAAACATGTTTTTCGTTGGAGAGTAGCGTAGAGGAGTAGCGATGATGGCGAGTCTGGATTTAACGACGGCGCCGCGCTGGCGCATGATTGGGCCGCACCGTGGCGGCCGCGTCGTGGCCGTGGCCGGAGACCCACGCGACCCCATGACGTTCTACTTCGGCGGCTGCGCCGGTGGGGTCTGGAAGACGACCGATGGTGGAACCTATTGGGAAAACATCTCGGATGGCTTCTTCAACACCGCCGCCATCGGCGCCCTCGCCGTCTCCGACTCCGACCCCAACGTCATCTACGCGGGGACCGGCGAGTCGACGATCCGCGGCAACGTGTCGCACGGCGACGGCGTCTATAAGTCGACCGATGGCGGCCAGACCTGGGCCAACGTGGGCCTCGGCGACACGCGTCACATCGCCAAGATCCGCGTCCACCCACACAACCCCGACCTCGTCTACGTCGCGGCGCTCGGCCACGCCTGGGGTCCCAATCCCGAGCGTGGCCTCTACCGCTCGCGCGACGGTGGCGCGACCTGGGAGCATATTCTTTTCAAAAGTGACCGCGCCGGCGCGATCGACCTGTCGCTGGACCCGCGCAACCCACGCATCCTCTACGCGGCCTTCTGGGAGGCGCAACGTACTCCCTACAGCCTCAGCAGCGGCGGACCCGGCAGCGCGCTCTACAAGTCGACTGACGGCGGCGACACCTGGACCGAACTCACCGACAAGCCCGGCCTACCCACGGGGATCAAGGGCAAAATCGGCGTGGCTGTGTCGCCCGCCCAAGCGGGCCGCGTGTGGGCCATCGTCGAAGCCGCGGACGGCGCGCTGTTCCGCTCCGACGACGGCGGCGAGACGTGGCAGCGCATGAGCGACGAGGGCGACCTACGGCGGCGCGCCTGGTACTACATGCACGTCTTCGCCGATCCGCTGGACCCCGACACCGTGTGGGTGCTCAACCTATCCTGCTGGAGGTCGACCGACGGCGGTCGTACCTTCACGGAGATCCCGACGCCGCACGGCGACAACCATGACCTATGGCTCGATCCGCGCGACCCGCGCCGCATGATCGAGGGCAACGACGGCGGCGCGTGCGTCAGCGTCAACGGGGCCGCCTCGTGGTCGACGCTCGACAACCAGCCCACGGCGCAGTTCTACCACGTCGCCGCCGACACGCGCTTTCCCTACCGCGTCTACGGCTCACAGCAGGACAACAGCGCGATCAGCCTGCCCAGCCGTTCCACACTTGGCGCCATCACCAAGCTCGAGTGGGTCGAGCCGGGCGGCGGCGAGAGCGGCTACATCGCGGTGCGCCCCGACGACCCCGACGTGGTCTTCGGCGGCGCCATCGGCAGCGGCGCCGGCAACGGGCGGCTGATCCGCTATGACGGCCGGACCGGCCAGAAGCGCAACATCACGGTCTGGCCTGAGGAATTTGGCATGGGCGACGGAGCCAAAGACTTCCCGATGCGCTTCCAATGGACCTTCCCCATCGTCCTCTCGCCACACAACCCGCACACGCTCTACGTCACCGCCAACCGCATATTCCGCTCGACCGACGAGGGCGCGAGTTGGGAGGCGCTCGGCCCTGACCTGACGCGCAACGACCCCAGCACATTGGAGCCATCAGGTGGCCCCATCACCAAGGACAACTCGGGCGCCGAGGTCTACGGCACGATCTTCGCCTTCGTCGAGTCACCGCACGAGCAAGGCATGTTCTGGGCCGGCTCCGACGACGGCCTGGTGCACATCTCGCGCGATGGCGGCGCGACGTGGGCGAACGTGACGCCGCCGGAACTGCCGGAGTGGGCGCTGATCGAGGTGATCGAGCCGGCGCCACACGACCCCGCCACGGTCTACCTGGCCGCGACCCGCTACAAGCACGACGACCGGCGTCCCTATCTCTACCGGACGAGCGACTACGGGCAGACCTGGCAGCCCATCGCCGGGGATATCCCCGCGCACGAGTTCACGCGCGTCATCCGCGCCGACCCCGCGCGACAGGGCCTGCTGTACGCCGGCACGGAAACGGCGGTCTATGTCTCCTTCGACGATGGCGCGGCCTGGCAAATCCTGCGCGGCAACCTACCCGTGGTCCCCATCTACGACCTGGCGATCAAGGACGACAACCTCATCGCGGCGACGCACGGCCGCTCCTTCTGGATACTCGACGACCTGACGCCGCTACGGCAATGGGACGCCAATGCCGATCCGCCGGCGGTACAGCTTTTCCAGCCGGCCGCGACGACGCGCTTCAAAGCCTATGAGGGATACGGCAACAAGCCGGACACGGGCGTCAACTACCGCATGGCCGGCCCCCTGGTTGTTACCTATCGTCAGGAGAAGTCGCCGGAGGGAGCGACGCTCGACCACTTCCTCGACGCGGGACAAAACCCGCCTAACGGCGTGATCATCAGCTATTATCTGCCCGAGACGGCCGCCGGCGAGACGACGCTCACCTTCTACACGGACCAGGGGGACGAAATCAGGCGCTTCTCCAGCAAGCCTGAACCGGCGGGACAGCCAGAGCAAGAGCCAAGCGGCGGGGCAGCACCCTCCGACGAGGCGCGTGAGACGGGCGCCGAGGGCAGGGAGGGGACGTCGGACGTCGACGCCACGGCCGGCCAGGGTGAGTTACGCGTCCCCACTAAAACGGGGCTCAACACGTTTGTGTGGAACCTGCGCTACTCCGACGCCCACAAAGTGCCGGGGGACAAGAGCACGGAAGAGATGCTGTCCGGTCCCGTCGTCCCGCCCGGCCGCTACGAGGCGCGTCTGACGACCGGCGGACAAACGCACAGCGCGTCTTTCGAGGTGCGCAAGGACCCGCGCGTGGCGGCGACACAGGAGGACCTAGAGGCGCAATGCGCCCTGCTGCTGCGTATCCGCGATAAGCTCTCGGAGACGCACGACGCCGTCAACTCCCTGCGCGCCGTCCGCTCACAGGCGGAGCAGTGGGAGCGTCGCGCGCCGCAAGCGGAGACGAAGGCGGTGCGCGACGGGGCCGCCGCACTCAAGCGGGCGCTGACCGAGATCGAGGACGCGCTGATCCAGGTCAAGGCGGATAGCCCACTCAGCTACCCCACGCGGTTCAACGAGAAACTGGCCGTCCTGACGAGCGTCGTGGACAGCGCCGACGCCGCGCCGACGCGGCAGGCGCAGGCGGTCTACGACGACCTTGCGCGCCGCATCGACGAACAATTGGCGCGCCTGCGCGCGGTCATGGCGACGGATGTCGCGGCGCTCAACACGCTGATTCGGGAGACGAACCTGCCGGCGATCCAACTTATATAGCGGGCATCTTTGACCTGCGACTATAGTCGCAGGTTCGATCACTGTCCGAGAAGGAGGACGAGATGGAAAACTTACGCGAAGTGGCGCCGTTCTTTGTGGGGATGTTAATACCGCCGCTGGTGACGATCGCGGCCCACGGCCGCTGGTCGAGGGTCTTCAAGAGCGTCGCTAGCTTTGTCGTGGCGCTGATCCTCGGCATCTGCACGAGCGCCATAGCGGGCGAACTCGCCGCCGGCTTCCCCGACGGGCTCATCGCCATCATGATCGACACCTCGCTGGCCTATACTGGATCGCAACTGGCCTATCGCCTCGCCTGGAAGCCGATCCAGGCGCGCCGGCGTCAGCGCGCCGTAGGAACAGCGGAAGCATAGCAAAACCCCGGCCTATGTAAAGAGTGGCAGCGGACGGACCATGCATGGTCCGTCCGCTGCCTTGGTCTTTTAAGCCAGACCCTGGCCGTTAGCCGTCGTCCCGATCAGGTATACTTACTAAAGGCGACGTTAGCGTCCGCTTACAGATTCCCCCCCACACCATGCGTTCCCTTACGCCCAGGCCGTGCGCTGTCGTGTGTGACGTGGCACGATACAAAGGAGGGCAGGCTTTTGACGACGGAGCGCGTCACATCGTGGCGGCACAACCTGCGCGCCTACGCGCGCATCACGGGGCTGCTGCGCCCGCACCTGCGCCTGTCGCTCCTCTGCGTGGTCTGCCTGCTGCTCTCGACGGTCTTTTCCTTTGTCGTGCCGCTTGCGCTACGACAGATCGTAGACACTATCGACGTGCCGCACGGCCGGACGCGCGACCTCGTCATCGCCGCGCTGGTCATCCTGGCCGCCAGCTCACTGCGTGGGCTCTTCGCCTATGGGCAGGGCTACCTCTCGCAGTCGGTCTCGCAACTCGTGGCCTACGACCTGCGCACCATGGTCTACGACCACCTACAGAGCCTCGACTTCTCGTTCCTTGATCGCTCGGAGACGGGCGACCTGATGTCGCGCCTGACGGTCGACATCGAGGCAGTGCGCAACTTTATCGTCCTCGGACTGCTCCGCGCGGCCCTGGCCGTCGCGACCTTCGTGCCCATCTCGCTGATCCTGTTGTGGTTCGACCCGCCGCTGGCCCTGGTCACGCTGACCTGCGTGCCGGTGCTGGCCGTCCTGGCCTGGCGGGTCTCTATCCGGCTGCGCCGCATGTGGCTCGATGTGCAGGATCAGACTGGCGCGCTCGGCACGGTGATGCAGGAGAGCCTGGCCGGAGTGCGCGTGGTCAAAGCGTTCGCCCGCGAGGAGTACGAGACCGCGAAGTTCGACCGGCAGAACCAGGAGGTGCGCACGCTCAGCCTCGACGCCATGCGCCTCTCGGCCTGGAACCAACCCCTGATGGTGCTCGTGCTCAACGTCGTCACGGTGCTCGTCGTCTGGATCGGCGCCGCCACGGTCGTCGACCACTCCCTGACTCCTGGAACACTCGTGCTTGTCATCACATTGGTGCTCCTGCTGGGCACGCCGGTGCGCACCTTCGGCTTCATGGTGACGTGGTTCACGCGCGGGCTCTCCGGCGGGACACGCATTTTCGAGGTGCTGGACATGCCGCCAGCCATCGCCGACGCCCAGGACGCGCGTCCGCTGCGTGATGCGCGCGGGCAGGTGCGCTTCGAGGACGTGTCCTTTTCCTATGAGGGGGGCGCGAAGGTGCTGCACGACATCGCCATCGACGCGCAGCCCGGACAGGTCGTCGCCCTGCTCGGCGCGACGGGGAGCGGCAAGAGCACGATCTTGCAGTTGCTGCCGCGCTTCTACGATGCTACTAGTGGCCGCGTGACCATCGACGGCCACGATGTGCGCGACGTGACGCTAACCTCGTTGCGGCGCAATATCGGGTTGGTGCTGCAGGATGTCTTCCTGTTCAACGCCACGCTGCGCGACAATATCGCCTTTGGCGTCGCCAATGCGACCGACGCGCAGGTATTCGCCGCAGCCAAAGCGGCGCGCCTGCACGACTTCGCGCTCACCCTGCCCGACGGCTACGACACCTGGGTCGGTGAGCGCGGCGTCACCCTCTCGGGCGGCCAGAAACAGCGCGTGGCTATCGCGCGCACCCTGCTGCTCGACCCACGCATCCTGGTGCTTGACGACGCGACCTCGGCCGTCGACATGGAGACCGAATACCTCATCCAGCAGGCCCTCGACGTGGTGATGCGCGGGCGCACCACCTTCGTGGTGGCCTCGCGGCTACGCACGATCAAGAACGCCGACCAGATCTTGATGCTGGAGGACGGCTGTATCGTCGAGCGCGGCACGCATGCCGAGCTACTGGCGCAGCGCGGCGCCTACGCGCGGCTGTACGACCTGCAACTGCGCGAGCAGGAAGAATATGAGGCGCGCACGCTCTCGACGCGGCGCGTTGAGCAGGGGGCGGCGCGATGAAACTACCCTCACTCCCCAGTCCCCTCTCCCTGTGCGCAGGAGAGGGGGAGCGACTAACACTGCCCTACGCCTCCCCTCTCCCACGGTTAGGGAGAGGGGCCGGGGGTGAGGGGATCCTGCCATGAGCGCAAGACGTAGTGAGTCGTACGTCGCCTACCGCCGCCGTAGCGCCGTGCGCGAGAGTGATCTGGCCGGGCTGGACGAGGACGAGTCGGCCTCGTTTTCCTGGGGCCTGATCAAGCGCTTCGGTCCCTACATCGCGCCCTATAAGGGCGCGGCCATCGCCAGCGCCGTGCTGATGGTGGTGTCCACGCTGGCCAACCTGGTCACGCCCTTGCTCATCGGCAAAGTCATCAACCTCGTGAAGTACGGACACCTTCGCAGCGTGAGCGATCTCACAGGCATCGGGCTGTTGCTGCTCTTTGCCAACGTCGTGGCCTGGCAAGCGCAGTACTGGCAGGTCTGGACCATGTCGTGGGCCGGGCAGCAGATGCTCTACAAGCTCTCGTCGGACATGTTCGCGCACCTACAGCGGCTCTCGCTCAGCTTCTACGACCGTACCGAGATCGGCCGCGTTATGTCGCGCCTGCAAAGCGACATCGCCGTGTTGGAGAACATGCTGAGTTCGGGCCTGCTCTCCATCCTGGGTTCGCTGATCGCCCTCGTCGGCATCGTCATTATTATGTTGGCCGTGAACGTCGGGCTGGCCCTGCTCTCCTTCACCGTCCTGCCGGTCATGTTCATTATCGCCGCCTTCTGGCAACGCTACGCGCAGCGCTCCTTCCGGCGCACGCGCGCCGCCATCTCGCTGGTCAACTCGACCTTGCAAGAGAACATCTCGGGCATGCGCGTGATCCAGGGTCTGGCGCGCGAGGGGCGCAACAGCGAGGAGTTCGACGAGCTCAACCGCTACAACCGCGACACCAACGTGGAGTCCGGGCGCATCGCCGCGCTGATCCTGCCGCTGGTCGAGGTCGTCGCCGCCGTGGCTACGGCGCTCGTCATCATCTATGGCGGCATCCTGGTCATACACGGACAACTCAAGACCGGCGACCTCATCGCCTTCATCCTCTACATCAACCGTTTCTTCGACCCGATCCGCGACCTCAGCCAGCAGTACACGCAGTTGCAGCGCGGCGGTGTCGCGTCCGAGCGCATCTTCCAGATCCTGGGCGTGCCGGTCACGATCAAAGATAAACCGGGCGCGCGCGCGCTGCCGCCTATAGACGGCGCGGTCGCGTTCAGCCACGTCGACTTTGCCTATACGCCCGACCACCCCGTGCTGCGCGACCTGAATCTGCACATCGAAGCCGGCCAGACCGTGGCGATCGTGGGGCCGACCGGGGCCGGCAAGAGCACCATCTCCGCGCTGCTGGCGCGCTTCTATGATGTCAGCGGCGGCGCCGTGCTGATCGACGGAATCGACGTGCGCGATGTCACACAGCAGTCGTTGCGTAGCCAGATCGGCATCGTGCTGCAGGACCCTTTCCTGTTCACGGGCACGATCCGCGAGAATATCCGCTATGGCCGCCTCGACGCGAGCGACGCCGATGTGGAGCGCGCCGCGCGCGTGGTCGGGGCGCACGACCTCATCACGCGCATGCCGCAAGGGTACGAAACGCCTATTCGTGAGCGCGGCAACAACCTGAGCATCGGCCAGCGCCAGCTGATCTCGTTCGCGCGCGCCCTGCTGGCCGACCCGCGCATCCTGATCCTGGACGAGGCTACGGCCAACATCGACACGGTCACGGAATCAATCGTACAGGAGGGCTTGCGCCAGCTGCTGCATGGGCGCACCGCCGTCGTGATCGCTCACCGCCTCTCCACGATCAAGAACGCCGACCGCATCGTGGTGTTGCAGGCAGGGCGCATCATAGAGCAGGGCACGCACCTCGAACTGCTGCGGCGCGGCGGGGCCTACGCCAACCTCTACGCCATGGGCTTCCAGCACCTGGCGAGTTAAGTAGGCCGCCACGTCATACCGTAGACTGAAGCGACGCGCCGCAGTTGCCGCAGTAGCGGCCCGCGGGCACGGTCTGGCGGCACTCGGCGCAGACCACTTGCCCTCATAATTGGCCTAATCCGTGACAGCGCATGGCAGCGGCAATGCGGCACGGCAGAACGCGCGTGCGATGAGCCCACATCGCACGCGCGCCCCGCGTCGTGGACGAACAGCCCGCAGCCCACGGGAAACCCGCCCACAAAACATACGCCCCTGGTTGCGTGTTAGATCACTCTACGCACCAGTTGTATAAGCACACAAACGCGCGACGCCGGGTAGCGCTAGCCGTCCCGACATATAGGCGCTGGCACACCCCTTGCTTGCGTGATAGCAGGATAAGGCGCCGACGGACATGCCCCTAAGCAACGATTACCTGGAAGGGCAGCGAACAATGAACGACGAGAAGTTGTCGGGCGGGACGGAGTACCACGCCGGGACCACTAAACCGGCCGATCTTGACCAGGACCAGGAGAGTAGCCCGCTCGCCGGAGCGCGACAAGGCGGCGACGCCGCGGCCGCCTCCGAGGGCATGCCAAGCGGGACGACGCGGTACGGCGCGACCGCCGTGGGCACGGGCAGCACGGCCACCGGCACGACCAATACGACGGTCGACGCGGGCGACGCCACCTCCGGGGTCGGGAGCGCCGAGACAAACCCCGGCGGCAGTACCACCATGGGCGCCGGCGACTCGATGGACGACAGTAGCGACGGTCCTTTAGGGCTGGACGACGCGGCGCTGCGCGCCATGCGCAAGGGTTGAACGACGCGCAACCGACAGATACGATGAGGAGAGATTTATGGCGATCCGCGGGGCGCTTCTGGATGTTGATGGCACACTGGTGTTGAGCAACGATGGGCAGGCTCAGGCGTGGGTCGAGGCCTTCGCGGCCTACGGCTACGACGCGCCTTACGACAAGGTGCGCCCGATGGTCGGCATGGGCGGCGACAAAATCATACCGTATTTCGCACCGGGCCTGACCGACAAAGAGGGTGTGGGCAAAAGCATCGCGGACAAGCGTAAAGAACCGGAGCGCACGACCAAAGATGACGCCGGAGAGTCCAAGCCGGCGCCCGACATCGTGTCCGTCGCACTTAAGAAGATCGGCTTGCCGCCCAATGAGGTCGTCATGATCGGTGACGCGCCCTACGACATCGAGTCGGCCGAGAAGATCGGCGTCGGGACCATCGCGGTGCGTTGCGGCGGCTTCTCCGACGAGGATCTCAAAGGCGCCCTGGCGATCTACGACGACCCAGCCGACCTGCTGGCGCACTACGACGAGTCGCCGTTGGCGGGGACGCGATAGGAGGTTATGATGCCGGATATCCGCGTGGGCACTTGTAACTGGGCCGACTTCACCGAGTGGTACCCCAAAGGGGTCAAGCCCAACGAGCGCATCCGCTACTACGCGCGACATTTCCCCGTCGTCGAGATCGACAGCACGTTCTACCACCTGATGCCGCGCCGTAACTTCGAGGGTTGGGCCGCGAAGACGCCGGACGATTTCGTCTTCGACGTCAAAGCCTATCGCGGCCTGACCCGCCATGGCGCGGCCTACGAACCCGGCGTGATCCACGCGGACGCCGACCCAGAGTTTGACCCCGCCGAGGACGACTTCACGGCTTTCGCGGGGCAACTCGCGCCGTTGCGTGACGCCGGGAAGCTACGCGCCATCCAGTTCCAGTTCCCGCCGTGGTTCAAGCGCAGCGCGGCCAACCTGACGCACATCGAGACGTGTCGCGAGTACTTGCCCGACGACCTGCTCGCCGTCGAGTTCCGTCACCGCAGCTGGCTGGAGCCCGAGGTAGCCGACGAAACGTTCGCGTTCCTGCGCGAACGCGACATCGTCTACACCATCGTCGACGAGCCGCAGATCGGCAGCGCCTCCGTGCCGCCGCTCGTGGCCGTGACCAACCCCGCCCTATCCATCCTGCGCTTCCACGGCCGCAACACCCAGACGTGGTACCTCAAGGGCGCCCAGTCGAGCCGCGACCGCTTCAACTACCTGTACAGCCAGGACGAACTCGCCGAATGGATGCCCAAGATCGAGGACGTCGCCGGCCAGGTCAATGAGGTACATGTGCTGATGAACAACAACTTCGGCAGCTACGCCATCGACAACGCGCGCGATGTGCAGCGACTGTTAGGTCAGCCGCAATAGTATCAGGGCAACCCGCACGACATCTGTCAGGTTATGCCTGCCATTCTACGTGTTATTTGACACGTAGCCCTTGAACGTCTAGTCTGACTAAGGTATTGGTTCAAACGTTAGGTATATCCTGCTAACACTCTACATCGCGTGAATTAGGAGAGTATTGTGGTCACGAACCTTAAAGTGAAGCGTACGTACAATATATCAGCGGACGTTGTGGCGCTCGTTAAGCGTGGCGTTGAGGACTTACACGCCGCGCCGAGCCAGGACGCTTTCGTTGAAGAGGCCATCACTGCCTATGCACGAAAGTTGCGCGACGCCAGGGACGCGCAACTATGGCGTCAAGCCGCGGATGATCCCGACTATCAAGCTGAACTGCGGGCGCTAAACGCCCTCTTCATTGACGATGACCGTGATGCCTGGGAGGGTTAACCCAATGCCGCCGATACGGCCCTTGCGCTGGGCCGTCCTCATTATCGATCTCGACCCCACCGTCGGCCATGAGCAGGCAGGTGAGAGACGCGCGCTCGTCGTGTCATACGAGCCTTATCATCAATCGGGAAACATTACGATCTGCCCCATCACCGCCGCGCGCGACGCTCCACGCTACCCAACGGAAGTCCCGATTCCGGTAGGCGAAGCGGGACAAACCATGCCGGCGGTCATTCTGTGCCAACAGGTCCGCACGGTGTCGGCCCGACGTGCGCGTTCGCTTAAAGGCTACGTCACGGGCCCCTCAATCCGCACGGCGGTCCGCGAAGCTCTCGCCCATCACCTCGGGCTCGACGCCTTGCCATTAGAAGATGGCGCCGATGGTCACGCGCTCTACCGTTAGACGACCACGCAGTGCGAATGGGTGAGTCAGAGAATAGAGAATAAGGCGGCGCGCCTAGTGGACACGCCGCCACGCCGCGTCGTTGTCCCCCGGCGCCAGGGGCTGCTTCTCGAAGACGCGGGACACCTCGCGCTGGGTCAATTGGTTCACCAGGCGGATCGTGCGCGTCGTCTTGCCGTCGCGCTCCTCCAGGTTGTCGGCCACGAACGCCATGTTGTCAAACGGACCCGGCTGCCCAATCGCGGCGACATCGAGATTCAGTTCCTCCTCACCGATCAAATCGCCGAGCGGCACATCCAGGAAACTGCGATGGTTCAAATCCGCGTTTATGTTTTTATCCGTATTCATACACTACCTCCCCTGTCTCATCACAAACGATGCGCCCATGTGCACGCTACGTTGCCCGTCGAGGCCCAATCCCCTCGCGTCAAGGGCGATCTACACATCGAGGATTGTAGCAATTCTCGTGCTTGATACTCCCTTTGTAGGTCAGGAACAACGCAAACTGGGAGAACGGCCAGCTACCGAGCCACTTGTTCATCTTCTTGCCGCGCCGCTGTACTCGAATACCGGAGAGGTCTTCGAGCACGAACGTGGTGGCAGGCAGATGGGCGATGGCTTTCGTGACGACGTGATTGACGCTCGTGCTGAACCGCTGCTCACGGCCTGACTGGCGACGGAGCCGCCGTTTGGCCGATTTTGTGCCTTTTGCTTGGAGCGTCTTTCTGTTGTGGAGATAGCGGCGCTGGACGGCGCGTACATGACTATTCGAGTAGGTCTGGCCCGTCGAGGTGACGGCCAGGTGGTAGAGGCCACGGTCGATGCCGATCGTCACGCCGCCCTCCTGACGCGGCGGGTCGGGAGCCTCGAACACCAGCCGTATCCAGAACTGTTTGCTCCCGCGTGAGTAGGTCAGCATGGCGCTCTTGCAGGCCCATGTGTCGTAGATCGCGCGGAAATAGTCCGGTACATGCAACACCGCTCGCACGCGGGGGCCGATGCACGAGAGGGCGATCTGCGCGCCGCGCAGAGTGAAGGTGCGCCGGTCGTAGCGCAGCCCCGACGTGGGCTTCTTGCGCGGACGCTTCTCGAATGCCGTCGCCTTGACTGCTTCGAGGGCCGTGTCGCGCACCGTCTGGATCAAGGCCGATGGCACGTCGGGATGCAACGACCGCTGCTCCTCGTACAGCGCCCGATGCGCTTTCGCCTTGCTGTACGTGCGCTCACCGAGCGCCCACTCGACATGATGGTTGAACACCTCCGCGCACTCCGCCAGGAGTAGCAAGAAGCGATCCGACGGCAGATCGACGGGGATTGACACGGTGCGTTGCATATTTCTATAATGCGGCGGTCTGCGCACAACGTCAAGCACTCGTGCCTCGGCTACCACATCATCTGGTACGCGACATACAGGAACACGGTGCTCGTCGCGGCTGTGGACGTGGTGCTGCGGCATGTGCTGGTGGAAACGTGGGCGCCTACATCGAGTTGTGGAAGCGACGGGCGTAGACGCTATCCATCCCCGCCCACAAGGGCCGGGGTATTCCGCGCGATTTTCATAAAGGCGCCGTGAACGTCGGTCGCGGCGTACAAGACACTGTATGTTCCCTGAGGTCCTTGGGGAGGGTCAAAGCGGCTGTTTCCTGAACGGCCGAAATGGACCGCTCCAAAACGGCATTGATGGAAACGCCACCACGGCTGCTCAAGGGTAACGAGCGGCAACTCGTGCGCCGGCAGATCCGGGGGCGGCTCGGGATGGGGCTGTACTGTCATTAGACTCATTGCAGAATAAAACTCCCTCTTACGCCGCTACAGGGAACACGGTTTGGCACTGATCGGCCCAGCGCTGGTCGGCCCGGCGCGTGACAAAGCCGGCGACGGCCACAAAGATGCGG
>JAABUL010006419.1_pt1 | contig 13565 bp, 16 predicted proteins | sample 5559151 | NCBI WGS metagenome assembly JAABUL01 (sample SAMN10711876, study PRJNA513368) | rock metagenome | isolation source: Antarctica rocks | place: Antarctica: Victoria Land, Pudding Butte sud | reverse complement strand
ACCTCACATCTGCTCAGCAAAGTAAACAAAGACAAAATCTTTTAGGCCATGGCAAAGCTAACAAAACATCGTCTAGCGCCCAACGACATCCTTCAAAGCGGCCCCTACGTAATCCAGCTCTGCGGTGCCAACGCGCAGTACGTAAAGCAGGACCTCGACCTGATCTGGAACGCACTGCAAGGCGTCATCGCCGATGCCCACTACGGCACATCCAGTCCGGCGTATCGAGCCTTCTTCAAAGACTCCATCTACGACGCCTTCGTCGACGAGATGTTCACGAACATCACTACCGGCGCGTCCATTCAAAAGCTCAACGCCAATACTCCAGCGTCTCCAGCCATCACATGCATAACAGGTCCTGATATAGTTGTTCAGCACACCGCAAGCGGCAAGAGCGATCTCTGGAGCGTATGCGCAGACAACCCGAATTTCGCGGCGTTCTACCGTTCAGGCACAAATTGGATATTCCTCTGTCCCTTTTTCTTCCAGCTCGTCCAAAGACCGGTTATTGCTCCAGGCCGGACATCAGTCTGTCCCATCGTATCTGGGAACCAATTCCGGGGCAAATGGGGCTTACTGGTGCAAAACCAGATGTATATACTCATGCACGAAAGTAAGTTGTTATCGGAGTGACTACTTCCCAATTTGTACCGAGTCTTGAACTGCAGAACATGTTTCTGGGAGCACTCTCCTCAAGTTTTTGCTCCAGACATGTCTCATCACTCCGAAACCCACCTTGAAGAAAAGTAACGCTGACTCCTCAATTGGCGGGCAGTCCTGCATTTCTACCTTGGGAACTCGCCGCCACCGGCCACGAATTCGGCGACGGAGGTCAATGATATCAATGCCGCGTTTGAGCTCTCGAGCGTCGACACGATCAGCAATGCGCAGAGTTACGTATTCTATGCTGCCAGTAAGTTTGACCGTCTCGTCAGCGCTGCTACATGTGTGACAACTCAACGGGCGAATGCTGAGATACCGGTGATCATAGTGGTAGCGAACAATTGCAAAAAATTCCCTACGGCTACGGCTGATGATCCTAAACACTGTAGAGGAAGGTGTTTGAAGCAGCTTGGAGGGCCGGCGTACGACATTGTTGATGTGCAAGGGACGTTGGAATTCAAAGGTGTGACGGTGGATCAGAACGCGGTGCCGTAATTCTCTTTGCTCTCCAGTGGGAAGTCTCGAGGAGAGCGAGCCCGGATGGGTTACTCGATCCGCACCCGCATAGGTTGACACTTCTTAGAAGGCAAATTGCGCTGAGAAAAACATGTACTCCAGCTAAGGATACCATTAGTTGCGTCGAGCGGAATCGTTGATTTGTCTGTATTCTCGATATTTACACCTCTTTGCATTGAATTGGAAAAAAACCAAAAACACTACGGCCTGATAGAGCATCGGCTTGGTTTAAAGCTCGGGATTGCGGTCAATACCGTACGTACTTGCGGTAAATCTGCTCATCTAAAGGCTTGAAAGTTCCCAAGGTTTCACACAAGTTGTTCTCTCCTAAGCAAATCTCAGAAATTCGAGCACATCACTCCGCGTTGGCCCCGCGAGATTGAAAGATCCTGGTGTACTTCCCCGTATTCCAAAATACGAATGCATTTCGCACAAAGCTTCCCCCCGGGATTCAACAAACCCCGAAGCTGGAGACCGCGCTTGGAAAACCCTTCCCTCGCCGATTTTCCCCTAAACTCTAGCACATTCTGGAGATGTTAAGGTCGCATCCGCACGGTTTCTTGTTTTTGACTTTCAATCGAGGCATATCAAAGTTTCAGACCATGTTGTGAGAGTGATGATCGGGTAGCAGGATGCCTAGACGTTAGTGATGCAGAAGCCTAACCATCGCCAGGAAAACGTGAGTGTTGTCTGGAACCTTGAGCGTGAATGTGTTTTTGAAGTTTGTAAGGGAGCATGGAGAGGCAGATTCGCGGTAGGTATGGATGGCATGTATGAATACCGACCGTTGACCTGCTCGCACATAAATCGTTTTTCTGCAATATGAGTATACAGCAATATATAATATCCTGGGTATCGTCGCAAGCGTCTAGGGAACACGAATGTTTGATCACGACTCTACTCGAAGAGCCAGCTTGACTGGAGGCTATCGGCAAGCGGAGTGGAGGCATGGAAAGGCGTAGAAGGTGGCAATTGCCACCTCGTTGCCACCGATTACCAATAGCTCCGGCAACAAGGTGGAGAACATGGGGATAAATAGGGAGTCCATCCCCATCCATGTTTTCCCTCTAATACTTCGGATTCAGCCAAAAACGCGCTTTTGCCCCGCCCACCTACTCCATAGATTCAGTACAGAAGGAGTGCTTGGCACCTCTGGGCGGCTTCTGGGCCAAAATTTGGCTGGGGCCTGCCAAGGGGCGCCGAGTTTGCCCAAAGAAATGTACATATGTTTATCGTTCAAACGGAGTCGATGCACGATAGCTTTCCAGACCCCGTCTCCTACATTTTCATGAAGCTCCTCCCATCAACCTGACCAACCACATTGCAGCTCTAACCCTCTAACTCCGTCTCTCCTAACTGTCTCGCCGGCTTTGCCAGCACCTCTTCCTCAATCTTCCACTTCCTCATCAGTCTCTCATCAGCCGTAATCACGATCGCTCCAACTTCAGGATCAAGCGCATAGCTCCTTGTCGTGGCATTCGACGAGCCAATAAGCGTAGCTCTGGGACCTTCTGCAGCGCCGTTGTCCTTAGGTAGCGTTACCCAGGGCCTCTTAGCATGATATGTCCATCCATTTTCTGCCTCACGATATCACGCTGCCATTAACGGAGCTGGATGTTCTTCTAGCAAGCGGCTTGTAGGAAGCGGAGAGAGGAGTGAATGTATGCTGCTGCCAGCATGCCAGAGATGTTTTAGAGTCGAAGACACAATTAGCGTAGCGGAGAGTCAGAGTTGAGCCTGGAGCTGACGTTGGCAGGGAGATAACTAGCTGCTTAGCGCGACTTTCGTATAGGACCAGGGCTTGTTTTCTATCCAGGCACATCACGATTCACATATCCAAGTATTTTTCTTTGAAAACCCCACGGATCGCTGAATGTCGGTGATCATGCCTCAAAATGAGTCAGAAGCGTAACTGGTCGTCAATCGTCCAGCATCCGGAGGTATTGCCCCTCAAGCAAGAAGCGAAGAAACGTAGTAGTAGATTCACAGAGGCCATTCATAGGTTTAGAAATAGAGACTGAACGGAATGAAAGTCTTCGTTATGGAACACAGAGTTGAGACCCAGTTGGGAGAGTTTTATCACGTGACTGGCGTGCCATACCGGTGATGGGGGCATGGCAAGGTGCCTGCAGCGATGCTAATGCGCAAATGTGAAACCATCGGAGCGGTAACCAGGTGAAGAAGAGAGTTACTACTGAGCGCCGGACACCACTCATGCATTGCAAATCGATTAATCCATGGCTGAGCCAGAAAATAGACTCCTTCGCAGATTATCGCCATAGCCACCTCGTTTGTGGGAATGAAATTGCTGAACCATGCGTCAAAGCTTAATGTTAAGCCGGGCGCTGGCACAGGAATGAATATAATCGTCTGACCAAATGTTGTACTAGAATGAATGATAGGTTCGCTGTCGGGGCGATTCCTTGGCTTAAGCAGTCCGCATTATCTCGGCAAGCTGCAAGTGTCCCCAGCTGCATTGTGTTCTCCTGTAGGTTGTGGAAGTTGCGAGTCATAATTCGCAAGGCAGACTACATGACGATGAATAATGTACTCGTCAAGGGCAGAAAGTTTAGCTTTGTCGGTAAGGGGCTCCGTTGAGATTCAGTTAGACAAGTGGTCGATTAGGGTACTGGCAGTACGTGTAGACTTGTACCGCGCTTTCGTACCGGGATGTAGAACTCCAGGGGGCAGCTTTTCGCGTCACTGGTGGAGTAGTACAAGTGAGGGCTGCTTGAAACGCAACGCGACTGGTATCCTTCGTCTAGCTTTGGCGTTGAATGTTATCTGCATAGTAAAATTTCTAATGTCCGACCTTTCATGGCAATTTCCATAGACCTGGCAAAGGTCGGGAAAGACAAGACGACCCGAATTCAAAGGTAAGATCATGTATGATTGCCCATGCACATGGCGAGCACGCTCCACAGCGTTGGATTGCAGTCTAGGATTCGACACGCTCGTCCAGGGGCGTAATATCTCCGTTAAGTAGAGTGGTTTGAGGATCGAGACGGCATTAGCGTTGTCATGCGCTGAGGTGACATGCACGTAGCCCATTGCGGATGGGACGAAGGCTTCCAACTCCTGTGTTTGCAATCCTCTGGGAAGTAGTGCTGCCATCTACACGGGGCAAGCTTACTTGAAATCGCCAAGAACGCATCTAGGAAGATACCGCTGTCGATGAAAGTTGGTAGGATGTTTGTTCGGAATTCAAACCTCGTATTCATTGTGGGGAGACTGAGAGCTGTCTTTCGAATGCCAAGCGAGGCAACAGTGTTTGTCATCCAGGTACTTGCAGCCGCCGGTGGAACCGTTGAAGGAGTCTCACCGGTGTTGAGACGACCATCGCAGCTCTGGGAAGGCCTCTTTGATTGCCCCTGAAGATTCACATTTGTGCCACACTGCCCAGCCATTGACGGAAGACCCAGGGCCATGTCATCGGATAGAGGAAACTGTAGAGCTACTGCATGGGGTATCCGCAGACTAACGCAACCCCATAGTATAGTCTGAGAACTGCTCTAGAACTGTTTGTGGTGCAGCTAACTATTTAGCTTCGCATACAGCCAGATTTGCACTTGAAGATTGCCATTGCTAGCCACGGTCTCCAAGTCATCGACTTTTGGACTTTTCGACCACCAAGAGTACCCTGGCAACCGTTCGTCGGGGCATCTTAGAATACTAGGGCTGCTTGTACTGTCCCGTCACCGAAATTACAGAGGGCAGCGATGCAGTAGTCTCAAATAAAGGAGATGTGTCCGTCCGAAGATCTGACTGGAAGGGATCGTAATGGCATTAGCTGCAGACAACTCTTGGCCAATGATGGTTTTCTGTGCTGGCGCGAGCACCGTCTGGGTCTGTCGAGTAGCAAGAGTAAGTAAACCGGTGAACAGTGTGTCCGGTGACTCTTCAGTGTCGATATTGATTGGTCTTCTATACCGGCGAGAGAGCCAAATATGATCAAGTGATCCCAACTGCACAGTTTTGCTGCAGCAATGAGAATAGACTCACCCACTTGCGCGATTGCGATCTTACCTGAAGTGTTAGAGGGTTATATTGTTACTTACCGCGGTACAATTGCTCCGGCCATTAGTGCCGCAACAATAGATATCCATAGCAACATTATACAGGATCCTTGGCCAGAGCATTGCCTAGTTCAACAGGATGCAAGATGGCCCCGTGATAGGGCTTCGCAATGGATGATGTTGTAATATGCCAGCGAAGCCGTAGGAACCTTTCCAGTCAAAGGCCCCTTTTCTGACCTAACAAGAAGGCCGCCTCTGCATAACCACCTAGGCTGCCTTGTTTTTGTTGTATCCTTTCTTCAATGAACAGCATTGTACACTTCAAGAAAGAAGGATATAGAAGTACAAATGAGATGAGATGGTGTAAGTCATGCACAGCAATCTGTGCCTCTAAGCATCGCATGCCATCATGTGTACTGACATGTTTCAATTTCGTCACCTAGAGATCCACAAGCAAACACAACGGCAGTCGACAGCCAGTATTTGCGGCTTGTTACTATCCACGGACGAGACTTCCAGCAATACTCAATCGACAAATCAGTTCACCTTGTTCCTGTCGATGATGTGGGCATATGTCCCACCAGTATAGTGACAGGAGAAACAGCTCACATGTTCGTAGGAAGAAGCGGACCGACTCGAGACTCAAAACCAGGTGCTCAACATTGTCTTCGATGGCAGGTTGATCTTCCCACCTATCAACTCTGTTAAAAGTGTCCTGGACTGTGGATATGGTGCAGCTTCTTGGGCAATCGAAGTGGCTGAGAACAATCCCGATTGCACCGTACGACGTCTCAACCTTGTCGTCATTGATAACTGACCTTCTCCAGGTCATCGGTGTCGATATCTCACCCCACATGAAGCCTGACAATCTCCCAGATAACTTTTGGCCACAGGTATGCTGTCATCAGTTATCTAGCAAGTAGCGCGAGGTTCAATAAGAGAGAGCGAGTATATCGTTTGGGGTCTAGTGCCCACGTCGCCAACATTTGAAGCACACCGTAGCCTTGTAACGGTCAAGCCAGGACTCCGAAACTATCTTATACCCAAGGGACTATAGCCGGACTCATAGATCAAAATCCTCTAATTACCCAGGTCCCACTGACAATTAGCTATTGTGATTCTCATCAGAAATCTTCCCTCACCACCTGGACACCCTGTCCTCGAAGCTAGGCGCTATTGTACAGCTTTTGGCCCTTCTTTAAAAATGGGAGCAACGATAATGACAGCTAGTGTTACGTGGAATAGATGAATATGGCTAACATCTTACATTGTAGCTCGACGACATTAATGAACCCTTCACATTCAACAGAGACAATTTTGATCTAGTACAATCGCGACTCGTAGGCGGTGGTATCAACAGGCCTCGATGGGCAACTTATTTCAGGGATATCAAGAGGTAAGCCACATCGAACCCGGTTTTTGGTCTTCCATAACCAAAGCAAAATCATACGACCACTCTGAGGGAACAGACGCTGACCTCCGGAAGAGTCTTGAAGCCTGGAGGTTGGGTACAGGTTATCGAATGTTATTATATGTGCCAGTCGGACAACGGCTCGATCACCGAATCGCACGCTATCCGGCAGTGGAGTAATGCGTATATGAGATCGCTCGATGGGGTTAAAGATCCGAGAGCCCCTTTGCAATTGCAAAGCATGCTCACAGCTGCTGGATTGGTCAATGTTGAAAGCCAGATGATCCCTTTGCCGCTCTGTGGATGGTCCAACGGTACGTTGAAGCGAGCTCATAAAAAATTGTATACCCATCACGGTTCACAGATGGGTCTTTAGAAATATAGTCCTGCACACTCCAACTGACTAAGACATGTTGTAGATCCCAGACAGCGTATGATTGGGAATGCAAACAAGGATAATGTCCAACAGGCTCTTCGGACTCTAGCTGTCTTCCCATTCACTCGGCGTTTGGGTATGACGATGGAAGAGGTAGATTTGCTTGTGGACCGAGCTCGTGCTGATGCCGCCAATCCAAGTTTAAAGGCATATTTTCCGTTGTAAGTGTTCCTAGCTTTAGGTTAGCTTTTCTCATGGACTCATCATCGAGTAGGTATGTCTGTATTGGTAAGAAAGCAGGTGGATGATCTTGGGATGGAAGATGAAGCGTTCCCATCAGGAGGTGACGCTCGTTGAGAAGGTTGAGGGTGGGTTGTTGAAGCTGGACACTTGAAGGGAGTGGGTGTGTGCAACATGTCCCACATGACGAAACGGCTGACTGTAAGCACTTTCTGAGAAGCATGGTGTCTTCGTATCTTGCTCTCAATGTTCACGCCCAATTCACTTGAGCATTTGGCTCGTACTTGGGTCAGTGACCATACAACATCAACGCACTCTTATATAAATGGCAAGATGCTGCAATTGACGTCATTAGCAATTTGAGACTGACCAAAGGCGACCTGTATGATGTGGTGATGGAGCCTTGGAGGGTGCCTCTCGATGCTGCGAGGGAAGAATAGACAACGAGGAGAAGACAAACGCTGTTTTGGTGGGCGCAATGTTGTGGAAGGAGAGGGTTCCGGCTCCTGGACCTCACGCCAAGAACAAGTGCTACTTAATGCCAGCATCTCGTCAATGGAAGTCAAGAGGCGCGGTCATGGCAAGCACGAAGCAATATGATTAATCTTTTGAAGTTAGGTCGGCATGTTCTGAGAGTTGGGCAAGGGGGGTTTTCTTAGGTCTGGAACGGTTTCTGGTTTCTGGTTTCTGAATTCTGATCGATTCTCAAAACCCAGCAGAGTGGTACCGAGAAACACAATCAACAAAGCGGTCAAGTATTAACATGCAACATTCTCCTAATTGGTGTGCTAGTGAATTGTGTGTTCTTCGTAAAGACCGTGGTAAGCACTACTAGACTCTGGGTACGAGGTACAAGATGTAGCAAGGATCGAAAATGCTATCAACCAGACATTTCCCCTGACAGCAATGTCCTCAAGACCAGAGACTTCGATATCCACTTGTACCCAGACCACCAGAGCTGCGGCTCAGGAGGCCATCTCCCGATGAGGTGCTGATTGCAGATTGCTGGAACGAGACTGGTGCAGCACCTGGACGTTGTACAAGGCAAGGCAGCTCGCAGGCAGCCCGACACGCAGTTGGTTGGGTCCGGATGTCAAAGCGTAGTAGACGTGCCTATGGTGACCTGGTCGAATCGTAAGTTTTCACTGGTAGACAGGCCGGGGATGTTGTCCCGCGCATGGATAACTTATCGGGTTGCCCTAACCAGTGCCCGGTAAACCCCCCCTAGACCAGCCTGCAAGCCCTAAAACCACAGGGTACGGAGTAAGAAAAGACATCCTCCGTAAGGCAGTGTCTTAGGGCAACAGCCAAAACGGGCGCTAGATGCATTAAGCGCCATGCCTTATCCAGCCATTTCTCACTTCCATTCTTCCAGCAGTATGCCAAGTACCCCAACCGGCCTTCAGACACGCTCACCATGCCTTCAACCTACAAGAAGGACAAGCCGTGGGATACTGATGACATTGACAAGTGGAAGGTAAGCCGAAGACTATACGAATTCCCTACACAGCGATACTAAACCCCATCCAAAGGTCGATACCTTTACTCCCGAAGACAACGCTGCTGGAACCTTTACCGAGGAGTCCTCCTTTGCAACCCGTATGATATCTCCACTTTCTGACATTCGCAGTGACGAGCCTTCGCGAGTTACTGAGATATGTCTTAGTTTTCCCCAAATACCGCGAAGTCTACCTCAAAGAAGCATGGCCCCTAATAACCCGCTCTCTCCAAAAATACCACTTAGCCTGCACCCTCGATCTGCTGGAAGGTAGCATGACTGTGAAAACCACCCGAAAAAGCTACGATCCTGCCTCCATCCTAAACGCCCGCGATCTTATCAAGCTCCTTTCCCGCTCCGTTCCTGCTCCACAAGCCATCAAAATCTTAGAAGACGGCGTAGCATGCGACATTATAAAGATCCGCAATCTCGTTCGCAACAAAGAACGTTTCGTCAAGCGTCGGCAACGGATTCTCGGACCTAATGGCTCGACCCTTAAAGCTCTTGAGCTGCTTACAGGATGCTACATCCTAGTACAAGGCAATACTGTTAGCGCCATGGGATCTTACAAAGGCCTGAAGGAGGTTCGCCGGGTGGTTGAAGACTGCATGGCCAATATACATCCGATATACCACATTAAAGAGCTTATGATCAAGCGCGAATTGATGAAGGATCCCGAACTTGCAACCGAGAACTGGGAGCGCTTCTTGCCTCAATTCAAGAAACGAACCTTGAGCAAGCGAAAGAAACCGCTTAAGGTAACAGACAAAAGCAAGAAGTCCTACACGCCATTCCCGCCTCCCCAAGAGAAGAGTAAGGTCGACCTCCAGATTGAAAGCGGAGAGTACTTCTTGGGTAAACAAGCAAAGGAGCGAGCGACCAAGGAGAGAAGAGAGGAGAGGCAGCGGGAGAAGCAGGTCGAGAAGAAGAAGGCGCGGCAGAAGGAGTTTGTGCCGCCCCAGGAGGAGGCGGATGCTGCGAGGAAAAGGGAGAAGAAGAGGAAAAGGAGGGAAGAGGATGGCAGTGAAGTGAAGAAAAGAAAGAAGAAGAGAGATGTGGAAATGGAGGAGAACTAGAGAGAAGGAAATTCTTGGCGTTTAGTGAGTTGGTGTGTAGCTTAGGAAGACACCTTGGTAAAAATTCTATCTATGATTTGCCTCGACTTCATGTTTGAAAAGAGCTTCACCCCTATCTGATGCCAACATTAGCATTATTGCCGGAATTACAGCGAAAGACTGCTACTACAGATCCCGAAGCGATGTCCTCCATAGTATTATTTTGGCCTGTCAAAAAGGCTCCCGCTTTCTCTTCTTTCCTATCATCTGACCAAGCGAGGACTTCCCCCAAAACTTCACCAAGCTCTGAGAAAGACCGGCGGCAACATGGAAGAAATTCCACGAATGCTTTTCCATCTCGGGTTTCTTACACCTGTCTTACGAACACGAACCTCTATCCGGATCCTGTTCGCCCTCAGCCCAACCACCCAGAACCCCCAAGCCGTCGTTCAGTCATCCGGCCGATCCAATGAGATATTCCCAAACTTGAGCAAACACATAGTGGCATCATGCAAAATTTTACAAATAGGCTTCGTATTCAGATGTTTCTGATACTTGTCGTCAAGGTGACTTCTGCGTTAACGAGCACTTGCTAGCAAGCAGAAGGTCCGATTATTTCGATCGGTCTATGCTACTTGGGTATATTCTTAGTGTATTGAAGCTTACCGAGTATGCGAGCATGGCCGGTAAATTGGGGACTTGTGAGTTTTCCAAGAAATAGTTTCAGAAGAGCTATTCTGTAACTCGATGTTGTGGGACAAACGACGGGTTGAAGAATATGGGCGTAGTCGTGGTGAGTATAGGTAAAAAAGAGGTGATCCAAACCCATGAGCGTTCTTCTCCAATGGCGTCAACTCAAATTAGAAACCAATCAGCAGCAAATCAGGAGAGGCCTAGGGCATCAAGGAACCCACCCACATTTAACCTCCTCCACGCACAAGTAGTCTCTCTCATGTCTGCCTCAAGCTTTCCAGATTTTCCAATCCATACACCCTTCTACTCTTCCCTGATGTGACTAGCGCAATGAACCCCCCATCGTCAAATCCTTTCTGTCAAACCCTTTCTTCACCATCAAACCCTCCCTCCCGCATGTCCCCCAACGAACTGACATTTCCCCCCTGCACAGCGTCCTCTTCTCCGTGTCCACTTCGAAAAACACCCCACCGTCCTCGAGAATTCAGTGGCCCAATTGAGAAAGGTTCCCGAGCGCGAACACCGTTTGCAGAACAGAACAAACCATAACCTCCTCCTACGAAAAAAAATCCCTGGATACGCTTACGACCTATAAGTCTGCGTTCGCGGATTCGGAGCGTGAGAGACGGGGATGTGAGTGTTTTAGGGGAGATTATAAGCAATATATTAGGTAGTTACAGGACAGGTATAAGCGGAGTAAGAGGGCGTTGAAGAGGGTGGAGAGGGAGGTCAGAAAATTCCAGGACGGGTAAATGGATTTTTGGCTCTGCTTAGGGTTAGGGAGAGTAAAGAGGTGGACTGCTTGAATTAAAGGAGCTTTCGGGCGGGGATGGAAAATAGGGGCAGGGTGGATGATGGGGGACATGGAGTCTAGGGCGTTGGAAGGATAGGGAGTCGATGGGTGGCAGAAGAGCGGGATTGAGAGTTCTGTGCCTAAGGCCAAAGTGCTGCGGTGCTGGCGATAATCTTGTCTGCATGAAAAATTCTCCCCTCAAGCACACTCATTAAGGGAACATAAAGAGAGCAATATGAAGATGCTCATTAAGTTGGCTCTTGAACGTAGTTTTAAGAAAGCACGATATATGAGGAGAGCTTTCCTAGAATAAAGGGGGCAATGATTTGGCATTCTTGCATTTAATTATTCGAATCACCCTAACAGCTTGCGGAATATTCCATTGATGCACATAGATTCTAGAAAGAAGGGGGGTGCGGAGGATTCAATGGTCAATACGTTCTTAGGCCAATTGAAGCAGCTGGTGAAAGGGAGGTAACACTTTTGGAGAGACGAGGCCTGAGGTTCTGTGTTACACACGTGACACGCTAGTAATAACCCTCGTTTTCAAACGCGGGCTATTTCCATTTGCTCCGCTTGCCCAAGTAACTGACCTTGACCATCAGCTATTCAGCTTGGCAGCTTTGTAATGGGCTGACAACAGAACTTCAGTCGCCTCAGCAATGGCGGATCTTACTCAACGTCCAAGGGTGTTCCTGGACGTGCAATCTGGCCCCGAGCATTTTGGACGTATCGTTGTTGAGCTCTTCGCTGACAAAGCTCCAAAAACCTGCGAGAAGTACTCCAACCCCACCCTCTGCTCAAAATTACCTTATTTCCAACAATCCATAGCTTCCGTACAATATGCACATCCACCTTTACACCACCTTCCGCTACGAAGCCGCTGACCTACAAGCTCTCCCCCTTCCACCGTATCATCAATGAATTTATGATCCAGGGCGGGGACATTAGTGCTGGTGATGGAACAGGAGGTACAAGCATCTACGGGGGCGAATTTGACGATGAAAATATTGGGTGGAGGGAGATTGATAAGGAAGGGCTGGTGTGCATGGCGAATAGGGGAAAGGCCACGAACAGTAGTCAGTGAGTTTATCTCATCTGTTAGAAAAGTGGCCTTGGAAGCAAAACATGATCCACTAATCACCTCTTCTCGCAGATTTTTCATAACCCTCGCACCGTGCCCACACCTGAACACCAAACATACCGTCTTCGGCCATGTCATCAGCGGTCTAGACATCCTCCACCGCATGGCCAAAGTCCCCGTCGACAGCAAAGACCGTCCACAAACCGAAATTATCGTTTCCCACTGCGGCGAACTCGAGCGGCGCAAGAAAGCCCCCATTCCCCCCTCCCAACACCAAATCTCGACTCGGGGCCGCAAACACCCCACCCGATCTCCCTCTTCCTCACGCTCTCCCTCCCCTCATCACCACCACACCAAAACCGCTCTACCCTCGTCCCGGCCCCCTCGTCGTAAAAGCGATTTCGCTCTTGACGAAACCCGCCGCGGTCGTACACTGACTCGCTCTCCGTCTCCTCATGCTCTCTCACCCTCGCCTCCTCGAAAGCGCCGCAAGCGCAGTCTACCGCCTTCGCGCTCGCGATCAAGACATAGTCGGAGCCCGCATTTGAGGAGGAGGCATACGAAGAGTAGATCCAGGAGTCTGGGAAGGGGGAGGAGGGGAAGGGATGAGGGGGGGGGGAGGCGTGAGGCGGATGCATACAACGGGCGGCATGACGGGTATGAAAGAGGATTCCGTGGTACAGAATATTGGGGCAGAGACGAGAGAGATGGATTCAACGGGCACGGCGGGGACGGAAGATTCGATGATCTGGGGGATTTGGGGGGCAGTGTGAAATTCAAGGGTCGAGGGAGTATGAAATACCGAGAGAAGAAGTGGTAGTAAGACTTGATGACACGAAAGCTTGGTGGATGCTAATATTGGGGACAAGAAGGGGAGCATTGATTTCAAAAGCGATGATACCCAATGGCGTTGGGGACAGCTCTATTCCTCTGGTAGCTATCCGCAAATGTCAACGATTTAGCGACTATTGGTACTCCGATCCAGTACATATACTTGCAAGGGCTAGCTATATCCGTTATCCAGAAAGGAACTTTTTAAATATTAAAGGACCACCCGTACCAGCGGGGGGCTGTCGTGGTTGGCACTTTACCTGCCGAGGCATCGAATAACCACAACCTCAAGGCAACCCCCCCCCCCCCCCCCCCCCCCCCCCCCCCCCCCCCCCCCCCCCCCCCCCCCCCCCCCCCCCCCCCCCACCCCCACCCCCACCACCGCCCCC
>JAABUL010006418.1_pt1 | contig 13566 bp, 1 predicted proteins | sample 5559151 | NCBI WGS metagenome assembly JAABUL01 (sample SAMN10711876, study PRJNA513368) | rock metagenome | isolation source: Antarctica rocks | place: Antarctica: Victoria Land, Pudding Butte sud | reverse complement strand
CCCGGCCCGTACAGTTCCCTGAGAGTTGCAACGATACGGGTTTTCTTCCCTGCGCCGGAGGGGCCATAAACGAGAAGGTGAGGGAAGTCGCCGCTTTGCGCCTGAGGAGCGCATTCAGTATAGCTCGAGTCGCGACACTTGGGGACTTACGAGACTTCGTAGTCGTTCCGATAGGTCCTCATGGTAGGTCAGAGTTTCTAGAGAACGTGGCCGGTACTTGTCGACGAGTAAAGCCATGACAATTCCTGTTGTGAATTTTAAAGGCTCTTCTGGGTAAGTTGGAAGACGCGTTCAGAGGATCGCGTTCGACACTTCGGCGGGTAAACTTCGGATAAGTATCTATATTATATTGAAACATCTCTCTTCCCAATCGTTTTCGTTGGCTATCGTGTGTTGCCAAGATTCTACTCTTACGTAATCGAACTTCAAAGTTTGTATAGCTTTAAGTAATCTTGCGCGTCTTTGTTTTGATTTTTATCAATATTGTACTATTTCTTTCTATATTGTATATTGTTGTTTTTTATTTTTGTTTTTTTGCTATGTTGCAACAAATCTATATCAAATGCACTTTTACGCGTTCTATAGTTAAATTCAAAAATATTAATTTTATTTGTTTGTTAACTTTGTGCAATCGATATTGTATAGATTTTATTTTAATTTTATTATTTTGTTTTTATTATATATTAAAGTTTTTTAGTCTTATACAAATACAAATACACAAAGACGTTTTTTAAACAAAATTGATCTTAATATTGTTTTATAATTATTATATTAATTTAAATAAACTCGTACTATTATTGCGTGTACTTTTTCTATCTTATATTTTACACGTTTTTAATCAAATTGTATTGCACAAGTCTCTATTATATTTGTTTCTATTTGTTGTATTGTTTTACAATTTCTTTTATTATTTGTATATTTTGTTTTTTTCTTTTTTAATTTTATATTTTTTGTTATTTGCGATTTATTTTATTTGTGTAGTCTTATACAAAATTATATTAGCATACGTTATAATATAAATATTTATACAAAAGAGTGCAATTAATACAAGATTTTGTATTAAAAAGTAAAGATTGTTGCAAAACTTATATTATATATTAGCTACTATTTTAAAAATAATAACTTGTTCGATTCTTTGCAAGAATTACTCGCTTTTCTAAAAAATTTGCTCAATAATAATATTTTCAAATTTAAGTATTTTTGAAAATATATTAGAGTATATAACTTTGCACTAATTTTTATATCTTATATATATATTTTTAATATACAATTTAATAATCGAGCAAGAATTTAGATTTTTACAATTTATAGAAAGTTATATTATTTACAAGAATTTTTGCATACTATTACAAAACAATTATTAAATTTTGTACAACTCTATTTTTACAATTTTTAACAAACAATTATTATATATTTTGTATATAATTCGAATTTGTAGCAATCTCTTTTAAAGAAGTTAGCACAAATAATACAAAATTGCAATAATTTGTTTATTGCAATATATATTATTGCACAAAAATAAATTAAGTTTGCACAAATTAATACTAAATTTATACAAATTGTAATTAATTTTTGTTTGCAATTAATTATAAAGAAAAATTCTAACAAAAAATATACAAATCTATTAATTGCAAACAAAATTGTATTGTTTTTATCAAATAAATATAAAGATTGTTTTTTTCGAAATATAGTGTTTGCGAAACGTACAAAATCTAATAAAAAGTATAAATTTTATCGAATTAATTATATTAATACTACGTACTTTTTTTTATATTATATTTTTTTCTTTTTGCAAGACAATCTTAATTAAATGTAATTATTACAATTTTGCAATAATTAATAACAACAAGTTTTGACTCGATACTTGCAATATATATAAATATATTATTATTTTTTTGATTGTGCAAGTTAGTACTTTACAATATTGTATAATACGTAATTGTTTTAACAATATATTGTAAATTATTATACAATTATTGATTAACAAACTTTAAATTTCTATTAAAACAATTAAAATATAGTTTGTACAAAGTTGTACAATAATATATAGAATATTTTATTTGCAAATAATACAAATACAATTTTTTTTAATTGTTGTATTATATTGTTTTCGAGTTTTGCGAACAATAAACAATATATATATTAATTTTATTAAGATTCGATAACTATTGTACAATATTTTGAAAAACTTACTATATTTGTAACGTTTATTGCGAATTCTATATAAAACAAAATTTAAAATACTTTCAAATTAAATTAAATTGTTAAAAATCGATCAAATATTGTTGTGCAAGTCTTTTGTTTTAAGCAAAAAATTTTAATTTAAAATCTCAAAAATTTGTACAAACGTTATATTAATATTGTGTAAATTATTAAATATTAAAAGTATAAATTATTATATATATATATTTTTCTTTTTTTGAACAAGAAGAATAACTTCTTGAATTATTATTGTATAAATAATTTGATTTGTGCAAAATTATTTAATTTTGCGTTTAATATTAACAATATTCTACAAACTATTATTAAAAATCAAATAATATACAAGTCTTGCAACAAATTAAATTCTTATATATCTTATATAAGTAACAAAAAACGCAATTTTAACAAAGTATATAACAAGAATTTTTTTAAAGCTTTTCAAGAAAAAACAAAAATTAATACAAAAAATTATTTTCTATATTGTTAATATAACAATAAATATATTTTTGTTAAATATATTTGCAATTGTAATATACAAATAAACAATCAATAAATAGTTTTATACAATTTTTTTTTTACTTGCAAATACAAAATATATATAAATATAAAATTGTGCAACTCTATTATAGTTGTTAAGTATATATACAAATATATATATAAAGAACAAAATTGTACAATTTTGCAAATAAAAAATAATAAAAACAAGATTATATAATATTTAAGCAATTGTTATATTAATTTATATTAGATTATATAGAAAATATTCGAATTTTGCAATTATTGTAAGAAATCTTTTGTAACTCGATTAATTGTATATTTTTTTAATTAACAACTAGTTTATTTTAATAACAATATTTTTTTGCAAAAGTTGCACAAGCTTTTGAACAATTTCGAATTAATTTTAATTTGTTTTTTTTAATACAATATAAACAATACAAATAATAAAAACTTTTTATATTATAAGTTTTCGAAATATTATATTTATTACAAAAAAAAAGAAAAATAACAATAAATTTTAAAACAATGCAAATATACAATAGATTGTATATATTATTGCAATTTTGTACAAAATAAATGCTACTATCTTTGTTTGTTTTTGATTGTTGTTAAAAATTCGCATAACTTCGAATATGTTTGCATAATTAATAGTAAAATTTATACAATTTTTTGCGTTGTCTATATTGCTTGCGAATTATTTAACAACAACAAAAAATAAATAAGTTATTTTATAAAAATTGTACAATTTGTTTTTAACAATTTGTTGCAATTTTTGTTTGTTATTGTATTAATTTATAGAGAGATATTCGATACTTTTGTATTTTAAATTCGATTTTATACAAATATTTGCAATAATTTGATATATTGTATAATTGATTTTTTTATTGTTTTAGAAGATTTTGTTAATTTTTATATTAATTATAGTTTATATTTAATTGTACAAGAGTTATCGAATTAAAACAAGTTGTTTAATAAGTTTAATTTTTCTCTATTTTAACTATTCTAATTTAAAGAAGATTATTTATATTTGTTTGCAAAAAAATTAAATTATAATATTTTTGAACAAATAGTATTTCGAAATTACAAAATTAAGCAATTTAATATAGAGCAATATATAGTCTTTAATATTATTATACAAAATATTGCAAACAAGTCTTTTATAATATATTTCTTTGTATATAATTTTGCAAATATAGATAAGATCTTTTTTTATAAGATTTTTTGTTACTATTATTGCACTTAAGAATTTATTGTTTTGTATATTGCTTTTACAAAAATTGCAACTTAATTTTTGCTCAATAATACAATTTTGTATTTTTGATTTAAAATTTTACTTTTTTATACAAAAACTTTTACTTGTTATATTGAAGTACAAACAAATTTGACAAAAGTTCTTCGATATATAAGTTTAATAATATAAAATAAAATATTTATACAAAACAAGTACAATTTTGTTGCAATTAATACAACTCTATATAATATTCGAAAAAGCAAAGCTCTCTTTAAAGATATCTCGATTATTATAGAAGATAATTTTGCACAAACAATATTTGTTGTTTTTTAAAATAATTGTATTGTACAAATTAATACAAATATTTATATATTATAAATTTAATCAAAATTGTTTGTATTGTTTTTGCATCAAAATATACAAATTGTTTATAAAAAGAACAATTAAGTTTTTGCTAATTAAATTGATAATATATTATATAATAAAAAGTTTTATAATTATATTTGATTATTATTAACAATTACAAATTATTACAAATATATATATTAATTTATTGATTAAATCTTTTTACTATAAAAGTTTGCTTAAGTTGTTTAAAATCTAAAATTCTTTTAAAGTTGTACAATTTTGTGTAAACATAGACTGACCGCGTCGGGTCGGGTTACCGAGTTCGGGTCGAATATCCGACCCGAATCGGATCGAATCGATTTTAAAAGTTGAAATCGAATTGTCGATTCGATTTCTAATGTTGAAATCGACAATTCGAATCGAGTTGCAAACTTAGAATCAAAAATCGATTCGAAAAATCGATTCGAATTGTCAAGACTTAGTATTAGTATAAAGAAATTCTAAAATAAATAGTAGAAACTAGAAAGTTATATTTTGTTCTATAATTTCTTAGTAGTAAATTATCTAGTAATATATTAAGATAATGCATTTGAACTATTTAGAGTTAAAATTCAAAAAATTAATTTGATTGTATTTCAAGAGAGATTCGAATCTCCGACACAATATAAATATTAGATAGATTAATATTACTTATAACTAATTTAATATTAATATTGCAACGCATTTCCAAATTTGACAACAATTATTGACAATTATATTTGCTCTAACTACTGAGCTATCAAAACTTGTTATTTAAGCCAATTCTATCTATTTATATATAGTAAAATAATACTTAAACAATAGTAAAATTATCAAAGTATCAAATATATACTTTTAGTGCGTTATCAAGAATTAAAGTCTTTAAATTGAGTAAAATTAAATAAAGTTATATATAAATTGCAATTCTAATATCTATTTTAATTATAATTTTATAATGCAAAAGAATAACGAGATAGAGTATGCAATATAGTAATATATTAGAATAATATATTATAATTGTTTTTGTAATAGTAGACTCTCTAGACTATATATATAAAGCTATCAATTCAAAATTTTAATAATCTTGTTTGTTTTACTATTATTCTAAATAGTCTAATCCGAGTTATTCTTTATCTTGTTATTATTTTTGTTGTTGTTATTTTTATCAATTTTATTGCTATTGTTTTTATCGTTCTTGTTTTTATTATTCTTTTCGTTATTCTTATTATTTGTTGCTAGATAGTAGTTATAATTCAACTTCTTTATATTATTTTGAGTCTTGTATTAAGTCTTTTGTTTATAATTATTTTTTTCAATTACATTATCGGAATTCTCTATTTTAAAAATAATAGAATTTGGAATATCTCTCTTCTTTGTATTGTTCAAGATTGCAAATTTTTCAACAAAAATATTAAACAATTTTATAGAATTGTTATTATTAGTTCTTTTTAAATTATTCAAGCTATTGTAATAGATAATTTGTTGTTAAATAATTTTTACAATCGATTTTATATAGATCGAAAAGCTTTTATTAATATTGAGTTTGTTGTCGACGTTTGACTATAATATTATTTAGCTTAAATATAGAGTACAAATAATATATTCAAATAATATATATTTTTTTAGAAGATAATTCTATTGCTATATTTGTATTTTCAAGCAGTTTTTGTATTTTTTTAATAATCTCAAATCGATTTTTTTTCTCGATCGCAATTTTTTTTATTATTTTTTGTTTAAGTTTATTCTTAAAACATTCTGCTATAAAATTGTCAGTATTGTGTGCTTTATTGTATTATCTAGATGTATTACTATAAAGATTTTGATTAATTCGATATTTATCAATCTTATTTTTGATATTTTTCTTTATATATTTACAATTTGATGTAGAGACTTGCTCTCAAACAGTTGTTTTACGCAATTTCTTGAGTCGAATTAAGATAGTTTTGCAATTATTGCATTGTTTTCGATACAACTTCTTCTTATTATTATTTTATTTTTGTACGCGATTGCGACTTGCAATACTTTTTGAATTGATTAATAGCGCTTCTATTATCTATACGTGTACTTAGCTTATTCCACGAGTAATATATAGAAATAATATAGTTATATAGCAACTTAGAAATTTTCCACGATATCTAGTAGAGTGCGACAAAATTCAAAGAGTAGAAAATTCAAAAAGATTGACAGAATTGTAAATAATATATTGACAAATAGTTTTACTAAAACAAAGTAAAAAATATGTATATTAGAATTAGAGTTAATATTTATTTACTAATATTTACTTTGAACTTTTGTCAACACAAGATTGTTATTTCTTTATATTAATATATATCTAATCTTGTCAATATATTACGCAAGTTTATGTTTGTTGACTGCTTTGTTGTTTATATTATGTACTTTTATTGTTAATTATTGATTCAAATCTCTTTTTTTATGCAATTTTTTGACGCATCTGCACTAGTCAAGATTATCAAAACTATTGCTTATTTTACTATAACTTTTTTGAATTTTGTCTCGAATTCAATATCTTTCTTTTATATTTATATAAATCTCTTTTTAATATTGCCAAATTTATTATTTTCTTCGATAGCTTGCATAAAGCAGATAAATAATATATACAAATAATACAAAATATCTTGTCTAGAACTAATATATTTAATTTGCTAGCTTGTCGATCGATTTCGAAATTTTTTTGCAATAAACTAATTTTTCAATCTGAACATAATAGAATAAGCAGAGACAAAAAAAAGTCTCGAGAAAAAAAAAGTACTAAAAAAAAAATATTCGAAATACTGATATAATCAAAATAATGCGAACAGATAATGCACTTTCGACTAATATGCTAATATTTTGCAATAGTATGCACGAAAGTGGAAGTCCAATACTATTACTTTTTGTAAAATTCGAAAATATTAGAAATCGATCGACTTTTTTATTTTTCGATTTGTATTTTAGTGTCTAATTTGTAAACTTCTTTATAAGAAAACCAATAATTACAAGTGTAATCAAATCGACTATTGTATTTAGAGCTTAGCTTTAGCAGCACTTCAAAAAACAACAAAGACGTTTATAATTACTTTTTTTTTCAATAAGTGTATTATTTCTTTGCATTACTATTATAATAATAGAATTATAACTAATATCTCGCGCACTATAGATTCGAATCTTGCAGCTATTTATGCGAAGCGTATAATACTTTAGCTAAAAAATTTGCTCTTTATTAAGAATTTTATAGAGTAGTTCGATCTTCTAAACTAAAAATTCTACAACAATATTATATTCTTCTTTTTAAACAAATATAATATGTTGTTCTTCTCGAACAATTATAATTGTTCTTTGTATTAACTAAAATTCGAATTTTCGAGATTCTACTATTAATAGATCTTTTTTAGCAATTTAATTTATTAAATATATTATCTTTTTGTATTATTACTAATAGTATCTGATAATTTTTGTAGTTATTGAAAATATTTTCTTTTCGAAAATTGATTTATCTATAAATAAATCTAATCTAAAACAATCTCAAAATTCAATATAAAGAAATCTTCTTCTCTATTTATTGTTTAATTGTTATTTTTCTTTTTACAATATATATTTTACAATTCGAGAACAATCTTTTTTGCGTCTAGATTTATAGTACAATTGAAGTATTTAATTATTATAATTTGTTCGATTGTTTGCAAACTTATTTGAGATCGATTTTATCAATATATTCTTCGAACAAGACTAAAAGTTTGTTTAATATCTATCGATAACACTAAATATAAAAATATATCTCGAGCTATTTGCGTTAGTTTTGAAAAGTTCAATATATTGTTTTTTCAATATTTTCAGATCGAATATTTATCTTCTACAATATTAATACAAAGATATCGATTATTTTTATTTTGAATCGAACAAGATTGTTGAGACTATTAAAGTAAAAATCTTGTAATAGTTACAGTAGACTATATCAATATTAGTAAAAAATTATATATATTATTATATTGCATTATTTTTTTAGCAGTAGTTGTTTTTTGCGTTTTTGCTCTTAAACTAGCAATCGGATTGTAATAATGTCGATAATAATTCTTGAATTCTGTTTTGTATTTGTTTTTGTAGTTAACAATATTGTTGTTTTCTCTCTTATTCTACAATTTATAAAGACTAACTTTCTGCGTAAAATTCAAAATATTGACAAAATTGTATAATATATTGTCTAATTTTTCTATTCTCGAATAGTATTTCGCAAGTTTTGTCGAAACTTTATTGCAAATCTTGAGTACAATATTTTTCGAAAAATAAATATTAATTCTTATTATTTTCTCTAGATGTTCAAGATAATTAAATATTATATTAAATACTCGAAATTCTAAATAAATATCTATATTAATTGTTCGCAAAACTATAAAAATATATTTGTAGAAAAAATTTAATATATTGTTAACAAGCAAAACTAAGTTCTACTCGCTTTTGTCAAGCTTGACTTGTTAAATTTTTGAATTTTAAAAATATTTCTCTATTCAAAGATTAATATAATTGCGTAATTAATATACTTGACAAAATATAAAATAGATAAAGTTTCAACAAATACAAATATTCTATATTAGTTTTTGTAACTTTTTATCGATTTTCTTTTGAAAAACTCTAAATCGAAGCAAATGTTAAGCTAAGTTATTAATAACAATTGTAAAAGCGCAGATCTAATAAATTTAGCATATATATTATTTTTTTGTATTATTACAAATTTAAATATCTTTTTGATTATACTAGACAAGTTTGTGCTTCTTGCAATATCTTAAAGTTGTTTATTTTCCAATTGTACAACAATATTATTATTTGTTGTTTCTAATTCTATAGTCGAAATAAAATTTTAAGCTACAAAATTAATTATATAAGTCAAACAAGATATAGAATTTTGCTGTTTGTTTTATTGAAATTTTTGTCGATTTAAGATCTTGTCAAGTTTGTTTTTAAGTATACTATTATTACTTGTATTATCGATAACAATTTCAAAAAGCTTGTTTTTAATCTCGAAAGACTTCAAAATCTTTACAAGTTTCAATATTAATTGACAATCTATATATTTGATATCAAAAGAAGTAAATTTAATAAAATATTTGCAAAACTAAAATGTAACATCTATCCAATATATTAAAACTTCTAGATAGACAACTTTTTAAGAACTAGATTATATATTTAAAACAATAGAGATATATTGAGCACTTTTGAAATCTATTTTAATTTTCTCGCGAATTTGATTATATTTTGAAAGAATTATCTTGAATAGTTTGATACAATTTAAAAACATCAAATCTGAACAAAGTATTTCTAGCAGTTTTCGAAAATTGAGATTGTCAATAGTTCGAAAAAACAAATTCAAATTTACAAAAGTCTTGCATAGTTAATCTTTTCAATTATCTTGAATAAAAAATAACAACAAATTGATATAACTTTTCTTCTAATAAATTGTTAGTTATACATTATCTATATGTATTATTAATTGTAATTTACGCGACTAAAGACTAGATTAATTGTTGTTTGTAATCGAGATTATTTTTGTTTCAAACAAAAGAAAAATAAAAAATATTTCTTTATATTTAATATGTTTGAATAGTTGTAAGCAATAGAATAATTTAAAATCTTGTAACAATTTTTGCATACAATTTTTGAAATATTATCTACAATTGAAACTATTTAAATATATTTGTTTTAAAGCTTGAATTGTGCTTCTGCATCAATCTTTTTTGCTTAATATAAATTAACAAGTTTCGATTGAGTTTTGTTTAAAAAATTGTTGTTAATAGTTGTTTGTAATTACTATGTTTGAAATTAAGTATCAGTATTTGAATTCTATTCAATATATTTGTTTTCTTCTCTCAAAACAAGCAATAGATAATTGATAGATATCTTGTTAAATATCTTGTAAAAAAAAAAATTTCTAGTATCAATAGCAAAAATAAAAAAAACTCCAATCAAATTGATTTGTAGATTAATTAAAATATAAACTACTAGATAGCAAATTGCGAGAGATAGATTTACTAGAATTCTTTTTGTTTAAAAACAATAATTAATTTAAAATTTTTGAAGAATTCGATATTTTGCAAACAAAAATACAAATATAGTATAACTATATTCTTTAATAGTTCGAGAAAGAAATTCGAGAACAAAAAAATAATGCAAAAGAATAATACAAGCAGCAACTAATATAAATAAGTTGTTCTAAGATAATATAAGCAAGAGTAGCTTTTGAATCGAAATATATTACTTGACACTGTAGCAAAAAATTCAATATTATAATAACGTATTTCCAAAAATAGAAAATCTTAACATAATAACGTTATATTCGATTTCTTGACAATTCGATTCGATTTTAAATATTGAAACCGAGAATCGAGTCAAATCGAGTCGATTCGATTTTAAAATAATAGAAATCGAATCGAATTTTGAATCGATTTCTAATATTGAAATTGTCGAGTTGAATCGGTTCCAAAAGTTGGAACCGAAATCCGATCCAACAATCAGTCTATGTAAACAAAATAATACTATATAAGACTTAAACAATTTAATATTAAAAAATATAAATAGTATAATTTAGAAGTTCTATTCGATTAATACAATTAAATATAAAAATAATAAAGCTATTTATAATCTTAGCACAAAGTATTTGCAAACTTTGAATTTTGTTAATTTTTTTATTCGAAAATTAAGTTAAAAGTAAACGCTTTTATTATATTGTTGCGCAATTTATATTTTTACAAAGAAATATACAATAATACAAGATTAACAATTACGCAATTGTATCGAAATTGTATTAAGAAATATATATTTAAAGAATTATAATACAATTAACAACAATTAATTTTACAAATTAAGTTAACTAGTAAAAAAAACAACTATTTCTAAATTCTAATACGCAAACAATTTTCTATTCGAATATATTTTGCAATAACTATTAACAAATTGCAAAATTAATTGTTATCTATTGTAAAAGTCGATTTGTTTATTTTATATTTTAGTTATAATTAACTATATATTGCACTTTTACAAACAAAAAATATATAAAGATTTGCTATTTTGTATATTGTTAATACAAAACAATACACAAATAATATAATTTATTCGAAAATTTTATTAAGACTTAATATATAGTTTAAAAGTATTAACAATTTAGATTATCGATTTACAATATATAGCAATCTTAAATATATATATACAATCAATTTATATTAATTGCTTTTTTTAACTATTGTATTTCTTTTTGTTTGTATTTGTAAAATCTTAATAAATATATATACAAATTTTTATTTATTATTTGTTATATTTATGCAATTTATATTTAATTTTCTCGAGTTAATATTAACAAATTTCTACAATATATAATATTTTGTACTTATTAACAATTGTCTATTGTATAATTGTCGTAACTATTGCAAGTCTTGTACAATTTATTTTTAAAATATTTGTAAATTTTATTGTAAAAATAGATATTTTAACTATACAAGTTAAAACAATATTAAATTACTTAAACAATATATTGTATTAATCTATAGAATTCGAACAATTTTTATAGCTATTTTTTGCAAACAAAACAATATTGTACAAGTCTAACAATAGATATACAAACTATTATATATATTAAATATATTTATTTCTTCTAGATTTAATATGCAAAAACAAAAATATAACTAAATAAGTTAACAAATATTTGTACAAGTTGTAGAAATTTTGTATTTTTTAATTTATTTTTATTGTTGTAACTCTTTTTCTCTTACTTAATTTTGCATTTTTTTTATACAAGTAACTTAATAAAAACTAAACAAGTTAGTATATTTTTTGTTAAATAATGCTTTGTGTTGTAGTATTATTTGCACAACTATATAATATTTCTTTTGCAATATATATACAATTTGTACAACTTCTATTATTGTATTTCGAATTCAAGATATATAAGTCGAAAATATTTGCAATTTTTTAACAAAAATTGCACAAATATTGCAAGAATTTTTTTTTTGCTATAATTTTGTAGAAATATAGTTTGACACAATAATTTATATATATAATTTTGTACAAATTAGCACTTTTTTGTATAATTTTAATACAAATATATATTTATTAATTCGAGTTTATAAATTTTTTTACAAATTTTAATATTGCAACTCAAAAACAACTTAATTAAAATAATTGTTTTTGCAAAAAGTTTGTTTTAAGTTATACAAATTTTAATTGTATTAAAACAAACTTTTTTAATTTTAATTAAATATTTGTATTTTTTTTTATTATTTAATAAATTTTGTATAGTCTTAAATATTAAATCTAACAACTTAAACTAAAGTATTTTAAGATTCGAACAAATTTTAGATTTTCTACAATTACAAATTTCTAAATTTGTATAAGTTTTAAAATTTTTATTTGTACAAATTCTTAAATCTATACAATTTTGTTTATTATTAATCGAGTCTAATATATTTTTAATTAAATTTTTTTCGAAGTTGTTTAACTCTTTATTTTTTTAATTAAATTGAAGAGTTTTAAATTTAAGTTGTAATTAAATATTAATAGTTGTTGTATATTTTTGCACAAGTTTTTATAAGTTGTATATAATAAAAATTAAAAGTTGTAGACTATACAACTATATAAATTAGTAAAAAATTATGTTAACTTATTAAATATTTTACAAAAATATACAAATTTATACAAATTAAAATATAGACTTTTACAATTTGTTATTTGACTTTTTATATATTTTACAACTTGTTACTCTTTTAATTATTTTGCACAAAAAAAAAATATATTTGTATTAAAATTACTTAAATCTTATATAGACTTTGCAAGTAAAATATAGATATTGTATTTAACAAAAAAAAGAAATACAAACAAATATTTTAAAATTTTTATAAAATTTTGATTGTACAACTTATTAAGTAGATAGTTACTTAAATAAATTCAAACTACTAAAAAGAATTTTTTTATATCTATTGTAATAGATTAGACTCAATTGAGAAAAATATCAAAAATATTGTAAATTATCTTTCTTGCGTAGAATTATCTTTTTACGATTTTGCATTTTTGACAAATTACTTTACAAAATCTCGATTAGGCTTAGTGTCAAGCTTTGTAAAAAGTCGTACAACATCTCGGTTCGAGATAGCGACCCTCCTAGTATTCAGAATACAGAATCACTTCAATATGACGATGGACTGAATTCTTCCTCGAGTGTGCGCTATTGAACTATACATGTCTCCTTTCAAGACGCCTGTGAAGCTCGACTCGTACCCAGATCAAGGGTG
>JAABUL010006414.1_pt1 | contig 13571 bp, 13 predicted proteins | sample 5559151 | NCBI WGS metagenome assembly JAABUL01 (sample SAMN10711876, study PRJNA513368) | rock metagenome | isolation source: Antarctica rocks | place: Antarctica: Victoria Land, Pudding Butte sud | reverse complement strand
GGATCAAGGGCGCGGCCGGGCTGCGGCAGACCAAGTATCGCGGCCGAGAGCGCGTCGGCTGCAGCTTCGCCCTGGCGACCGCGGCCGACAACCTCATCCGGCTGCCAAGGCTCCTCGCTGGAGCGTCCGCATGAGCCGGGGTAGCGAAGACAAGGCTTCGGCTTTTCCGAACTCGCCGTGCCGCCGATCATCGACCACTCCCTTGGTAAGGAAGTGGTCGACAGCGCTCCGTGCCCGGCTTTTTCAGCAACCTGCTTATATAAGGGCGCGAACTCTTCGCCGGGGCCGTCGTCGGCCGACGAATCCGAAGTTACGCGCAGACCGCCGCGGGCTTCGGGTCGGCGATGGTTCGATGCTGATCCAGCCAATGTGCGAGTTCGTGGGCGGACATGGGGGGCGCGATCCAGGGACCCTGGATCTGGTCGCATCCTGAGCTTGCCGCGAACGCCTCTTGGGCGGCGGTCTCTAGTTTGTCGGCGACGATGGTCATGTCGAGCTGGTGCGCGACGGCGACGTACGAGGACAGGGCGATCGTCATCTCGCGGTCGGCCGGCGCCATGTTGATGAGGATCGGGTCCAGCTTCATTTCGTTGAAAGGGGCGTCGATCAGTTGCTTGATGGTGGAGAAGCCGGTGCCGAAACCGTCGATGGCGAGGCCGAAGCCACGCAGGCGCAGCCGGGTCAGGACTTCGCGGGCGATGCCCTTTTCCTGCAGCCAGGCGTCCTCGGTGACCTCGAAGGTGACGTGCTCGGGGGCCAGGCCGAACAGGGTGACGGCCGCTTCGAGCTTGCGCGGCAGGTCGGCCGAGGTGAGCAGGACCGGGGGGATGTCGATGCACGCCGATGTCGTGACCGGCGCTGCGCCATTCCGCGCATTGGACCACGACCTTGGGGTAGGACGGCGAAGAAGATGTCGCCCAGCAGGCCGACGGATTGTGCCACGCCGATGAACGAGGCCGGCGCGAGCACGCCGTAGGTCGGGTGATGCCATCGCCAGAGCGCTTCCACGCCGGCGACCCGGCCGGTGCCGATTTGTCGTTTCGGCTGGAAGAAGGGCATGAATTCGCCGTGCGAGAGGCCGCGGACCATGGCCGTCGAGCAGTCGGGCGGGGTGGTCTGCAGCAGGTCCCAACTTGGTTCGGCCGGGGCGGGAGCTTGGGTGACGAGGTCGACGATCTCCTGCATCTTCTCGAGCGTCATCGGTTTGCCGACGACGCGAAGGCGGTGGCTGGGGATGCGGGAGGCGGCGCCCGACGCCGCGCCGGAGGCGGCGCGCAGGACGCGCGGATCGGCGCCGCTGGCCAGCACGAACAACCGCGGATAGGTCCGCAAGGCCAACCCGTCGAGCGTCTCCAGCCCATCCAGCTGCGGCATGCGCAGGTCGCAGACGACCAGGTCGAGCTTGCCGCCATCGGCGTCGGCCCAAGCTAGGGCGGCCGGACCGTCGGCGGCTTCGGCGACCTCGGTCGCGCCCAGGCGCCGGAGGATCGCGGCGGTTACGTCCCGGCTGATCTCGTCGTCATCGACGATGAGGGCGCGGAAGCCGGGCGTCATGATCGTGCATTCTGCATGTCGCCAGGAAGTATGCGGGGCAAAGATTGAGGCCCGGTTAACGCTAGGGCTCGGCGCCCTCGGCCCAGAGCAGGGCTTCGACCTCGGCTTGCGGCACGTCGGCGGTGGTGAACGCCTCGCCGATGCCACGGGTGAGGATGAAGTGGAGCGCGCCGTCGCGCATCTTCTTGTCGCGCCGCATGTTGGCGATCAGCTTGGCGGCGGAGAAGCGGCGGTTGAGCATGTCGAGGCCGCTCGGCAGGCCGGTGGCTTCGAGGTGGTCGGCGACGCGGGCGGCGTCGGCCGGGTCGCAAAGACCGAGGCGGGCGGAGAGGCGATGGGCCATGGCCAGGCCGACGGCGACGGCTTCGCCGTGCAGGATGCCGCCGCCGTAGCCGTATTCCGCTTCGATGGCGTGGCCGAAGGTGTGGCCGAGGTTGAGCAGGGCGCGCCCGCCGCTGGCGCGTTCCTCGCGCTCGTCGTCGCCGACCACGGCGGCCTTGAAGGCGCAGGCGCGCAGGATGGCCTCGGCCTGGGCGTCGCGGTCGCCGGCGAGGAGCGCCTCGGCGTGGGCTTCGCACCATTGGAAGAAGATCTCGTCGCCGATCAGGCCGGCCTTGACGATTTCTGTGTAGCCGGCGCGGAGTTCGCGGATCGGCAGGCTGGCGAGCGTGTCGGTGTCGGCCAGGACGAGCTTGGGCTGGTGGAAGGCGCCGAGCAGGTTCTTGCCGTGCCGGGTGTTGATGCCAGTCTTGCCGCCGACGCTGCTGTCGACCTGGGCGAGCAGGGTGGTCGGGATCTGGATGAAGGGCAGGCCGCGCAGCGTGGTGGCGGCGGCGAAGCCGGCGAGGTCGCCGATCACGCCGCCACCGAGCGCTAGGATGGTGGTTCGGCGCTCGACCGCGGCGTCGAGCAACTGGTCGACGAGGTGGGTGTAGGTCTCGACGCTCTTGGAGGCCTCGCCGGGGGGAACGACGATTGTCTGATGGGCGATGCCGGTCTCGTCGAGCCCAGCGCGGAGCGCGGGCAGATGCAGGCCGGCCACGGTTTCGTCGGTGACGATGACGACGCGCTTCTGCGGCAAGGCGTCGGCGAGGAAGGCGCCGGCGCGGGCGAGCAGGCCTGCGCCGATGACGACGTCGTATGTGGTCGAGGCCAGGGCGACGGGGAGGCGGCGCGGCTGCTGCCAGTGTTCGAGCGCGTGCAGCACCTTGGCGGTGGTGGCGTCGGGGGGTTCGTCGCTGCAATCGACGATGAGATCGGCCTCGGCGTAGATCGGATGCCGCTGCTCGATGAGCTTGGCGAGGATATCGGCCGGGTCGCCATGGGCGAGCAGGGGGCGGTTGCTGCGGGACGCGACCCGGCGGACAAGGGTCGGGAGCTTGCAGCGGAGCCAGACGGAGACGGAGCTGTCGCGGACGGCGGCGCGGGTGCCGCGGTCCATGAAGGCGCCGCCGCCGGTTGCGAGCACGATGGGGTCGGCGGCCAGGAGGCGGCGGATGACGCGGCGCTCGCCGTCGCGGAACTCGGGCTCGCCGAATCGGGCGAACAGTTCGGGGATGGTGCGGCCGGCGGCGAGCTCGATCTCGGCGTCGGCGTCGCGAAAGGGCAGGCCGAGGCGGGCGGCGAGTCGTCGGCCGATGCTGGTCTTGCCGGCGCCCATCAGGCCGACGAGCACGATGCTGCGCCCGGCAAGGGCGGGGATCTGGTCTTGGGGCAGCACGGCGGCCTCTCTGGCGGTCGCCATGCCGGAGGCGATGTTGCGCGTCATGGCGGCGAAGGCTAGCACATGCCTCCCGTTCACGGCCAAGGACGCCAGGACCTGCTCATGAGTCGATTTTTGCTCCTGGCCGTTGGTGTGATCCTGGTGATCGTGGTCGCCGGGTCGTTGATCCTGGGCGCGTTTCCGCCGACTCCGCGGACCGAGCAGGTGCAGCGGGTGCTGCCCAACGACAAATTCGCGCCGGCGCGGTGATCCCGCAGGGATCGATGAACAGGTTCATCGAAGCCTATTTGGAGATGCAGGCGGCCGAGCGGGGGGCGGCTGGGAACACGGTGCTCGCGTATGCGGGCGACCTGACCCATTTGTCGGCCTTCCTGGGTGAGCGCGGCGTGGCGATCGAGGCGGCCGGGGCGGAGGTGCTCTCGGACTACATGCGCTCGCTGCACGGCGAGCTGGCGGCGCGGTCGGCGGCACGGCGGCTGTCGGCGTTGCGCGGGTTCTACAAGTTCCTGGCGCGCGAGGGGGTTCGCGAGGACGATCCATGCCGGCTGCTTGACACGCCGCGCCTGCGGCCGGCGTTGCCGAAATTCCTCAGCGAGTCGGAGGTCGACGCTCTGCTTGCGGCCGGTGCGACCCGGTCGGCGATGGCGCATGCGGCGCTCGAGGTGCTGTATTCGACGGGGCTGCGGGTGTCCGAGTTGCTGGGGCTGCGGAACCAGGTGGTGACGGGGCAGTCGGCCACGCTGATCGTGCGCGGCAAGGGCGGGCGGGAGCGGATGGTGCTGCTGTCACAGGCGGCGCGCGACGCGGTGGCCGGGTTGGCGGGGGCCGGGCGCAAGGGCGGCTGGCTGTTTGCAGGCCGGGACGCGAAGCGGGCGATGACGCGGCAGGGGTTCGCGCTGATGCTCAAGCAGGTGGCGCTCGATGCGGGGCTCGACCCGGCGCGCGTCAGCCCGCACGTCCTGCGGCACAGCTTTGCCAGCCACATGCTGGCGCGCGGGGCCGATCTGCGCAGCCTGCAGGTGCTGCTGGGCCATGCCGACATCGCCACGACGCAGATCTATACGCACGTGCTGTCCGAGCGGCTGGGCGAGCTGATGCGGCTGCATCACCCCCTTTCGCGGCCGGGCGCGCAAGGGTAAGTCGCCGGGATGCGTCATTTCCTCGATTTCGAACGGCCGCTGGCGGAACTCGAGCGCAAGATCGACGAACTCCGCAAGATCGGCGAGGAGCAGGTGGGCGAGCCCGGCGGGATCGACATCGCGGCCGAAGTACGCCTGCTCGAGGACAAGTCCGAGGAGCAGCTGCGGGCGACCTATGCCAAGCTGACGCCCTGGCAGAAGACGCAGGTGGCGCGGCATCCGGACCGTCCGCACGTTTTGGCCTATATCGCCGGGTTGATCACAGAATTCCTGCCGCTGGCCGGGGACCGTGCGTTCGCCGACGACGCGGCGATCGTGGGCGGGCTCGGCCGGTTCCGCGGCCGGCCGGTGATGGTGCTCGGCACCGAGCGCGGCTCGGACACGGAGACGCGGGTGGCGCGCAATTTCGGCATGGCGCGGCCGGAGGGCTACCGCAAGGCGCGGCGGTTGATCGAGCTGGCGGGCCGGTTCCGGCTACCGTTGCTGACGTTCGTGGACACGGCCGGCGCGTTTCCGGGGATCGACGCGGAGGCGCGGGGGCAGGCGGAGGCGATCGCGCGGTCGATCGAGGCGTGCCTCGAGTCGCCGTCGCCGATCGTGGCGACGGTGATCGGCGAAGGCGGGTCGGGCGGCGCGATCGCGCTGGCGGCGGCCGACCGGGTGCTGATGCTGGAGCATTCGGTGTATTCGGTGATCTCGCCGGAGGGGTGTGCGAGCATCCTGTGGCACGATTCCGCGCAGGCGCCCGCGGCGGCCGACGCGTTGAAGCTGACCGCCAACGATTTGCTGGGGTTCGGGATCATCGACGCGATCGTGGCCGAGCCGCTGGGCGGCGCGCACCGGATGGCCGACGAGATGGTGGTGCGGACGGGGGATGCGATCGAGCAGGCGCTGGCCGGGCTGGTGGATCTGGCGCCGGCTGCGCTAGTGGCGCAGCGGCGGGAGAAGTTCCTGGCGATGGGGCGGGAGGCTTAGGGGCGCGCCCTCACCCCTTCGTCGCGCCGGCGGTCAGGCCGGCAATGTAGTAGTCCATCAGGAACGCGTAGATCAGCACGGGCGGGGCGGCGGCCAGGAGCGAGCCGGCCATGATCTTGCCCCACTGGAACACGTCGGCGCGGATGAGGTCGCTGACGATGCCCACGGTCAGCACCATTTGGTCGCTGCTGTAGAGATAGGCCATGGGGTAGAGGAACGTGCCCCAGCCGACGGTGAAGCTGAAGATGGTGGCGGCGATGATACCGGGCATGGCGACGGGGATGAAGATGCGGAACAGCATCTGCATATAGGTGGCGCCGTCGATCAGGGCGGCTTCGTCGAGCTCCTTGGGGATGGAGGCGAAGTAGCCGATCATGATCCAGGTGCAGAACGGGACCGAGAGGGTCAGGTACAGCGGGACCATGGCCCAGGCATTGTTGATGAGCCCGACCGATCCGACGAGTTGGAACAGCGGGATGAACAGCAGGCTCTCGGGGACGAGATAGGTGAGGAAGATGCCGGTCGCCAGCACGCCCGACCCCCAGAACTTCATGCGCGCCAGGCTGAAGGCGGCGAACACCGAGATCACCATTGACAGGATGACGAGGCAGATCGTGACTTTGACTGAGTTCCAGAAGAAGCCGAGGAAGTTCGCGTTGGTGAGCAGCTCCGTATAGTTGCTGAGCGTGGGGCTCCGTACGAGCCAGGGATTGCCGGCCTGGGCGCCGATCTCGGCGGAGGTCTTGAGGCTGGTGACCAGCATGTAGAAGGGCGGGATCAGGAAGAAGACCACGAACATGCTGAGCGCGGCATAACTGCCCCAGAGCGCGAACTTGCGCTGTCGTTCCAGCTTGTTGCCGCGCTGGCGGGCGACGGTCTGGGCCGGTGTCTCGAAGGTGGTGGCGCTCACATCGACTCCTTTGAACGCTGGTTGACGCCGCGCAGCACGAAGTAGGCGAACACCGCCAGGATCGGGAGCATGAACAGGCTGACGGCGGCGCCGAGCGGGATGTCGCCCGACTGGATGCCGACCTGGAAGGCGTAGGTCGCGAACAGATGGGTCTGATCCTGCGGGCCGCCGTTGGTCAGGATGCGGACGATGTCGAAGTTGGCGAAGGTGATGATCAGGCTGAACAGCACCGTGATCGAGATGATGTTGCGCATCATCGGCAGGGTCACGTGCCACAGCTTCTGCCAGAACCCGGCGCCGTCGATGCTGGCGGCCTCGTAGAGCTGGTCGGGCACTGATTTCAGCGCGGCCAGATACATGATGAGGAAGAAGGGGGCGCCATACCAGGTGTTGACCAGGATGACCGAGAAGCGCGCCCACCAGGTCGCGCCCAGCCATGGGATCTGCGGTCCGCCGAGACCCTGGATGATCCAGTTGAAGCCCGAGTAGGAGGGGTCGAACAGCCACCACCAGCCGAGCGTGGACATCGCCAGCGGGATCACCCATGGCACCAGCAGCAGGCCGCGCCAGATCTTCTGGCGGTTGGTGGGCACGACGATCATGAGGTGGGCGAGCACGAAGCCGATGATCGCCTTGAGCACGACGGCGCTGACGGCGAAGAACACGCTCTGGAAGATGACCATCTGGAAGGTCGGCCGGTTCAGCAGATAGGTGTAATTGCCGAGACCGACGAACTTGGTCATCTTCTTGTTGAGCATCGACAGATAGATCGCGTAGGTGGCCGGGTAGACCACGAGGGTGAACACCACCACCAGCAGCGGCAGGCACATCAGGAAGGCGATGGTCGAGCGGCGGCGCATGAGCCGCTTCAGGCTGCCCGGGCGCCCATCCGAGGCGAGCGCCGGCCCATTGATCGGCATCGTTGTTCCGTCAGCCATCGGCCCGCTCCCTCACTGTCGTCTCGATCGTCTTGTCTCAGGCGAGACAAGCATCATCTGGCCGTTGGCATCGTCAGCCGATGACGCCGGCCGGGCCACCGGTTTAGCGGCTGAAGCCTTCCAGCTCGCCTTGCGCCCAGCCGATCGCCTGTTCGATCGAATTGCCGCCCTGGACCATGCGCGCGACCATCTTGGTCATGGTCGCCTGGTTGTAGATCTGCACCGCGATGTCGGGGGGTGCGGGATAGGCGGCGATCCAGGGCTTGGCGTCGTGCTGCGGGCGGATCGGATAGTTGTAGACCGTGCCTTCCGGCGGCCCTTCTTTCGTCCAGACCGGGAAGTTGGCCATGGTCGCAAACGGCGGGATGTCGTAGCCGTGGGAGGCCGTGCAGAGCTTCTCGGCCTGCTCGCGCTCGCTGAGGTGCTCGATCAGCTCCTTGGCTGCCGTCTTGTTCGAGGCGAAGCTCCATACTCCCCAGAAATACGGGAGATAGGGCGTGAACCGGCCCTTTTCGCCGGCCGGGCCGGGGTGGCTCCAGAGCTTCTTGCCGACTTCGGGGTTGTCGCGCACGGCGACGGCCCAGGCCGAGGGCGGATTGAAGATCATCGCCGACTTGCCGGAGATCAGCGCCCGGTTGTTGGACGCATCGTCCCAGCTGAACACGTCGCCCGGCAGGTTGGGCGCGAGTTTCTTGAAGAACTCCATGACCTTGCGCACGCCGTCGGATTTGGCGGTGATCTCACCCTTCTCGTCGACGAGTTGGGCGCCGTGGGCGGCGAAGCAGGAGCCGACCCAGTCGACGGCGTCGGTGAACTGGCCCATCGGCAGGCCGAACGGCATGCCGGCCTTGTTCGCCTTTTCAGCGTAGCCGACGAACTTGTCCCAGGTCCAGTTCTCGTAGCCCGGCCCCATCTTGTCGCCCACGGGGAAGATCTTATCCATCTCCATGCCCATGTGCTCTTTCCAGACGTCGAGCCGCGAGCAACCGGGCTTGTATTGGCTTCCGGCGATGTTCGGCATCGCCCGATAGCTGCCCTTGGACTTGGCCAGGTAGTCGACGATCGGGTTGACCGGGCCGTATTTGGCCGTCAGCCGCTTGAGCACGTCGTCCATCGGCTCGAGCACGTCGGCATTGTTGCGCACTTCCCAGGTCGGGAAGGTCTGGAGGTCATGGCCGGTCTTGGCCTGGGCCTCGGCGGCCAGCGTGAGCAGGTTCTTGTTGCCGACCGAGGTGATGTAATCGATCGAGACGTCGACCTTGTTCTTGTCGGCCCATTCGCGGACGATCTTGGTCATGACGTCGTTGGCGCCGGGTACCCAATGGTCCCAGAACCCGATCGCCAACTTTCCGGCGGCGCCGGCAGTGCGGATATGCACCAGCGGCAGAGCCGCGCTGGCCACGCCGAGTTTCAGTGCGCCACGGCGCGAAAGCCCATGCGACATGCTACGTTCCCCCTTCGACTTCGCTCGAGCTTGATATGCCCGCTTGTGGGGGCAGCCTTGCACAGAGCGCGGTAGGTCGCAACCGAAGGAGTAAAAATTGAGCTTTTAATGGACGGCCGCAGATGCCCTAAAACAGGGCTGTACGGCGAGTGGTGAGCGCGTTCGTCTGTTGCCGCGGTCATCACCCCATGGTAGAGGCCGCGCCGCCGGCCAATGGGTCGGTCCGGACATTTTTGCATAGGACCTCACGCGTGGCCTCTGGCTCCACGACCTCCAGCGGCGGCGTCGCCGACCGTTATGCGACCGCCCTGTATGCGCAGGCCGACGAGACAGGCGCGCTCGACCAGACCGTCTCCGAGATGGAAGGCCTCGGCCGCCTGATCGACCAGAGCGCCGACTTCCGCCGCCTGCTGTCCAGCCCGCTGATCGACGTGACCCAGGCGCGCAGCGCCGCCTCGACCGTGCTGGAGCAGCAGGGATTCGGCAAGCTGGTGCGCGATTTCGTCGGCGTGGTCGCCAACAACCGCCGGCTGAGTTCGCTGCGCCAGGTCGTGACCTCGTTCGCCGCCCTGGTCGCGGCCAAGCGCGGCGTGGTGATCGCGCACGTGCAATCGGCCCATCCGCTGTCGGACGTGCAGCGCGAGCAGTTGCGCGGGCGGCTGATCGAGGCCGGGTATGGGTCCGTCAACATCCAGGATACGGTCGAGCCGAGCCTGCTGGGCGGGCTGGTGGTGCGCATCGGCGCCCGCCTCTACGACACGAGTTTGAAGTCCCGTCTGCAACGCCTGCAGTACGCCATGAAGGGTGCCGCCTAAGATGGAAATCCGTCCCGCCGAAATTTCCGACATCCTCAAGAAGCAGATCGCCGAATTCGACACCGAGCAGAACGTCGCCGAGACCGGGCAGGTGCTCTCGGTCGGTGACGGCATCGCCCGCGCGTTCGGGCTGCAGAACGTGATGGCCGGCGAGTTGGTCGAGTTCCCCAGCGCCGGCGTCAAGGGCATGGCGCTGAACCTCGAGACCGACAACGTCGGGATCGTGGTGTTCGGGGACGACACGCGCATCCGCGAAGGCGACACGGTGACGCGGACCAACGACATCGTCGACGTGCCGGTCGGCCGCGGCCTGCTCGGCCGCGTGGTGGACGCGCTGGGCAACCCGATCGACGGCAAGGGGCCGCTGGTGGACGTCGAGCGCCGCCGGGTCGAGGTGAAGGCGCCGGGGATCATCGCGCGGCAGTCGGTGCACGAGCCGATGCAGACCGGGCTGAAGGCGATCGACGCGCTGATCCCGATCGGGCGCGGCCAGCGCGAGCTGGTGATCGGCGACCGTCAGACCGGCAAGTCGGCGGTGGTGATCGACACCATCATCAACCAGAAGACGATCAACGCCGGCACCGATGAAGGCAGCAAGCTCTACTGCATCTATGTCGCCATCGGCCAGAAGCGCTCGACCGTGGCGCAGCTGGTGCGCACGCTCGAGGAGAACGGCGCGATGGAATACTCCATCGTGGTCGCCGCCACCGCGTCCGACCCGGCGCCGATGCAGTTCCTTGGCCCCTATACCGGCTGCACCATGGGCGAATACTTCCGCGACAACGGCATGCACGCCATGATCTGCTACGACGACCTGTCCAAGCAGGCTGTCGCCTACCGGCAGATGTCGCTGCTGCTGCGGCGTCCGCCGGGTCGCGAGGCTTATCCGGGCGACGTGTTCTACCTGCACTCGCGCCTGCTCGAGCGGGCCGCCAAGATGTCCAAGGAGCACGGTTCCGGCTCGCTGACCGCGCTGCCCGTCATCGAGACCCAGGCCGGCGACGTGTCTGCCTACATTCCGACCAACGTGATCTCGATCACCGACGGCCAGATCTTCCTCGAAACCGAACTGTTCTTCCGCGGCATCCGCCCGGCGGTCAACGTCGGCCTCTCGGTCTCGCGCGTGGGGTCGGCCGCACAGATCAAGGCGATGAAGAAGGTCGCCGGGTCCATCAAGCTCGAGTTGGCGCAGTATCGCGAGATGGCGGCGTTCGCGCAGTTCGCCTCCGACCTCGACACCTCGACGCAGAATCTGCTCGCCCGTGGCGCGCGGCTGACGGAGCTGCTCAAGCAGCCGCAGTTCAGCCCGATGCCGGTCGAGGAGCAGGTGATCAGCATCTATGCGGGGACCAAGGGTTATCTGGACAAGATCCCCGTGGGCAAGGTCAACGAGTTCGAGCGGCGCATGCTGGGCGAGCTGAAGACGCGGCATCCGGACGTGATGAACAGCATCCGCGAGACGCGCGAGATGAAGCCGGACGTGGAGAAGTCGCTGGTCGGGTTCCTGGACGGGTTCGCCAAGAACTTCAACTAGCCGGGGTTGGAAGGGTAGAGTATGGCCAGCCTGAAGGCGCTGCGTGGGCGCATCAACAGCGTGAAGTCCACGCGCAAGATCACCTCGGCCATGAAGATGGTGGCGGCGAGCAAGCTGAAGCGGGCACAGACGCAGGCCGAGGCGGCGCGGCCCTATGCCGAGCGGATGCAGCGCATGCTGGCGGCCCTGGCGCAGAGCGTGCAGGGCTCGCCGACGGCGCCGCAGATGCTGGTCGGCACCGGGCGCGACCAGGTGCACCTGCTGGTGGTGGTCACCGCCGATCGCGGCTTGGCGGGGGCGTTCAACACCAATGTCGGCCGGGCCGCCCGCAGCGCGATCCAGCGGCTCGAGGGTGCGGGCAAGACGGTCAAGGTGCTGACGGTGGGCCGCAAGGGTCGCGACTATCTGCGGCGCGACTACGCCAGCCGGATCGTCGGCGAGTTCAGTTTTGCGGGTAAGAAGCGGGTCGAGTTCTCGGACGTGAATGAGGTGGCCGAGAAGGTCACGCAGATGTTGGGCAGCGGCGAGTTCGACGTCTGCACGTTGGTGTATAACCGGTTCGTGTCTGTGATCAGCCAGATACCGACCGAAAACACCATCATTCCGCTGCAAATCGAGCGGGACGAAGCGGCGCCGGCGGACAACCAGGCGCAATATGAGTTTGAACCCGACGAAGAGACGATCTTGGCGGCGCTGCTGCCGCGCAACATGGCCATCCAGATGTTCCGCGCGCTGATCGAGAGCGCCGCCGGCGAGCAGGGGGCGCGCATGGCGGCGATGGACAACGCCACGCGCAACGCCGGCGAGATGATCAACCGATTGACTTTGAACTACAACCGTACGCGCCAGGCCAACATCACGCGGGAGCTGATCGAGATCATCTCCGGCGCCGAAGCGGTCTGAAGAAGGAGCACTCGTCATGGCAAAGAACAATGTCGGCCGCGTCACCCAGGTGCTCGGCGCCGTCGTGGACGTGCAGTTCGAGGGCGAGCTGCCGTTCATCCAGAACGCGCTGCTGGCCAAGAACAACGACCAGACGCTGGTGCTGGAAGTGTCGCAGGAACTCGGCGAGCGCACGGTCCGCTGCATCGCCATGGACAGCACCGAGGGCATGGTGCGCGGCAGCGAGGTGATCGACACCGGCGCGCCGATCAGCGTGCCGGTCGGGCCAGAGACGCTCGGCCGCATCCTCAACGTGATCGGCGAGCCGATCGACGAGCGCGGCCCGGTCAACGCCAAGATGCGCTACCCGATCCACCGCCAGGCGCCGAGCTTCGAGGAGCAGGCGACGTCGGCCGAGATCCTCGTCACCGGCATCAAAGTGATCGACCTGCTGGCGCCCTACCTCAAGGGCGGCAAGATCGGCCTGTTCGGCGGCGCCGGCGTCGGCAAGACCGTGCTCATCCAGGAGTTGATCAACAACATCGCCAAGGGCCATGGCGGGGTGTCGGTGTTCGCCGGCGTCGGCGAGCGGACGCGCGAGGGCAACGACCTCTATCACGAGATGATCGACGCCGGCGTGATCAAGCTGGGCGACAACACCACCGAGGGCAGCAAGGTGGCGCTGGTCTACGGCCAGATGAACGAGCCGCCGGGTGCGCGCGCCCGCGTGGCCCTGTCCGGCCTATCGCTGGCCGAATACTTCCGCGACGAGGAGGGCCAGGACGTGCTCTTCTTCATCGACAACATCTTCCGGTTTACCCAGGCCGGCGCAGAAGTCTCGGCCCTGCTCGGCCGTATTCCTTCGGCGGTGGGTTATCAGCCGACGCTCGCCACCGACATGGGCGCGCTGCAAGAGCGCATTACGTCGACCAAGAAGGGCTCGATCACCTCGGTGCAGGCGATTTACGTGCCCGCCGACGACTTGACCGACCCGGCGCCGGCAACCTCGTTCGCGCACTTGGACGCGACGACGACGCTGAACCGGGCCATCTCCGAAAAGGGCATCTATCCGGCCGTCGACCCGCTGGACTCGACGAGCCGGGCACTCGAGCCGCGGATCGTGGGCGACGAGCACTATGCGGTGGCTCGCGAAGTGCAGCGCGTGCTGCAGACCTACAAGAGCCTGCAGGACATCATCGCCATCCTCGGCATGGACGAGCTGTCGGAAGACGACAAGCTGATCGTGGCGCGGGCGCGGCGGATCGAGAAGTTCCTGTCGCAGCCGTTCCACGTGGCCGAGGTGTTCACCGGCACGCCGGGCCTGTTCGTGCCGATCGCGGACACGGTGCGGTCGTTCAAAGGGATCATCGACGGCCAGTACGACCATCTGCCGGAGACGGCGTTCTACATGGTCGGCACGATCGAGGACGCGGTGAAGAAGGCCGAGAGCCTGAAGGTCGCAGCCTAGCCATGCCGACGTTGCTGGAGATCGTCGCCCCGGACCGGCTGCTGCTGTCGCAGCCGGTGGACATGGCCGTGATCCCGGCCGCGGAAGGCGAGATGGGCGTGCTGCCGGGTCATAGCCCGCTGATCGTGCTGCTGCGCGGCGGCACGATCACCCTGCACGAGGGCGGCCGGCCGACGGCGCAGCTCTATG
>JAABUL010006412.1_pt1 | contig 13574 bp, 13 predicted proteins | sample 5559151 | NCBI WGS metagenome assembly JAABUL01 (sample SAMN10711876, study PRJNA513368) | rock metagenome | isolation source: Antarctica rocks | place: Antarctica: Victoria Land, Pudding Butte sud | reverse complement strand
GGCCGAGCAACACGACGACTGGATCGAAGGCCGCCGCTACCTCGGCCTCGACGTCCTAGCCCGCTCCCGCATCACCCCCACCAACGACCAGAACACCCAGGAAGCGACAGACCCCACGACACCACCCGCACTGACCGCCTAGAGTCACATCACCGGATCATGTGGTGACCGCCTCACACACCACGACCGTGGACTCGACCCAGCGGCGGCGCCGGGAGGCGGAAGCCAAAGCGGTGTGTCACCGGTGCCCGGTCATCACCGAATGTCGCGTGCACGCACTCCGTGTGCACGAGCCCTACGGCATCTGGGGTGGCCTATCCGAAGAGGAACGTGCCACCCTGCTGCGTACCCGCCGCCCAACCGTGGCCGCACCGACACACAGCTAAGCATCGAACTCATCTCCGACGGCACGCCTAGTGATCTGTGGCCACATCGCCCGGGCCGTAATGGCTGGCCGCGGTCCTGTTCCTTGCACGCCCACCAAACCACCGCCGAGCCCGCCACGGCGATGGGCCGCCTCGTGGCGCGGTAGTCGGACGGTGTCCGGTGGGGACCCACCAGCAGGCGATGTAGGCCTCGCTCATGTGTTGGAACCACTCGCGACGCCGGCGCAGAACCTGGCGGTGCAGTTTGCCGTCGACGAATCCGGCGAGGTGTACGGCGTCGGTCCAGACCGACATGTTGACGATGATCCCGGCGGCAACAGCGGTGTCCCAGACGAAGGGGTGGATGCCGGTGGCGTTGCCGCCCTCCTCCTGAAGGCGCCAGCGGGAGCCAGGGGCGCTGTCGGCGGCGGCGTTGACCGGGTCGAGCAGCTCGAGAAAGTCCGCCAGTTGAGGTCATCGATCGGAGCCATTAGTGGCTCTACGGAGCCAAGCGTGGTGGCGGGCTGGGTGTGGTTACGGGTGCGCAGTACGCGCCTCGGCTCCGCGACCCTGATCTTGTGGGACTCGACAAGACGACGTCGCGGGTCGGTTTCGGTGGGTTGTGAAACATCGCACGAGCCTCGACCTGCCTCACCGGCCGTGAAGGCGCAGGGCCGACACCACCCGGGTTTCCGCGTCCGGATCGATGGTCATCGTCAGACGATGGACCTTCAGCGTGGTGGACCGTTACTTGCGCTCCGCGCCCGTTTAGGAGCGGCGACCGCGAGCCGCTCACATCGGTGTCAGCGAGGTCACCATCCGCCCCCCACCCAGACCTGGACTGGACCAAAGTCTCGTCCCGCTGGAGATCGTCCGGTTCCACGGGAGGTGATCACTGCGGTGCGGTTTCAGCCGACCGTCTGCAGCCCGAGCACCCCGACCAGGGCGAGGGCCTCGGCGTCCGGGCTCCCCGGGTGGGCGGTGTAGGTGACGACGCGCAGGTCGGTGCCCTGGACGACGAGGACGTCGCAGTCGAGGGTCAGGTGGCCGACGTCGGGGTGCAGGAAGGTTTTGCGCGCCGCGGCCTGAACCCCCACGCCGCCCGTGGCCCAGAGGGCTGCGAAGTCCTCGCTGGTTCGGTTGAGTTCGCCCACCAGCGCCGTTAGGGGCGGGTCGTCGGGGTAGCGAGCGGCGACGAGGCGCAGGTCCGCGACCAGTCCGGAGCGCCACTGCTCGTGCTCGGCGTCGGTGAGGACGATACGGCCCGGGCGGTCGGTGAACGCGCGCCACACCAGGTTGCGGTTGCGCCCGTGCCAGCTGGACGGGTCGCCCATCAGCGCCGCCCAGAGCGGGTTCCACGCCAGCAGGTTCCAGGCGGCGTCCAACACCGAGACCGGTGCGTCGCCGAAGCGGTTGAGTAGCCGCTGCACCCCCGGCGTGATGCGCTCGGGGACGAGCCCGGAGCGGGGGTCGGCCAGACCGGCGAGGTGGAACAGGTGCTCGCGCTCGGTGTCGCCGAGCCGCAGCGCCCGGGCAAGCGCCCCGGCGACCTGCGCAGACGGGTGGCGGGCGCGGCCCTGCTCGAGCCGCACGAGGTAGTCCACGGAGACCCCGGCCAGGCCGGCCACCTCTTCGCGGCGCAGCCCCGGCGTCCGGCGGGACCCGAACGAGGGCAGGCCGACATCGTGGGTCGTCAGCCGCTCGCGCCACGCGCGTAGGGCGCCCCCGAGTCCTTCCATTCCTCTCAGTGTGCGCCGCCGTCGACCGCACAGGCTGGCCCTGCGGGTACCTGGCTGCGCCGGCGTCGGCGCGGCAGGGTGGGGCCATGACCACCACGCTGATCACCGGATCCAACAAGGGCCTCGGCTTCGAGGCTGCCCGCCGGCTGCTCGCCGGGGGCCACGACGTCTGGGTCACCGCCCGCGACGCCGAGGCCGGGGCGAAGGCCGCCGCCGACCTGGGGGCCCACTTCGTCCAGCTCGACGTGACCGACGACGCCTCGGTCGCTGCGGCCGTCGCAACCGTCGGCCACCTCGACGTGCTCGTCAACAACGCCGGCATCACCGGCGCCCACAAGGAGGTGCCCGAGGTCACCGCCGACGACCTGCGCCAGGTCTACGAGACCAACGTCTACGGGCCCGTCCGGGTCCTGCACGCGTTCCTGCCGCTGCTGCTCACCTCCGACAACGGGGTCGTGGTGAACGTGGCCAGCGGTCTCGGCTCGCAGGGGGCGACCCACGACCCTGAGCGCGTCGAGTCCAGCGTCCTGGCCCCGGCCTACTGCTCGAGCAAGAGTGCCCTCGTGATGCTGACCACCCAGTACGCCAAGGCCCTGCCGGCACTGCGCATCAACGCGGTCGACCCCGGATACACCGCCACCGACCTGAACGGGCACTCGGGCACGCAGACCGTCAACGAGGGCACCGACGCCATCGTGATGATGGCCATGGTCGGGCGGGACGGGCCGACCGGCACGTTCACCGACCGCGACGCCACCGTCCCGTGGTGACCACGACCGTTCACACACACCGCAGAGCGCACCTCTCACGCGCAGCCGCCCTGAGTGATCGAGAGCCATCGCGCCGCACCCGCGATCAGAGGAACGCGGGCGCTAGCAGTGCCAGACCATCAGCAAGCAGTGGCGCAGACGGCCGGTTAAGCTACACGTTCCAGCGCCCCTCCGCGAACGGCTACGTCCAACTCGGCCCAGAAGCAGAACGCCGCCGTTCGTCGCGCAACCCCGTCACGGGGCTTTTCGTGGTGGCGGGCTGACCTGAGGCGTTCCCCGTTCCCCCAGTGGGAACGAGTCCGCGCGGGCGGTTGCGCATCGGTTTCTCCGGTGTTCACCCGATGCCGTCCAGGATGGTGTCGATGCCGGCGAGAAGCTCGTCCTGGTGACGCAGCTGCACTGACGTCTGCGGACGGTTGTGTTGTGTGACGCTCAATTCCTCGTGACTGCGTTGTCGCCGTGCTTGGTGCCGCGGGTCGCTGTCGAGGAGGTGACCAGGCTGGGTGGCGGTATCAACCCGTCGAGGACGGTCCTCAGGATGGGTTCTTGGTAGTCGGTGTCTCCATCGATGGCCGCGATGGACACGAGCATCTTGAGTACCTGCTCGAGGTCGAGGTCGCCGCGAACCTCGTGCGCGCGTTGGGCGCTGTCGAACAGCGGTGTACCGGCGGCGATGACGCGTGTCTTGGTGTTGTCAAAGATGGGACTGTCCTCGTCCATGTGGGTCAGCAGTTCGGCAGCGACATGCTTCTTGCTCGCCGCGAATGCGAAGAACTCACCGAGCCACGCGCGTAACGCATCACCGGGTGACACGTCTTCTGCGGGGTCTGCTGCGGCTGTCAGGACGAGGTCCGCTTCCGTTGCGTAGAGGGTCTCCAGCAGTTGCAGTCGCGTCGGGAAGTTGCGGTACAGCGTCGCCATGCCGACGCCAGCCCGCCGGGAGACCTCCGCCATCGAGGGGTTCGCGTCCCGGTCGCCGAACGCCTCACGCGCAGCGCGGAGGATCCGGTCGCGGTTGCGCTGAGCGTCCGAACGCTTGGACGGTGAAGTGTCGTGTGCGGGAGGCATGACCGTCCAAGTGGAGAGGATGTCCGCTACAGTGAGGTGGACAGGCTGTTCGTTCACGATGATGGTAGCCACCCGCCACGTCGCGGGAGGGAAGGAGTCTCATGCCGGAGAAGATGGTCGCCCTGGTGACGGGCGCGAACAAAGGAATCGGACGCGAGATCGCGAGCCAGCTCGCCGACCTCGGCCACACGGTCATCATCGGCGCCCGGAGTGCGCCGGCCGGAGAACGAGCGGCCGCCGATCTCCGCGAGGTGGGGGGCGAAGTCACGTCGGTCGTCCTCGACGTCACCGACCCGGCGTCCGCCGCGACCGCCGCGGACGCCGTTCGGAAGCGCTGCGGGCGCCTGGACGCGCTGGTCAACAACGCAGGGATCAGTGGCCGTCCGGGGGCGGACTTCGCCGGGCAGCTGCCGGCGTCGGCGAACGTCGACGATGTCCGCTTCATCTTCGAGACCAACGTGTTCGGGGTCATCACCGTCACGGCGGCGTTCCTGCCGCTGCTGCGACTCTCCGACGCCCCGCGGATCGTCAACGTCTCCAGCAGCGCCGGCTCGCTGTCGAAGACATCCGACTTCTCGAACCCGGACCCGATCGCGCTCGGCTACGTCCCCTCGAAGACCGCTCTCACGTCGTTGACCATCCAGTATGCGCGCGGCCTGGCCGCCGAGAACATCCTCGTCAACGCTGTCTGCCCGGGCTTCGTCGCGACCGACCTGAACGGCTTCCGTGGCACCCGAAGCACCACCGAGGGCGCCGTCCAGGCCGTCCGGATGGCGACCATCGACGCCGACGGGCCGACCGGCACCTTCACCGACGAACAGGGCCCCGTGCCCTGGTAGCGCTAACGCCACAGGGCGATCACCCACCAGCTCCACCGCGGCCCGGTCGGCGGCGAGACGGGCAACCAGCGCCGGTTGCCGAGGTGACGGCAGCGCTCGTCCACGCGTCTCATTCGATTGTCAAACATTCGCGCGGGCCTGGAGGACCGGCGAACGTAGTTGTGAACTCGTGATGTCTGGATCACCGTTGGTGCCGGCCGTCGATGATGACGGCTACGAGGGTGCGTGCGCGGGTGGCCCACTCCGCCTCGGGTACCCGCGACAGGACGCCGAGCAGGAGGATGAGGTCGGCGGCGTCCACGTCCTGGCGTATCTCGCCTGCGGCCTTGCCCCGGTCGAGCAGATCGGTGAGGGCGTCATCGAGGCGGCCGTGGTTGTCGGAGTACAGACTTCGCCATGCTGAGGCCTCGATCGCCGCCATGACGCCGCGCTTGACCCGCGCGTACTCGATCAACCAGTCCAGCCACCGGGTCAGCGCATCCAGTGGCGAGTGGTCGACGAGCAACGCGGGCACTGCGTCGACCAGCTCTCCCAGTTCCTGCCGGTACACCTCGGCTAGCAGGTGCTCACGGGTCGGGAAGTGCCGGTACAGCGTGCCCTGCCCGACGGCCGCGGCCTTGGCGACGAGGTGAAGTCGGAGCTCCTCGCTCGCGCCGTTGGACTCGCTCAACGCTGCGCGTGCGGCGGCGACGATGCGCTCGCGGTTGGCGACCGCGTCTGCGCGGCGCACAGGGGGACCCACTGCTGCACCTCCCGACGGTCTCACCTGAGCGGACACTTGTCCGGTAGCGTCTGCGTGGCAAGCGGACAACTGTCACCTTAGACCTGGGAGCGATCCACCATGAGCGGAATTAAGGGCAAGGTCGTCGCCGTCACCGGAGCGAGCAGCGGCATCGGCGAGGCGACCGCGCTGGAGCTCGCAGCTCGGGGCGCGGCCGTGGTCCTCGGCGCCCGGCGCACCGACCGGCTGGACGCACTGGCGGAACACATCCGCGCCTCGGGTGGCCGCGCGGAGGTGCTGGCCACCGATGTCACCCAGCGTGCGGACCTCGAGCAGCTGGTCGCCGCGGCGGTCGAGCGGTTCGGGCGCCTCGACGTGCTCGTGAGCAACGCCGGCATCGCCAGGACTGGTCTCGTGGCTGATCTCGACGTGGACGCCTGGGAGGCAATGATCAATGTGAACGTGCGGGGGGGTGCTGTACGGGATCGCGGCGGCGCTTCCGGTGTTCCGGCGCCAGGGGCACGGCCATCTCGTGACCACCGTGTCGACCTCAGGTCTGAAGATCGTCCCGACGCAGGCCGTGTACGCCGGCACCAAGAACGCGGTCCGCACGCTTTTGGAAGCGCTGCGCCAGGAGTCGATCGACGGCGTCCTGCGCACGACCTCGATCTCACCGGGCTTCGTCCGCACCGAGCTCGTCGACTACATCGATGACCCGGACATCCGGGAACAGCTGAAGGACAGGATGGCCGCCGGCATCAGCCCGGACGCCGTGGCGCGCGCTGTCGCCTTCGCCATCGAGCAGCCCGACGACGTCGAGATCGGCGACATCACCATCCGCCCAACGTCGCAGAATTAGGGCGCGTCTCGAAAGTTGCGGCACCAGGTGATGACGGCGTGCAAGACGGCGGCAGCCGGTGGTTGGTGGCGTGCTTGTCGTCGCGGGTGGCCCGGCCACGCCGCTACTTGATGAGGACGTAGCTGCGTTCGACGACGTTGCGGTCGCGGTAGCGCACCGGGTCGAAGGCGGGTGGGTGGCCACCGTCGCCGCGGTCGCGTCGGCGTCGGTGGGCGATCTGGTCGGCGGGTTCGCGCTCGCCGGGCCGACCCGGGACCCGGCTGCCGCGTGAGGGCCGCCGCCTGAAGGTCTCCCGGTGCTGGCGACGGTGCGGCGACCACCACGGCTCTCCTGGTGACCGCCGCACGAGCGTCTTGCTCCTGCCAAATGGAGGGCGCCACAGCTAGAGCACCACAAGCAACGAGGTGGTCTGGGCATCTTGCTGACCGTCGGCAGAGTTCGGTGTCGAGTCGGTTTAGGTCGATTCTGCGACGGTCGTCAGCGATGGCGGTTACCGGCCCAATCGCGTCCACAGCACGTCGCAGAACCTGCGCGCGGTCGCCCTTCTTCTGAGATTCGTGACGAGTTCATTTTCCCGACGTTCGGCATCACCCCGCGTGCCTTCTGCCACCGTCTCCGCTCGATCCTGACTGCCATGACCGACGAGCGCGTCGAGCCGAGTACGACGCGGCAGCTCCTGGATCTCTGCGCCAGGAAGGTTGGTCCGGAGGGAAAGGGAACGAGGCGGTAGCGGCTGTGCCTGGTGCGTTGAGGTTCCCCCGGAACCGAGAAGGTATAAACTGTAAGGAGTAGCGATGCCAGAGAAGCGAACGAAGTAGGACCGCTCCCTCACGGAACTCAGGCCGCCGCCGATGTCCTCCTCGATGACGAGGACCGGGCGCGGTGGATTGCATCGGACGCGCGTGAGCTCGCGTCAGGCTGTGACGTCGGCGGTGGTGAAGCGGGCCCAGGCGAGTGAGGCGGCGACAGCGGTCCAGCCGAGTTGGACGAGGAGTCCGCTGGCGAGGGTCGGTACGTCGATCTGTGACCGGAGGAGCTCGCCGAAGTCCAGCCAGTGGTGGGTGAGCAGGTAGGGGTGGATGGCGGAGAGCTGGGGCAGCGCGTCGAGGACGCTGCTGGTGACGGCGACCACGATCGTGGTGGCCATGGCCCCGACCGGTACCTCGGTCAGCGTGGAGACGAAAAGTCCGGTGGCCACGAGTCCGGTGAGGGAAAGCGTCGCGTAAGCACCGACTGCCAGTCCCCGCAGGAGGCCGTCACCGATCCCGACGGTGTCCCCGGAAAGCAGTGTGACATCGCCAAGCCCGAACAGTGCCGCCCCCGCGAGGAGCCCGACCGCTGCGATGGTCAGCACCGCCGCGGCGGCGAAGGTCATCGACCCGAACGCCTTGGCCGCCAGCAGCCTGCTCCGCGACACCGGGACCACCAGCAGGTAACGCAGCGTCCCGGCCGATGCCTCGCCGGCGATCGTGTCGCCGCTGACGATCCCGACCGCGAGCGGCAGGAACAGCGGCAACGAAACTCCGATAGCGGTGAAGACGAGGAACAGCCCGTTGCTGCTCACCTGGTTGATGAAATCCGGGCCCCGGCCGCCGCCACTGCCACGCGAAACCTTCACGGCGATGCCGATCAGCAGGGGCACCAGCCCCAGCGCGACGAGCAGGATCTGGTTGCGGCGCCGGCCGAAGACGAGCCGCAGCTCGCTGCGCAGCAACCGCCCGATCGCGCCGCGGCGCGACCCGGGCGCGACATCACCGGGCGACATCGAAACCCTCCCCGGTCAGCTGGACGAACAGGTCTTCCAGGCTCGGCCGGGACACCGCCAGCCCCTGCACACGCACCTCGGCGGCGACCAGCGCGACCGTGACGTCCTCGGGTGCGGTGTCCCCGAGCAGCGCGGTGGCCCCTCGGTCATGGGTTTGGACCTCGCGCAGCTGCAGCCGGTCCAGGACCCGGGCAGCGCCGGCCACCCCGTCGGGTGTCGTGGTGACGGTGACCGTTGCGGTGTCCGCGGACCCCAGCTGGTCCAGCGGCCCCTGACGGAGCAGCCGTCCCCGGCTCATGATCCCGATGTGCGAGCAGACCTGTTCGATCTCGGCGAGCAGGTGGGAGCTGAGCAGCACGGTGGTGCCGTCGGCGGCGAGCTCGCGGACCAGCGTGCGGACCTCGCGGGTGCCTTGGGGGTCGAGCCCGTTGGTCGGTTCGTCCAGCACCAGCAGGGTGCGGGGCTGCAGCAGGGCAGCCGCAATGCCCAGGCGCTGTTTCATGCCCAGCGAGTACTGCCGAAAGCGTTTGTCCGCCGCCGCCGCCAACCCCACCCGTTCCAGCGCGGCAGCAATCCGCGTCCCGGACGTGTCGGGGTCGGCGGTGGCGTCCACGGCGTCCAACCGCACCAGATTGCCCCGACCGGTCAGGTACGGGTGAAACGCCGGTCCCTCGATCAGGGCCCCCACCCGGGGCAGCACCACACCGGCCCGGGCCGGCATCGGCTCCCCGAGCAGCTGCACCGCACCCGCCGTGGGCGCCACCAACCCCACCAGCATCCGCAGGGTGGTGGTCTTGCCCGAGCCGTTGGGCCCCAGGAAACCGAACACCGCACCGCGAGGCACGTCCAGGTCGATGTCGTCGACGGCGACTTGCCCCGACCGGAATCGTTTGGTCAGCCCGCGGGTCGACACCGCCGCCCCGCACTGGGGGTCCGCTGAGGTCACCGTCAGGCGGCGGCCTGCAGGGTGTCAGGGGAAACGGCGCCGACGAGCAACCGTCCGTCGTCGGTCAACAGCACCGACACCAACGCGGTGGACAGCATCCGGCCCTTCCCAACCCGGGTGGTCAGCTCGTCGAGCAGCTTCGGTTGGTTCTTGGTCAGTGCGCCGAGGTCGACATGCGGGATCACCACGATCGACGTCCAGCCACTTCCCACCGTGGTCGGCGCCGAGTCGGGGCCCTGTGCCGCCGGCGCGTGCTTGTCCGGGGCTCCCTGGGCGGGTGCGGGGACCGTGGTTTGGCTGACCTGAGCTCCGGCCGGCGGGGTGAAGGTGAAGACCGCCGCGGCGGGCTTGCTGAACGTGACGTCGGTGAAGCCCACCTCGAACGCCGGCGTCGCGGTGTTAGCGTGCGAGAACACCTGGACCCGCAGCGGCACCGACGTCGCCGCGTCCACAGCCACCCGGACACTGCCGACGAGCGTGCCGGCGTCCTTCGGGGTCAGCACCAGCTGGCGCGCCGCGCGGCCCGCCACCATCACCGATTCATCCACCCCGACCTGGGTGCTCGGGTCGATCGCGGCCAGCGCGGCAGCAGCCGCCTGTGCCGGCGTGCTGGGCACCTCGCCGGGCGTTTTCGGTTCGGCCGCACCGGCTGGCTTCGCCGGTAGGACGTAATGCACGACCTGGTTCTGCTGGTTGCTGTAGGTCCACACGTCCTTGCCCGAGTGCACGACGTCGTACTCCGCCAGCTGCCCCGCCAGGGCCACCCGGGACTTGTCGGGTCCGTCGGCCGACACGCGCAGGGTGTTGGTGCCGGTGGCCAACGTCAACGGTCCCAGGGTGCCGGTGACCGAGGAGGGCAGAGTCGGCAGACCTAGATCGCTGGTCTCCTGCACCGTCCCCGACAGCGCCGTGGTGTGTGACCCGGCCAGGTCGGAGATCAGCTCGGCAGCCGTCCGGGACGGCAAGTCCGGGGTCGTCGCACCGGCCGAGGCGGCACCCGCCGCGACAGCCCCCGCCACCGTGACCACGACAACCGTGGGGACCGCCCAACGCAGGCGCCTCGACACCCATGAACTGCTCATCGTTCCAGTGTGCACCAGTCGTACCGGGTTCGTCAGGCGCCGAATCAGCTTTCCGGGGTGACAAGCCCAGATTCGTAAGCCAGGACGACGACCTGAACGCGGTCGCGCCCCAAACCGGGTGGCCTTGCTGTGCCGGGTCAGTGCTGGCGTCGTCGGGCGGCGAGGTCGTGGGCGGCGGTCATCGCGGCGACGGCTTCGGCGGAGGGGTGGACGTAGCGCTGGAGGGATCGCAGGTTCTTGTGGCGGCTTTTGCCCATCAGCAGGGGCAGGGAGACGTTCGTGTCGGCGAGGGTGGTCAGGGCCGAGTGCCGGAGCTGGTGCAGGGTCAGTCCGGTGCGGCTGATCCGCCGGGGGCAGCTGCCGCCGGGGGAGTGCGACCTGCGCGAACGTCATCGGCTGAAACGGTACCGTCGGGTCCCTCGCAGGTCGTTTGCGATAGGGGCTGCGCCGGCTATGCCGCGTGGGCCGCAGGTCACAACAGTCTGCTCATCGTCACTGCGGACGAGGGCGACGACGGCTCGGACAACCGAATCGCCACGATCGTCAGCGGCGCGCACGTCGCTGCGGGGCGCTTATTCCGAACACGTCGACCACTACGGACCTGTTGCGGATCGAGCGGGTTGTAGTGCTCATGGGTTCGGGTGCAGGGTCAGTGCCAGGCGTGGGCACAGCCGAACGGCGGCGTGGGCGTCCGCTTCGAGGTCACCCTTGATTCCTGGCTCGCGGTCTCCGTCGCGGGGCAGGGGGTAGCCCCAGTCGTCGCGGTCTAGCACGGTGGGCAGCAGTTCGGTACACAGACCACGCCCGTCGCAGCGGGTCCAGTCGATGTGCAGCCGCAGTGACGGCGGCGGGCGTCGGGGCATGGTGCGGTCACCGATTCCGGGGTGCAGGTTGGGGTGCGGGCAGGATGGCTTCGCAGCGTCCGCGGAGGTGCAGTGCGATGTCGTGGGTGAAGGTGTGCAGGGCGGAGCGGATGAAGCGGGCGGTGCCGTCGGGATGCTTACAGGCTCCGCGTCCGTCGACGAGCGCGACCAGCCGGGTCGCCTCGCGGACGGTGTTGGGCTGCGGCCGCCGGTACGCCAGCTGCGTGAGGGTTTCCGCGAGGGCGGGTAGACCGTTGAGGCAGGGCCCGCACTGGCCGGCGCTCTGCTGCGCCAGGTAGGTGGCGATATCGGCGCTGCGTCGCAGCCCGCACTCTGCTGTTCCCAGCACGTGGACCACCCCGGCGCCGGGGGTCGCACCGAGGGGGTTCAGGGACTCCCGCGACAGGCAGGCGTGCGCGGTGAGTGCACCGGGGAGCCATGCCCCGTGAAACCCTCCGAGCAACACGGCCCGCACGTCGGGGGCGTCGAGGTCGGCGTGGTCGCGGAGCAGGTCGGCCAGCGGGATGCCCAGCGGCACCTCGAGTACCCCGGGTGTCGCTGTGCCGGACAGGGTGACCAGCATGGTGCCTGCTTCGGCGGGCGTGCCGAGCGAGCGGAACCAGCGCGGGCCGTAGCGGGCGATGAGCGCAACGTGGGCGAGGGTCTCGACGTTCTGGACCAGGGTGGGTCGGCCCCTGAGTCCGGAGTCGGTGACGGGGACGACGCGGTCGACCGGGACGGCGGCGCGCCCGGCGATGCGGTTGATGACGGCCGATTCCTCGCCGGCGATGAAGGTCTCGGGGGCCTCGCTGAGATGCACGGTTGGGCCACCCCAACGGGCTGCTTGGCGTTCCTGCAGGGCGTGCCGGATTGCGGGCAGCGTCGACGCCCCCGCGTAGAGGTGGCTTTCCCGGGAGCCGAGGGCGCCGGCAACGACCGCGAGACCGTCCAGGACCAGGTGCGGAGCGTGCTGCATCAGAACGGCGTCCTTGTCACTGAGGGGTTCGCCTTCGGCGCCGTTGGCGATGACCACGGGGCGTCGCCCGGTGATGGCGGCCATTTTGCGGCCGGTGGGAAAACCCGCCCCGCCCCGACCGCGCAGGCCCGCCTCGTCGAGGACTCCGATGAGCTCGTCGGAGTGGGCGGGCGCGGGTAGCGGCCCGAAGCAGGCGCGATGCTGGGTCAGGGACGGACCGGGCGCCGCGAACAACCGCCGGGTGCCGGCGGGGGGGCTGGGATCGGAAGGCGGTCGCGCTCGAGCGCCCGCGATGGTGTGGGTGGTCATGACAACCGTCCTGTCAGCTGGCCGCGGGTGCGGACCGCGTCGTATTCGACGAAGTTGTGGCTCAACCGCCAGGCCGCTGCGGTGAGCACCGTGACCGTGCACGTCGCGGCGAGGATCAGAAACCACGGATGCCTGGCGTCGGTTCCGTTGCCGAGGCTGTGCGCCAGGGCGATCGGCCAGAGTCCGTAGGTGATCCAGTGCACGACCCGGAAGGCACGCAGTCCCACCCGGTGGCGGAGCAGGCTCGTCGCGAGGATCACCAGCAGGAGGTCGGCGGCGAGGGTACCCAGGCCGAGCCACACCGGCCGGTAGGAGCCGAGGAAGGGCACCACGAAGTCGACCAGCCGTAGTTGCGCGTAGGGGTCGGCGAGCAGGGTGAGGATGTGCAGCCCGATCAGTCCCGTACCCAGCAGGGCTGTGGTGCGGTGCAGCTCGGTGACCCCGAACCGCGGTAGCGCGATGAGGGGACGCCCGGAGCGCGTCAGGATGCCGGTGATCACCGAGATCGTCATGAGCACCAGTGCGGTGATGCCGGCCCCGCGGCCGAGCGCCCACAGGGCCTGTTCCAAGCCGGCCTGGTTCATCAGGCTGCCCGGCAGGGTTGTTCGGGCCACCCGCCCAGCAGGTGGACCCGGCCGTCGCGGTCGACCAACCGGGCTGGGTGGCCGAGCTGGGCCAGCCAGGCGCGGGCAGCGTGGCCCCGGACGATGCAGGCGGTGCTGATCGTGTTCGCCTCCACACAGGAGCTGGCCGCAATGCTGACGGTGTGCCAGTGCGCCGCCGCAGGCTGGCCGGTCCGCGGGTCCAGGACGTGGTGCACGTCGCGCCCGGCGTGGGTCCAGCGTCGCTGTTGAGTGCTGGAGGTGGCCAGTGCGCCCCCGGCAGGCAAGGACACCCGGCTCGACGGTTGCCCTGCACCGTCTTGAACCAGCACCTGCCAACCGTCGACCGGCCCCGCCCCGGCGGTAGCAATGTCGCCTCCGAGGCTGACCAGCACACCGCATCCGAGGCGTTCGCTGACCCGTTGTGCGCACTGGTCGGCGCTGAGTGCTTTCGCGGTGGCACCGAGGTCGAGCTGCACGCCATCGGGAACGGTGACGGTCCCCTCGCGCAGACTGAGCATCGTCCACGCGGCGGGACGCCGCAGCACCGCGTGTACCGGGGTCCGGGTGTGGGCGATGAGCGGGAAGTCGCAGTGGTAGCCGAGTTCGACGAGTGCGGCGCCCACCGTGGGGTCCACATCGCCGTCGGTGCGCTCGGCCGCGCGCAGGG
>JAABUL010006409.1_pt1 | contig 13580 bp, 11 predicted proteins | sample 5559151 | NCBI WGS metagenome assembly JAABUL01 (sample SAMN10711876, study PRJNA513368) | rock metagenome | isolation source: Antarctica rocks | place: Antarctica: Victoria Land, Pudding Butte sud | reverse complement strand
TGGGCACCCTTCAACCGCTTCTCAGCGCAACACGCCGCGCGACCCCTTGGAAGTGATCATCTAGACGGCGCCATCACCCATCCGGTGCCTGGGATCACACGTTGTGTGGCTGACGCCCTCGCCGCGTTGGGGCTGCCGGCGCTGCCCAGACATGAGCTGCTCGGGTTCATCGGCCCCCCCTGCAGGAGAGCTTCGCCGGGCTCGGGCTGAACGAGGGGCAGGTGTCCGACTCCGTGGATGCCTACCGGTTCCAGTACCGCGACGCCGGCATCTACGAGTGCGATGTCACCGCCAGCGTGCCAGAGTTACTTCTTACCGTCGCCGAGGCCGCGACCGACGACCTGGGTCGCGTCCCAGCCGCGGTGTAAATGACACGGACGTAGGTTTCCCTCGATAGCCGCCAAGCTCCCGAGGAAGGAGCTACGTCCGTGACGTCACGAGTATCACCTGCTGAGCGTTTGCGAGTCGAGATCGATGAGGTGTTCGCCGGCAGCGGCGATGTGGCTGGGGCGGTGGAGCAGGTCGCCCGGTTGGGCGCTCAGTTGTTGCTGCAGGCCGCGTTGGAGGCTGAGGTCAGTGAGTTCCTCGGCCGCGAGCGCTATGCCCGTCAGTCCGACGTGGAGCAGGCCCGGGAGGGCATGCGGAACGGCTACTGCCCGACCACGGTCAAGACCACCGCTGGGCCGGTGACACTGGAGCGCCCGAAGCTGCGAGGAACGACCGAACGGTTCGCCTCGCAGCTGTTCGGCACTGGGGTGCTGCGCACGAACGCGCTGGAGGCGTTGGTGATCGCCTCGTTCGTCCGCGGCCTGTCGGTCCGCGACACCGAGGCGACGCTGAGCGAGGCGCTCGGCGAGCAGGCGACCGTGTCGAAGTCGGCGGTGTCGCGGATCTGCGGCCAGCTCAAAGAGCAGTACGAGACCTGGAGCCGCCGCCGCCTCGACGATTTCACGCTGGACTACCTGTTCCTGGACGCCAGCCACTTCAAGTACCACGCCAACGCCGGCGCCGAACCGGTGCTGGCCGCGTGGGGCATCGACACCGACGGCAAGCCGGTGTTCGTCGGGCTGGACACCGCCGCGACCGAGTCCGGCGACGCCTGGACTGGGTTCCTCACCGACCTCGGGCAGCGAGGGTTGCGCTGCCCGTTGCTGGTCATCAGCGACGGCGCACCCGGGCTGATCGCCGCGGCTGAGCAGACCATGAGCGCGGCGCTGCGGCAGCGTTGCCTCATCCAGCGAGGACGCAACATTCTCGCGAAAGTCCCCACGAACGCGCTCGCGGAGGTGAAGGCCGACTACTGGGCGATCTTCGACGTCCCGGACACCGTCGAACCTGGGCGGGACGCGGTCGCGCTGGTGCAGAAGCGCATCGACGCGGTGGCGCTGCGCTGGCGCGACTCCTACCCCGCCGCGGTGCGGTGCCTGCTCGCTGACCGCGAGAGCCTCACGGTCTACCTGCGCTTCCCCCGCGAGCACTGGACCAGGGTCCGGCACTCCAACTTCATCGAGCGGACCTTCGGGGAGACCCGCCGCCGGGTCAAGGTCATCGGCCGGCTCCCCGGCGAGCACTCGGTCACCAGCCTGGTCTGGGCCGTACTGGACCGGGCGTCGGCCGGTTGGCGCGGCTTCACCATGACCGCGGCCGGGCTACGACTGCTGCACGACCTGCGCCGCACCCTGCTCGAGCCACCCGCGCGACTGGCCTCCCGCGGCGAACCCCCAACCGCCGACCAGCCAGGCCCAGACCAGATCGCACAGGCCGGGCCCGAGGAGGTGGTCCGCAGTGCCTGAGGCCCCGTGGCGTGACGCGAGCGTTACAGCAACCTGCCCGGTCTGCCAGGGTCCGCTGCCCGTGGGACGAGCCCGATCCTGGTGCTCACCGCGCTGCCGCCAGGCCGCTTACCGAGCCCGCCACCGCCCACCCTCGACGACGCTGCCCCCGGCCGGGACAGCGACCAGATCACACGCGGCCAGCGGCGTCTACGAATGCCCCGGCTGCGGGGACCGGCTCGCCGGCGAGCGTCGCTGCCCCGAGTGCAACCTGTTCGCCTGACGCCTCGGTGAGGGCGGCTGCTGCCCCGCGTGCAGCGGGGTCATCACCATCAGCGAACTGCTCGACATCCAGTAGCCCCCCGACCCTGAAACTGTCCGACCCCACCCCTACCATCAACAACGAGAAGGAGCCTCCGCCCGAAGGTCTTTTACACCGCACGCGGGACGCCACCGCCGGCGGGTGTCGCTTCACGGTGAGTCTCGGTGTAGGCGAGCCGCTCGTACAGCCGGAGGTTGCCCTCGCTGCGTTCGCCGGTGAACAGCCTGAGTTCGATCACGCTGGCCGGTAGCTGCCCCTCGACGGGGGTGAGCAGGCTGCCGCCGAGCCCTTGGCCCTGCCGGTCCGGAACGACGGTGAGCCGACCTACCTCCGCCACGGTCGGTGCACTCTGGCGCACCCGCACGCGAACGGCGGCCACGAGGCGGCCGGCCTCGTCCCGCCAGCCGGCGGCCAGCACTTCCCGGTCACCGAGCTCCGCCGCCAGCTCCGACAGCAGCTGCCGCAGTGGTGGAAGGTGCACGTCGCCGTGCGCCTGCGCCTGCGCCTCGGTGACGTACGCCGCCCGTTGCAGGGTCAGCACCTCTCCGGCGTACTCGGTACCCAGCACGAGTGGTTCTCCCATGGGAAGACCGTGACACGCGGTCCGTGGGGCGCACAGCCCCCTCGTGATCGTGTGCCGTAGCGATCGTCAGGTGGCGATCCAATCAGGGCGTCGGCCGGACAGTCCGAGAAGGCGGTCCAGCGGTGGTGCGTCCTCGGGTACGGCGACGGCTTCAGCGAACATCTTGCCTTCGCCTTGGTAGTCGTCGGTGAGCATCGTGGGGGCGAAGCTCAACGACTGTTCTTCCGCGGCGGCTGGCGGGTGCCAGGGCTGCCCGGTGGCTCGGGCCAGATCCCAGCCATGCACCTGGTACTCACCCTGCCCGAGGGCAGAGATGACGTTGCGGTCGTCGGAGGGTAACTGTTCAGCAGGTTCTTGGTTCGGGTTGCCAGCGGTGCCCGTCGGCGAGTTGACGGAGGACGTCGAGGCTGTTCTGGCCGTTCTTGGTGGCGGTGTGCAGGTAGCTGCGGAGCCGGCAGAACGCCTGCGCCCCGGCCTGTGTGCGTAGACAGCCGCTGATCTTCTGGCGGAGCTTGACCATCCGGATGTCACGTTCGGCCTGGTTGTTGTCGAACGGGACAGCCCAGTCGGTGGCGAACCGGAGCACGTCGTCACGGTGGTCGTCCAGGCGGTGCAGCAGGTTCGCCGCGACGGTCTTGCGGCGGGTGCCGGTGGTCGGGTTCACGGTGTGCCCGGCGCGGATCAGGGTGTCGTAGCGGGCCTGGTAGGTGGCGAGCAGCGCGGTGCGAAGCCGGTCCCGCCAGCCGCCCGGCCCTCGAGGACCGCGTGGTGGATCTCGGTCAGCAGCCGGGCTATCCCGTCGGCCCAGTCCTGCTCGGCCCCGGTGACCTGCGCGGTCTCGGTGACCGCAGCCAGCTCCCGCAGGTGGTGGGCATTGCACAACGCGTGCGTCGGGCCCGAGCCGCCCCCCTCGCCCCCCTCGGTGCCTTCGGCCCGGTGGTAGTGCTGGTAGGGCTTCCACCCGTCATGGACCGCGACCTCACTGAAGACGGGCAGCACCCCGGCGTCGTTCATCGCGGCGGTCCCCCGGCGGGTGTGCGCGGTGAACAGGCTCACGGTCTGGGTGCTGGCCGAGTGCACCCAACCGAGCCGGCCCTCAACCCGGAGCCCGGTCTCGTCGACATGCACCACCGGTGCCGCCGCGAGCTGCCCGCGGACCGTCTCGGTGACGTCGTCCAACCCGGCCGCGGCGGCGACGATCATCGACGCCACCGTGCCCACCGACACCGGTGCGGCCAGCAGATCCGCCAGCGTCTGCGCGGCCCGGGCCAGTGGCAGGTGCTGCCCGGCAACCAGGTAGACCGCCACCGCACGCACCCCCGGCCCGCACTGCACCGGGGCACCCACCCCGGCCGGGACCCCGTCGGTGGCAGTGGCCATCGTGATGTGCCCGCAGCCGCACCGGCGGTGCTCGACCCGGTGCTCGGTCACCGTCAACGCCACCGCGGGCAGGTCGAACACCTGCCGGCGCTCCGAGGACACCACCGGCGCGTCGGCCAACCCAGCACCGCAGCCCCCGCACTGCCCCGGGACATGTTCCACCACCGTGTCGGGGTCGGTGCGTTGGCGCAACGTGGTACCCGGATCACCGTCCTGCTTCCCGGGCCGGCGACCAGAACAGCGGCGCTGCGACCGCGGCGGCGGCTTGTCATAGCCCTCCGAAGACGGTGGCCGCGAGGAGTTCCGCGGGTTCACCCGCCCCCGGGCCTCCAACTCGGCCACCCGCGCGGAGAACGCCGACAATGCCTGCCCCTGCGCGACGATCAGCATGTCCCGCTCGGCCAGCAACACCAGCAACTGCGCCACCGTCGGCGACACCGGGACCGGGGACAACACGAACTCGGGCACGAACAACATCTGCCTGCGGGGGAAGACGCAGAACCGGACACCCGCACCCTCCCCGACCCCAGCCCAAGATCAAGCCACCACGCCGACAAGCACCTGAGCAGTTACCAGAAACCTACTACCCGCTGTGGTAGTTAGTAGATCCAGGGGGCGTCAGCGGCCGGCGCGGGTGCGGAGGTAGTCGCTCACGACGTACTCCCCGAGCCGTTCGGCCACCGGCGAGAAGACCCGGCCGCCGTTGCGGCGGGCGAGCCCCTCGACGAACTCCACCAGCCGCGGCTCGTCGTCGAGCATGAAGACGTTGATCCGGGCGCCGCGGCGGGTCAGCCGGTCCACCTCGACCAGGGTCGCCTCGAGCGTCTCCTGCAGCGGCGGCCAGTGGAAGAACGGCGTGCCGTCGCGCAGCAGGTGCGCGGTGGGCTCCCCGTCGGTGACGCACAGCACGATGGGCTCGGCGTCGGGATGCTGGGCCAGTCGCCGGCCGGCGAGCATCAGCGCGTGCTGCAGGTTGGTCCCCTGCACCATCTGCGCGTCCAGCCCGGCGAACTCCCCCGGAGTCACCTCGCGGGCGTAGTCGCTGAAGCCGATGACGTGGATCGAGTCCTGCGGGTGGGTGGTGGTCACCAGGGCGTGCAAGGCGAGGGCGGTCTGCTTGGCGACGGCCCAGGTGCCGCGCAATGCCATCGAATACGACAGGTCGACGAGCAGGCAGACGCAGGCAGCGGTACGCCGTTCGGTCTCGACCACCTCCATGTCGTCCACCGCCAGCCGGATGCGCGCCCCCTTCTCGGGGAGCCCCCCGCGCAGCAGCGCGTTGCGCACCGTGCGCACGGTGTCCAGCGGCTGCTCGTCGCCAAAGTGCCAGGGCCGCGAGCTGCCGGTCGCCTCGCCGGCCGCACCGGCGTCGTGCACGTCGTGGTCGCCGCGCCCGGTGGCGTCGAGCTGGGAGAAGACCCGGCGCAACGCGGTCAGGCCGATGCGGCGGACCGCCCGCGGGGTCAGCTCCAGCCGGTCGCCGTCGCGGCGGAGGTAGCCCTGCCGCTCCAGCTCCCGCTCCACCTGCTGCAACGCCCGCAGGTCGTCGACGGCGGACCGGCCGAGGGCCTCGCGCACCGCCTCGGGGTCGACGTCGTCCAGCGTCGCCCCGGGGTAGTCCTGGCCGAGGGCGCCGGCGAGCTCGTCGAGCTGGGCCAGCTCCTCCAGTGCCGACGTCGCGTCGCCGAGCCCCAACTCCCCGTCGCCGCGGAATCGCTCGCCCTGCCCGCGCATGCGCCCCGGCGGGCCGAGCAGGTCGGGGCGGGCGGCCCGCAATGCGGCGTCCAGGCGGGACAGCTCCGAGGCGAGGCCCATGTCCTCCATTGCCGCGGCCATCAGGTCGCCGAGCTCCTGACGCTGCTGGGGCGACAGCGACTGCATCAGCCGGTCGGCGGCCGCGCGCCGGCGGGCCAGCGCCTCGGTCAGCTCCTCAAGGTCGGCCGGCTGCTCGGGGAAGAACTCCCCGTGCCGGGCCATGAACTCGGCGAACTGCTCCGGGGTGTGCTCACCCTTCGCATCCGCCTCGAGCATGGCGTTGAGGTCGGCGAGCATGTCCTTGACCCGCTGCATGTCCTCGGGCGTAGCGCCCTGCATGGCCTCCTTCATCCCCTTGACCTGGCTGTCCAGGACCTCGCGTCGCAGCAGGTCCTGGATCTGCGCGAAGGTCTCCCGCGCCTCGGGGGAGCGCCAGTCGTAGTCGGCCAGCGAGCGGACCGCCCGCGCCGGGTCGTCTGGCAAGGTGTCGAGCTCCAGCTCGGCCATCCTGGCGGCGTCGGACGGGTCGGGGAACAGCGCCGCCCGCTCCTGGCCGACCGCGGTGTCGAGCAGCCGGCGTACCTCCTCCAACGTGCCGTCCAACCGCCCCTGCCTGCGCAGCTCGCGCTGCCGCTCGCGGGCCCGGCGCATCAGCTCGTCCAGCCCGCGCCGCCCCTGAGACCCCTTGCGCAGCAGGTCGTTCAGCGCATCGCGGGTGTCCCGGCCGTCGAGGACGGCGTCGCCCAGCTCGTCCAGGGCCGACCCCAGGTCGAACGGCGGCGCGAGCGGGTCGGGCCCGCCGTCGAAGGGGCTGTAGCGGTAGTCACGGGGCATGCGCTAGCCGCCGTAGACGGTCTTGCCGTCGACGTCGTCCTTGCTGACCCGGCGGTTGAGGTAGAGCCCCTCGAGAGCGAATTCCAGCGCGCTGGCCGCCAGCCCCGGCGACTCGGCCTCGATGCCGAGCCGGGAGAGCACGGCGCCGAGCCCCGGCACCTGCCCCGCGCTGGCCAGCAGGTCGACGGCGGTCACCAGCTCGCCGGTCTCGATCGGCGCCCCGGTCTCGACCCGCTGCTGCAGGCCGGACAGGTCGCTGCCGGCGAGCCGCGCACGGAAGGCGTCGGCGGTGGCGCGGCGCAGCAGGTGGTGCAGCACCTCGACCTCGCGGCCCTCCTCGACCGCGCCGACCGCGTCGAACTCCACCTTGCCGCGCACCGCGGGCACCACGCTGGTCAGGTCGACGACGCGGGCGACCGCGTCCTTCTCGCCGGTCACCGCGGCCCGGCGCACCGCCGCCGCCGCCACCGTTTCGGCTGCGGCCACGGCGAACCGGGCGGACACGCCGCTGCGCTGGTCCACCTGCGGCGACTCGCGCACGTGCCGGGTGAAGCGCGCGACCACCTCGAGCAGGAACTCCGGCAGCACCGGCGCGCCCAGCGGCTGCCCCTCCCACCGGATCAGCGCCTCCTGGCGCAGCAGGTCCAGCTCGTCGGCCAGCCGCAGCGGGTAGTGGGTGCGGACCTCGGCGCCGAAGCGGTCCTTCAGCGGGGTGACGATCCGCCCGCGGTTGGTGTAGTCCTCCGGGTTGGCGCTCGCCACCACCAGCAGGTCCAGTGGCAGCCGCAGGTTGTAGCCGCGGACCTGCACGTCGCGCTCCTCCAGCACGTTGAACAGCGCGACCTGGATCCGCTCGGCCAGGTCGGGCAGCTCGTTGACCACGAACACGCCCCGGTTGGTGCGCGGGACGAGGCCGTAGTGCACCGTCTCCGGGTCGCCCAGCGTGCGTCCCTCGGCGACCTTCACCGGGTCGACGTCGCCGATCAGGTCCCCGACGCTGGTGTCGGGGGTGGCCAGCTTCTCGCCGTACCGCTCACTGCGGTGCCGCCACGTCACGGGCAGCGCGTCGCCCTCGGCCAGCAGCCGGCGCGCCGTGCCGACGGTCACCGGCGCCATCGGGTGCTCGTTGAGCTCGCTGCCCTCGACCACCGGCGTCCACTCGTCGAGCAGGCCGACGATGCTGCGCGCGAGGCGCGTCTTGCCCTGCCCGCGCTCGCCGAGCAGCACCATGTCGTGGCCGGCGAGCAGCGCCCGCTCGACCTGTGGCAGCACCGTGTCGTCGAAGCCGACGATGCCCGGCCAGGCCGGCTCACCGGACGCGAGCCGGGCGACGAGGTTGTCCCGGATCTCGGCCTTCACGCTCTTGGCGGTCACGCCCCGCGCGCGCAGCTCCCCGAGGGTCGTCGGCGCGGGCGGCTGGGGGAGGGTCACCTCCACCACGCTACGACCGGCCGGGCGGGTCGTCGCGCCGTGTCCGCTCGCGGCGCAGTGCCGACGCTGCCATGATCAGGACCGTGACGGCGTCCGGCGAGGCCGCCGGCGGCGGTGGTCGTGCCTGACCGGCTGCCGGTGCTGGCGATCGACATCGGCGGCACCAAGCTCGCCGCCGGGTTGGTGGCCCAGGATGGGACGCTGCTGCGCGCCGAGCGGACGCCGACGGGGACCGGCGCCGACGGCGAGGCGCTCTACGCCCGGTTGGACGCCCTCGCCGAGACCGTCGCCGCCGGGGTGGAGGTGACCGGCGTGGGGGTCGGCTGCGGGGGCCCCATGACCTGGCCCAGCGGAGAGGTCTCGCCGCTGAACATTCTTGCCTGGAGGGACTTTCCGCTGCGGGCCCGACTGGCCGCGCGCTGGCCCGGCGTGCCGGTGCGGGTGCACAACGACGCGGTCGCGGTGGCGATCGCGGAGCACTGGTGCGGGGCGGCTAGGGGCTATGACGACGTCATGGGCATGGTCGTCTCCACCGGCGTCGGCGGCGGGCTGGTCCTCGGCGGCCGGCTGGTGGACGGGCGCAGCGGCAACGCCGGCCACGTCGGCCACGTGGTCGTCGACCCCGAGGGGCCCGACTGCGCGTGCGGGGGGCGCGGCTGCCTGGAGGCGATCGCGCGCGGTCCGGCCGTCGTGGCCTGGGCGGTGGCGCAGGGGTGGCGGCGCGGCACCGACGCAGCGATGACCGGCCGGGAGCTCGGGGCGGACGCGGCCGACGGGGACGCGGTCGCGGTGGCGGCGCTCGCCCGTGCCGGGCATGCGCTGGGCGTCGGCATCGCCAGCGCGACGGCGCTGCTCGACCTCGACATGGTGGTCGTGGGCGGCGGGTTGTCGCAGACGGGGGCGCTGCTGTTCGGCCCACTGGAGGAGTCGCTGCGCCGGCACGCGCGGATGGCGTTCACGCGCGCCGTCCGCGTCGTGCCGGCCGAGCTGGGGCAGGAGGCGGGCCTGGTCGGCGCGGCCGCCCTGGTGCTGCGGGGCGACCGCTACTGGTCCGCCGACTGAGCCCGGGCCGCCTGCCCCGACCGTGATCATGCGCACCGGTGATCACGCGCCGGGGCGGGTTGGTCGGCGGTTACGGCGGGCAGCGCCGAGGCCGTGCACGTCGTCGCCTACACCGACTCCCCCGGGGTCGGGGGCGCGGAGATCAGCCTCGCCCACCTGGTCGCCGGCACCGCCGGCACCGCCGCCGACGTCACCCTGCTCGGCAGCAGCGCCTCGGTGGTGGAACGGGTGGCCGCCGGCCGGCCGGCGTACGTCGCACCGCTCCGCGACCACCCGCGCCTGCTCGCCCGGCTGCGCCCCGACGTCGTGCACGCCAACCTCGCCGTGCCGTGGGCGGGCAGCGTCGGCCTGGCCGCGTCCTTCGCGCTGCCCGCACGCGCACCCTCGCGGTCGAGCAGCTGCGCTGCGCACCACCCGGCTGTCGGAGTGGCTGCGCACCAGGATGATTGCCCTTGCGCCTCGATGCCCACGTCGCGGTCGGCGAGGCCGGCGCCCGGCGCGTCGAGGACTTCTATGCGCTCGGTCGCAGCAGCGTCCGCAGCATCGGCAACCTGGTGCCCGACTCCGGCGAGCGGCCGGTGGCGGAGCACGAGGGGTTCGTGGTCGGCGCGGTCGGGCGGCTCGACGACATGAAGGACCACGCGCTGCTGGTGCGGGCCGCCGCCCGTGCCGGCGCGCGGGTGGTGGTCGTCGGCGAGGGAGGCAGGCGAGAGGAGCTTCTGCGGCTGGCCGCGTCGCTGGAGGTGCCGCTGGAGCTGCCGGGATGGGCCGACGACCCCTGGCGGCCGCTCGCCGCCGCCGACGTCGTCGTGCTGCCGTCGCGCTCCGAGGGCTGGCCGCTGTCGCTGGTGGAGGCGATGCTCGCCGGCCGGCCGGTGGTCGCCACCCGGGTCGGGTCGGTGCCCGAGATCGTGCGCGACGGGGAGACCGGACTGCTCGTGGACAGCGGCGACATCCGCGCCCTCGCGGATGCGCTGTCGACGCTGCGCGACGACCCCGGACGGCGGGCGCGGTTGGGAGCGGTCGCCCGCGCGCGCGCGACCGCACGCCTGACCGTGGGGCACATGGTCGCGGCGTAGGAGGCGCTCTGGGACGAGCTGCTCTCCGCCCACCGTGCCCCGCGCCTGCTCGTGCCCCGACCCCGGGGATAGCGTCGGCCGGTGCTGCCTGACGACCTCGGTCTGCTGCTGGTCCCCGGCGTGCCGTCGCTGTCGCCGGACGGGTCGCTCGCCGTCGTCGCGGCGGTGGGACCGGACCTGGAGGCCGACGAGTACGCCGGGCAGCTGTGGTCGGTGCCCACGGACGGCTCGACGCCCGCCCGTCGACTCTCCCGGGGCCGGCGCGACACCGACCCGGCGCACAGCCCGGACGGCCGGCTGATCGCCTTCCTGCGCACCGAGCCGGGTGGCCGGCCGCAGCTGCACGTGATGGCGGCCGCGGGCGGGGAGCCGGTGCGCCTCACCGACGCCCCGCTCGGCACCGGTGCCGCGTGCTGGTCGCCCGACGGCAGCCGGCTCGCCTACTGCGCCCGGGTCCCCGAACCGGGCCGCTACGGCACCGCCGAGGGCGTGGGACCCGAGGCCGAGCCGCCCCGACTGGTCACCACCTTGCGGTACCGCGAGGACGACGTCGGTTTCCTCGCCGACAGGCCATAGCAGGTGTTCACCGTCGCGGTCCCCGACCTGGACGCGACGCTGCCCACTGCCGAACTGCCTGCGGCGCAGCAGATCACCACGGGCGACACCGACGCCACCGACGTCACCTGGAGCCCCGACGGGCAGCTGCTGGCCTTCGTGTCCGCGCGGCACGAGGGACGCGACAGCGACCTCCGGACCGACGTCTGGACCTGCGCCCCGGACGGCAGCGGGCTGCGACAGTCCACCGACACGTCGCTCAGCCTCGCGACGCCGGCCTTTTCGCCCGACGGTGCCACCCTGTGGTTCCTCGGCTCCGACCTCGGCCAGGACGGGCTGGACTTCGTCGCGCGCAACACCGGCCTGTGGTGGGTGCCCGTCACCGGCGGCACGCGGCCGGTGCGCGTCACCGACCCGGCCTCGGTGGACCTGCAGCCGGGCCGCGGCGCCATCACCCCGACCGGCGACGGGGTGCTCGTCCAGCGTCTCGACCGCGGCGCCGTCCACCTCGTCCGTGTCGCCGCCGACGGCGCCCAGGAGACCCTGGTGGGCGGCGATCGGGTCGTGCTGGCGCACGCGACCGGGCAGTCCGGTCGGGTGGTCGCCGCCGTCGCCGACCCGGTAAGCGCCGGGGAGCTGCTGCTGGTCGGCGCCGGGCGCGGGCTCACCGACTTCGGCTCGGCGCTGCGCACCAGCGGGCTCCTCCCGCCGCGCGAGCTGACCGTGGCCGCGGACGACGGCTACCCCGTGCACGGCTGGGTCGTGCTCCCGCCCGGCGACGGACCGCACCCGGTGCTGCTGACGATCCGCGGCGGTCCGTACGCGCAGTACGGCTGGGGGCTGTTCGACGAGGCGCAGGTCTACGCCGCCGCCGGCTACGCCGTGCTGATGTGCAACCCGCGCGGCTCGGCCGGCTACGGCGAGCAGCACGGGCGGGTCCTCCTCGGCGCCATGGGCCGGCGCGACATGGCCGACGTGCTGGCCTTTCTCGACGGCGCCCTCGATGACCATGCGCTCCGGCTGGACCGGGAGCGCGTCGGGGTGGAGGGCGGCTCCTACGGCGGCTACCTCACCGCCTGGCTCACCACGCACACCGACCGCTTCGCCGCCGCCGTGGTGGAGCGGGGGTTCCTCGACCCGGTGTCGTTCGTCGGCTCCTCCGACATCGGCTGGTTCTTCCCCGCCGGCTACCTCGGGACCGATCCCTCGACGGTCGCCGCGCAGAGCCCGATGGCCAGGGTCGAGCACGCGCGCACGCCGACCCTGGTCGTGCACTCCGAGCAGGACTGGCGCTGCCCGGTCGAGCAGGGCCAGCGGTGGTATGTCGCACTCCGGCTGCAGGGCGTCGAGAGCGAGCTGCTGCTCTTCCCCGGCGAGGGTCACGAGCTGAGCCGCTCCGGCCGCCCGCGGCATCGGCGGGCCCGCTTCGAGCACGTCCTGCGCTGGTGGGCCCGTCACCTGCCGGTGAGCTGACGCTCCATCTCCAGCTCGGTCACGGCCGGGAAGAGCGGGTGCGGCTCCGAGCGGCCGTTCGGCACGAAGCCCAGCCGGGCGTACGCCGCAACAGCCCGCGGGTTCTCCCGGGCCACCTGCAGCCACAGCCGGTCCCGACCCGCGTCGAGCGACCACGCGGCCACCGCCCCGACGAGCCGCTCGAGCAGTCCCACCCCGCGGTGACCGGGGGCGAGGAAGACGCTCGCCAGCACGGTGCTGCCGGCTGGCGGGTGCGCCCCCCGCGGTGCGTACCCCGCCGCGTACCCCGCCGCGCACCCCACCCAGGCGTCACCCTCCTGCAGCACGAAGCGGGCGACCTCGGTGCCCGCCGCCGCCCGGCGTACCCCCTGCTCCCACGTCTCGTCGTCGGTGCCGAGGGCGTCGGCGAGCAGCTCGGCGTACGCGACGGGCGTGTCGGCCAGCATCGCCAGCCGCAACCCCCGCCAGCGGGGGCCGTCACCGGCGTCGACGCGGCGCAGGATCACCGGCTCACCCTGACCGCTGGTGCCACGATGGGCCAGTGGTTTCCACCCGGCCGGCGAGCGACGTGCCGGCCGTGACAGTGGCCGACGTCGAGTCGGCGCGGGAGCTGCTGCGAGGCGTCTCGCGGGTGACGCCGCTGGAGTCCTCGCGGGCGCTGGCCGAGCTCGTCGGCGGCCCGGTCTCGCTCAAGTGCGAGAACCTGCAGCGCACCGGCTCCTTCAAGATCCGCGGTGCCTTCGTGCGGATCGCGCGGCTCACCGCCGAGCAGCGGGCCAGGGGAGTCGTCGCGGCCAGCGCCGGCAACCACGCCCAGGGCGTGGCCCTCGCGGCGCAGCTGACCGGCTGCCGCGCCACCGTCTACATGCCGGAAGGTGCCCCGCTGCCCAAGGTGGAGGCGACGCTCGGTTACGGCGCGGAGGTGGTGCTCGCCGGGGCGACGGTCGACGAGGCGCTGGTGCACGCCCTGGCCCACGAGGAGCGCACCGGCGCCGTGCTGGTGCACCCCTTCGACCACGTCGACATCGTCGCCGGGCAGGGCACCGTCGGCCTGGAGCTGCTCGAGCAGCGGCCGGACGTGCGCACCGTCGTGGTCTGCACCGGCGGCGGCGGCCTGGTGGCCGGCATCGCGGTGGCGGTCAAGGCGCTGCGCCCCGACGTCCGGGTGGTGGCCGCGCAGGCCTCCGGTGCCGCGGCGTGGCCGGAGTCGCTGCGGGCGGGGCACCCGGTCGCGTTAGGCGCGATGCGCACCATGGCCGACGGGATCGCGGTCGGTCGCCCGGGCGACGTGCCCTTCGCTCTGGTGCGCGACCTGGTCGACGAGGTCGTGACGG
>JAABUL010006408.1_pt1 | contig 13580 bp, 2 predicted proteins | sample 5559151 | NCBI WGS metagenome assembly JAABUL01 (sample SAMN10711876, study PRJNA513368) | rock metagenome | isolation source: Antarctica rocks | place: Antarctica: Victoria Land, Pudding Butte sud | reverse complement strand
TTCTATTTTTGTTTACAAATATTTGTATTATTTGTATCTTATCTATATTTGCAATATAATTAATAAGAAAATAGTTTCGAAAAGCAAAATTAAGTTTAGCTCTAGCAAAAATTGCAAGTTATTTAAGAAATTCTTAATAAATAAAGATTAATTAGATATTAATATTGTTTCTTGTTACAATTATTATTTTGTAAAATTTTTATTAGATTAAAACAATCTTAAAAACAATTTAAAGCTCGAAAAGTATTTTAATTTATTTAAGAATAATATATTCAAGTTTTTGTTATTTGTTCGATTTAATTCTTACAAAATTATAATTAACAAACTAATTAAATTAAATTTGTTTAATAATATAAATTTGTTAGATATATTAATTCGATCTTTAATATATTAATTATTAAATAACAACTTTGTTTAATTTTGTAACAAATATATTAAAAAGAAGACAAAAATGAGTTAAATTAATATTGCACTCTAGTTAATTAGCTTAACAATTTTAACAAAAATTAATAAGAAATATCTTAATTTTTATAAAAAGTAATTAAAAATAATATAAAGAGATAGCTTTAGTTGTTTTATAAAAATAGTATTATTATTGTTAAGTTTTAAGTTAATAAGAAAATCAATTTCGACTCTATCTATTAGCTAAAAATTCAAATTAACTCTTTAAAAACTTATTTAAATTAAACGAAATTAACAATAAGTATTTGCAACAAAACAATATATTGTTTTCGATACAAATGCAACAACGCTTTAGCTTAATACAATATGTTCAAAACTATTGTATATTAACTAGAACAAAAGTTTTCTTTTTTTCGAAATAAAGAAATTGTATTTATTGAGTCTATTTATGTAACTTACAATTTTAACAACAATAGCAAACATAATTACTTTTATAGATTTAACTTATAAGCAAAAGATCGACTTAACAACGTTTTTTGTAACAAAACAAAATCTAAACCAATTGTATCAAAAGCATCTGCGAGATATTTGCGCGTTGCAAACACTCGCGGGAAGTAATATATATAGAGATGGCAGACTATCGAGTTACAGTTATCTCTTTTTCTAGAAATCTCGTCTCGAGATTCAGGGTTATTTCTAGGATTTTTCTAGGGCTATTTGAGGGTTAATCTAGGGTGATCAAAAAATTCCTGATGTGTTGCGCACTCAGAGACCTTATTGGCATGGTGCTTGGCACGTGCTTAGAGGTTGTCGCGACGATATAACAATATTACGTGTTATATTTAAAGATTGCGTACGATATATTGCTTATATTAAACAAGCATATTTATTTCTTATATTATGCGATAACGTAATATACGATTTAGACTACTAGATTTCTTTAGAGTATATAATTTTAAATTTTGCGTTTACAATTGTCTAACTAATAATTACAAAAAAAATTAATCTTGAAACTTAAATATAATGTTTTGCATTAAATTGAAGTATATACGCAAATACTATTATAACAAAACAAAATCTAAATCAATTGCGTCAAAAGTATTTGCAAGATATTTGCGCATTGCAAACATTCGCAAGAAGTAATATATATAGAGATAGTAGACTATTGAGTTACAATTTTTTTGTAATTTTAAGTCGAAGCTACAAGAGATAGAAAACAATAGATACTTTTTTAATCTCTTTGTCTTTATTAAGAATTTTAAAAAGTTTGAAAAATAAATTATTGCTTTAATTTCTAAATTTAGTAGTATTTTTCGATATTTTGTTTTTGAGAAAGTTAAACTTAGTCTTGTTGTTGTTAAAATTATTAACAATATTTTTAGAAAAATCAAATATTGTTTGTTCGATAGATTTGTTAATTTTTATTTAACAATAGATAATTTATTTAAAAACTTAAATACTTAATAAAATAATTCGAATAAAAAACAATACAATTTTGTTAAGATTATATTGTTCGAATTTGTTATAAAAAATATCGAAATCTTTAATTAATATATTAATTGCTTTATATTTATAGCAATTAAAGTTTCTATATTAGAAATTAATAAAATATATTAATTTAACAAAAATTTAAACTATAAATTTTAAAGTTGCTATATTATTTTAACAAACTATATTATTTTAAATTAATTTTAAATTTTAACAAATAAAGAAATCTTATTTAATAATTATTTAAACTTCTATTTATATATAAACTATTAATAATATTAATAAGCAAAATAATTGTATTAGTATTTCGAAGTTTTTTAAATATATTAATATAAATATTTGCAACAATAGTAGTTTTAATACGTGTATCTCTATTCGCAATTAAAAACAAAATATAGAAATATAGTTTTAAATTTTTAAAAATAAAATTAAGTTTTTAAATCTTTGTTGCAAATATTTTAAATTAAAATATAGATTATATTATAAATTTTTTTTTTGCAAAAACAAATTAACTAAAATTAAAACTAAAATTTTTGTTAAATTTAAAACTTATAATATTAGCAATTTTAAGCTAACAATATTTAGAGAAGATAGTTTCTCTAATATTTTAAATAACAACTTAGATTATTTTAATAAATTAAAAAACTAAATTTTTTTAATAAAAGTTGCAATTCGAAATAAAAACTAGTATTTATAAAGAAAATAATAAAAAAGCTCAAAACTATATTTAATTTATATAATAGAATTTTATTTATTAAAGTTAAACTTAATTCTAACATTATTAACAATAAGTTGCTCAACAATTAGCAATTAAATTTTTATATCAAAATTTGCCTAAATTAAGTTTATTTACTTTTCGATAAATATTATATCAAAATAATATTACTTATTAATATTGAAGTTTTTGATAGAATTTTTGCTAATAAAAAGTTTGTTAAGCTTTATAAACTTTTTATTATATTATTTTAAAATTTAATCAAATTGCGTTTAATTAATAACAAAATTGTTTTTAATATTATTTATATCGCTTAAATTATTATTAATTTTAGCGAATATATTAATTTCTTATAATATTTAATAATTAAACTAAAATAATTTGCAATTATTTTTAATATATTTTAGATAAAAAAGTATAATATATAAATTAGAAACAATATATAATTTTTTAAGTTTAATTTAAATTATTATATAAAATACTACTTGTTAAATTAACAATTGTTAAAGATTTTTAGCAATTAATACAAACAATTCGAATATTTGTTTTTAAAATCTTTTAATAAAGTTGACATTTATTAAATAAATATTTTTATATTTTTGAAACTTGTTATTAAAAAAGATTATAAAATAGTTGTAATGCTATTTGAGTACTTTGTTATACTAAATTAATTAAAAAAAAACAATAAATATTTAGTTTGCGTTGCAAACAACAATATTATTATAAATATTGCAACTATTATTTTAAATAATTACAACAAATTCTATATTAAACTTAAACAAAAATTTTCAAATATAAAACAATTTAAAAAGCAAATATATTTGAAGTTTCAACAATAAGTTAAGCTTTTTGATTTATAAGAAACTAACAAGTTGTTGTTCAATAGAATTATTAATTATATTATTAATTTTGTTTCAAAAGCGACTTTTTTAACTAAAAAAGTCTACAAAATATTTTGTTAAAAAGAAAAAATTATTTGAATCTATCTAAATAATATAAAGAACAAAAATTAGATTTGCAATAATATTTTATAGTATATTGTTTTTATTTTTATAGTTAAAAAATTTAATAGAGATTTGCGCGTTTGCGTAAATTATAGAGATTTTAATATTTTAACAATTAAAAATTGCAATACTTTATTGTTAATTCAAAAGATTTTGCAACAATTATATAAGATTAAGTATTATAGCAAGTTTGATATTATTGTTGTCTTTAACAAAATTCAAATACGTTTTAATAATAAATACAAAACAATCTTTATTATTTGTTACAATTTGTTTAAGTATATTGTAATATCTTTTAAATTGTGCAATATTCTAGTTATATTTTAGTTTTTTATTAACAAAACTTTTAGTTTCTATTTGAACAATTTCTATGCAATCTATATAAACAATATTTTAGTCTACAATAATATTAAGAAGAAATACAAGAATTATATAAACAAAGTTTTTGCTAAATTTTATAACGTAGATCTTTATTTAAATATTAATAATTTTTTTTTTATTAAACAAATTAAATATCTAAATTTAAATATTATTATTAAAGAGATTCAAATAGATTTCGAGAAAATTAAATATATTTTTGAATAAAAAATTTCTATTTGTATATATAATATATAGATCTTTCTAGATTTTGCAAACTTTTATTGACAATTTATTTATAATTATTCGAATCTAGTTAAATCTTTGTTAGCGTTTAGTAAACTTAAAAATAAAAGTCTTAATTTTTTATAATAATTTGACAATTTCGAAAATTTTGTATTTAAAGTTCTTAAAAAAATCTTTATTAATTAATTTATTTTGTATTATTTTAATTTCGATCTAAAAATCTAAATCGAAAACAATATTTTTAATTTTATAATTATTATTGTATTTTTGTAAATAAGTGTAAATAAATTACTTTATTTAATAGTTTATATATTTAAAATTATATTGTTTGCAAAATGCAATTACAAGGTTTATAACAAAAAATTGTTAACTATTGTTTGCGCTTTTAAAAAGTAATATTTAGAGTATATTAATATATTTATCGAACAATCTATTAAAGTTATTATCGACTATTGCAATTTAAAATATTTTATAACTATTAAGTAACTTAATTGTTGTTAAACTTACTAGATTAAGTTTTTGTTTAAATTTAACTTCAAAATTATCTATTAATTAAATATGTTAAACGCGAAGTTAGACAATCTAATTAAATAATTGTAGAATTTGTTTTTTAATAAAAACAACTCTTGCAATTAGTTTTAACAACAAACAATTTTTAAATAATATAACTTAGAATTAAATATAATTAAAGTTGTTATATTAATCTCGCTATTATTAAGTGTTATCTACAATTTAGTAACAAAGTTAATTTGTTTGTTTCGAGACTTTATCGAATTTAAACTAATTGCTAACAAGAGAATTGCAAAAACTTATAAAAAATTTATTTAAATCTTGCTAACAACTAATAAAAATATAGAACTATTTACGCTTTTATTGCTTGCAATATCTATATTACTTTAACAAGACAAACTTTGTTTTGCTAGATTTCTTCTCTTAATATTTTCGCTTGTTATTATTGTATTTACAAGAGTTTTGTTGTTTTTAATTATTAATTCTATTTTCTTTCTAGATATATCTATTTTGTTTACAACTTAACTATCTATATTTGTAATTTTTTCTACAATTTAGTTTTTGTTTGTTGTCGCAATTAATTTAACAAAAAAAAAGAAATTTAAAACAAAACTCGATTTCAAAGTTTTTGTTTAACAAATATTAAAAATATATTTGTATAACAAAAAAATAAAACAAATTATTCAAACTAAAGAAACTAATAAACAAAATTTTTTAGTTATTTTTCGCAAAATAATTAAGTTAAAACTCGAGAATTGCACAATAATTAAATATTTAACAATTAATATTAAGTATTTGTTTATTTAAAACAAAATATATATATTTTAAAATACAAATAATATTTTTCGAGTCGAAGCAATTAGATTTTAACATAAATTGTTAAGTACTAAATATTCGAATCGAACAATTATTTTCGAAAAAAAATAGTATTACTATTATTAATCTATATTGTATCTAGATATTAAAAAATATATTAAAAGCTACTCTATATATAAATATATTAAATTATATTGCAAATATAAATATAATCTAATAAAGTTTCTATCTATTTTAAATTGTTATTAACAAAATATATTTTGCAACTTTATTATTTTTTTGTTGTTATATTATTATAAAGAAAAGATCTTCTAGTATATTTTAATAATAATTAATAAACTATTTAAGAATAAGAAGTTTATATTTATAAATTTTTTGAAAATTAAAATTGTTGTTTAGATCTTTATTAACTTTGTTCAATATATTAAGAACTTTTCAATTATTATTGTTTTTAATAGAAACACTTAATTTATTGCTTACTTCTAACAATATTTTTGCAAAAAATTAAAGATTAAATCTAAACTATTAATTGCGTTCTATTTGAAAATCGACAATTAAATCGAAAATATTAATATCGCTCTTAAGTAGTATTTTTGAACATATATGCAATACAATTAGAATAACTAAGTTAATTATCTTGCTATTGTCAAATTTGTCGCAAACAACTATATTAATAAGTCTACTAACTTATTATTTTTCTTTGTTATTAAAACCTATCTATTATAATTAGATTTAGAATTATTTAAAATCTTTTTTAACAATAATACGCTAAAAACTTGTTGCAACATAAAGAATATTAACAAAATTATTAAAAAGATCGAAGTTTTGCAAAACTTTCTTTGTTAAAAGCTTGTTTAAATTTAAGTTAAATAAGTAAAATTTGCTAATTGCAAATACGTTACAGTTTCAAAATTCAAAATCAATAATAAAATTATATTTAATATTCAAAATATTAAGACAACTCAATTATACAAATTTCTAAAATATAAGAATGCAAACTCTTATAAAATTATTCAAGCAATTAACAATTACGTCTACGAACTAGAACTCTCTAAATTAATAAAAATTTATCTAATATTCTATTTATAACTTTTGTATTTTAACAAAAACAAGTCTTTATTAAATTAACAAATTAAGCTTTTGTTATCTATTAATATTGTTAACAATATTAACAATAATTTCGAATACTATATTAAAGATATTAAGATATTACAATACAATATACGCAAAAATAATAATAATATAGATTTAAGTCTAATTGTTACTAATTATAGACACAAAATACTATAGTATTAAATTCTCTTTACAAACTACAGAAACTACAATAATAGATCTAAATAGCTAAACTATTTTATAGCTAACAATTGTTCTAACTTTGTTGTCGACTTCTATTACAAATGTTCCAATTCTAGACTAGATAGACTTTGTTCTCCAGTTACTCTCTAGATTTTCGCTCTCTAGTCTTGGATATACTATAGATAACGTCTAGCGTCTTGACATTTATAGTATTTATATCTATTTTTTGTATATAGTTAGTTCTACATAGCTAGTATTTTTGTCAATTAACTATATACTAGTTATCAAAGTTCTAACTTTAATATAATACTAACTATCTCTTTAAACACAATTTTGCAAATTGTACACTAAAAATACTTATATTTGCTATTTGTTTTTCGTTTTGCGAAATAAGTTCTAGATATAAAATTACTAGAACAAATGTTTTGCGAAACATAACTAAATTGCGACAATAAATATCTTTTAATTAATATGCAACTTAACAATATTTAGTTTTATTAACTCTCTAGTTAGCTTGTTAAAATAGATAAACAACAAATTGTTCTAGCTACAATTTAGTAAATTTGCTAAAATAAAATTAGTAAATTTGCTACAATAAAAAGACAACAAACTATTTTGACTTCAATTTAATAAATTTGCTAAAATAGTATTAGTAAGTTTGCTAGAATAAAATTAATAAATTTGCTAAAATAGAATTAACGAATTTGCTAGAATAAAATTAGTAGATTTGCTAGAACAATAATTATAATACAATTTTGTTGTTGTTTTTGAACAACACTTTTGTCTTTGTATATTAGAAGATTTGCTACATAACAATATAACACTTTAAACAACATTTATTTTTAATATCGAAAATTTTGTTTCGCAAATAATATAAATTCTTCAACATTTATATAATATTAAATATATTTAAGTTCGAATTTCTATTTTTGTTTACAAATATTTGTATTATTTGTATCTTATTTATATTTGCAATATAATTAACAAAAAATTAGTTTCGAAAAACAAAGTTAAATCTAGTTCTAGCAAGAATCGCAAGTTATTTAAGAAATTCTTAATAAATAAAAATTAATTAAAAATTAATATTATTTTTTATTACAATTATTATTATGTAAAAGTTCTATTAGATTAAAACAAATTTGAAAACAATTTAGAGCTCGAAAAGCACTTTAATTTATTTAAAAACAATATATTTGAATTTTTGCTATTTGTTCGATTCAATTTTTACAAAACTATAATTAACAAACTAATTAAATTAAATTTGTTTAACAATATAAATTTGTTAAATATATTAATTTGATCTTTAATATATCGATTGCTAAATAGTAGTTTTGTTTAATTTTGTAACAAATATATTAAAAAAAAAAAAAATTAAGTCGATATTGTATTTTAGTTGATTAATTTAACAATTTTAACAAAAGTTAACAAAAAACATTTTAATTTTTGTAAAAAATAATCAAAAATAACGTAAAAAGATAATTTCGACTACTTTATAAAAATAGTGCTATTATTGTCGAACTTCGAATCAATAAAAAAATTAATTTCGACTCTATTTGTTAGCTAAAAATTTAAATTGACTTTTTGAAAATTTATTTAAATTAAGCGAAATTAACAATAAGTATTTGCAATAAAACAATATATTGTTTTTAATATAAGTGCAACAATGTTTTAACTTAATATAATATATTTAAAACTATTATATATTAATTGAAACAAAGGTTTTCTTTCTTTCGAAATAAAGAAATTATATCTATTAAGTCTATTTATATAACTTATAACTTTAATAACAATAGCAAATATAACTACTTTTATAAATTTAATTTATAAACAAAAAATTGATTTAATAATATCTATTTTGTTTGTAATTTCAAGTCGAAACTACAAAAAATAAAAAACAATAAACACTTTTTTAATCTCTTTGTCTATATTGAAAATTTCGAAAAATTTAAACAATAAATTATTGTTTTAATTTCTAAGTTTAACAATACTTTTTAACGTTTTATTTTTAAAAAAGTTAAATTTAGTCTTGTTATTATTAAAATTACTAACAATATTTTTAAAGAAATTTAGTATTATTTGTTTGATAAATTTGTTAATTCTTATCTAACAATAAATAATTTATTTAAAAACTTAAATATTTAATAGAACAATTTAAATAAGAAACAATACGATTTTGTTAAAATTATATTGTTCGAATTTGTTATAAAAAATATCGAAATCTTTAATTAATATATTAATTGTTTTATATCTATAATAGTTGAAGTTTCTATATTAGAAATCGATAAAATATATTAATTTGACAAAAACTTAAACTATAGATTTTAAAGTTGCTATATTATTTTAATAAATTATATTATTTTAAATTAACTTATTAAATTAATTTGTAAAATCGATTTTAAATTTTAACAAATAAAGAAATTTTATTTAATAATTATTTGAAATTTTATTTATATATAAACTATTAATAGTATTAACAAACAAAATAATTATATTAATATTTCGAAACTTTTTAAATATATTAAATATAAAAATTTGCAACAATAGTAAATTTAATATACGTATCTCTATTTGCAATTAAAAACAAAATATAAAAATATAATTTCAAACTTTTAAAAATAAGATTAAATTTCTAAATTTTTGTTGCAAATATTTTAAATTAAAATATAAATTATATTATAAAAATGTCTTTTGCAAAAACAAATTAACTAAAATTGAAATTGAAATTTTTGTTAAATTTAAAATTTATAATATTAGCAACTTTAAGTTAATAATATTTAGAGAAAATAATTTCTCTAATATTTTAAATAACAACTTAAATAATTTTAACGAATTAAAAAACTAAATATTTTTAACAAAAATTGCAATTCGAAATAGAAATTAATACTTATAAAAAAAACAATAAAAAAGCTTAAAATTATATTTAATTTATATAATAAAATTTTGCTTATTAAAGTTAAACTTAGTTTTAATACTATTGACAACAAGTTACTTAATAGCTAGCAATTAGATTTTTATATTAAAATTTGTTTAAATTAAGTTTATTTGCTTTTTAATAAATATTATATTAAAATAATATTGCTTATTAATATTAAAGTTTTCGATAAAAATTTTGTTAATAAAAAATTTATCAAATTTTATAAACTTTTTACTATATTACTTTAAAATTTGATTAAATTGTATCTAATTAATAGCAAAATTATCTTTAATATTATTTATATTGTTTAAATTATTATTAATTTTAATAAATATATTAATATTTTATAGTATTTAATAATTAAATTGAAACAATTTGTAATTATTTTTAATATATTTTAGATAAAAAAGTATAATATATAAATCAAAAATAATATATAATTTCTCAAGTTTAATTTAAATTATTATATAAAGTACTATTTGTTAAATTAACAATTGTTAAAGATCTTTAACAATTGATACAAGCCATTCGAGTATTTGTTTTTAAAATCTTTTGATAAAATTAATATTTGTCAAATAAATATTTTTGTATTTTTGAAGCTTGCTATTAAAGAAGACTACAAAACAATTGTAATATTGTTCAAGCACTTTGCTATATTAAATTAATTAATTAAAAACAATAAATGTTTAGTTTGCGTTGTAAATAACAATATTATTATAAATATTGCAACTATTATTTTAAATAATTACAACAAATTCTATATTAAACTTAAACAAGATTTTTCGAATATAAAGCAATTTAAAAAACAAATATATTTAAAGTTTAAACAATAGATTAAACTTTTTAATTTATAAGAAATTAACAAGTTGTTACTTAATAAAATTATTAATTATATTATTAATTTTGTTCTAAATGCAACTTTTTTAACTAAGAAAGTCTACAAAATATTTTGTTAAAAAAAAATATTAGAGTCTATCTAAATAATATAAAGAGCAAAAATTGAATTCGCAATAGTATCTTATAATATATTGTTTTTGTTTTTATAGTTAAAAAATCTAATAAAGATTTGCGTATTTGTATAAACTATAGAGATTTTAATACTTTAATAATTAAGAATTGCAATATTCTATTATTAATTCGAAAAATCTTGCAACAATTATACAAAATTAAATACTATAGCAAGTTTAATATTATTGTTATCTTTAACAAAATTCGAATAGTCTTTATTACTTGTTACAATTTGTTTAAGTATATTGTAATATCTTTTAAATTGTGCAATATTTTAACTATATTCTAGTTTTTTATTAACAAACTTTTAGTTTCTATTTAAACAATTTTTGCACAATTTATATAAATAATATTTTAATTTATAATAATATTAAGAAAGAATACAAAAACTATATAAATAAAGTTCTTGTTAAACTTTATAATATAGATCTTTATTTAAATATTAACAAGTGTATTTTCTTTATTAAGCAAATTAAATATCTAAATTTAATTATTATTATCAAAGAGATTTGAATAAATTTCGAAAAAATTAAATATATTTTTAAGTAAAAAACTTCTATTTGCATATACAATATATAGATTTTTCTAAATTTTATCAATTTTTATTAATAATTTATCTATAACTATTTGACTCTAGTTAAATTTTTGTTAGTATTTAATAAATTTAAGAACAAGAATCTTAATTTTTTATAACAATTTAACAATTTTAAAGATCTTGTATTTAAAACTTTTAAAAAAGTTTTTATTAATTAGTTTATTTTGTATTATTTTAACTTTAATTTGAAAATTTAAATCGAAAATAATATTTTTGATTTTATAATTGTTGTCGTGCTCTTGTAGATAAATTTGAATAAATTGCTCTATTTAGTAATTTATATATTTAAAACTATATTATTCGCAAAGTGCAATTACAAGATTTATAACAAAACTTGTTAATTATTGTTCGCATTTTTAAGAAGTAACATTTAGAGTATATTAATACGTTTGTCGAGTAATTTATTAAAATTATTATCGATTATTGCAATCTAAAACATCTTATAACTATTAAACAATTTAATTGTTATTAAATTTATTAAATCAAGTTTTTGTTTAATTTTAATTTTAAAATTACTTATTAATTAGACGTACTAGACGCGAAGTCAAACAATTTAATTAAACAATTGTAAAGTTTGCTTTTTAACAAAAATAACTTTTGCAATTAGTTTTAACAATAAACAATTTTTAAGCAACACAATTTAAGATTAAATATAGCTAAAACTATTATATTAATTTCGCTACTATTAAGTGTTATCTACAATTTAGTAGCGAAATTAATTTGTTTGTTTCGAAATTTTATTAAGTTTAAATTAATTGCTAACAAGAGAATTGCAAAAGCTTGCAAAAAATTTATTTAAATCTTGTTAATAACTAACAAAGATATAGAGTTATTTATATTTTTATTGTTTGCAATATTTGTATTACTTTAACAAAACAAATTTTGTTTTGTTAGATTTCTTTTTTTTATTTTTTTGCTTGCTATTATTGCATTTACGATTTTTTAATCTATAGTTTTTTTGTTTTTAATTGTCGATTTTGTATTTTCTTTAAATATATTTGTTTTGTCTACAATTTAGTTATTTATATTTGTAATTTTTTTTACAATTTAGTTTTTGTTTGTTGTTGCAATTAATTTAATAAAAAAAGAAAAAATTAAAAATATAATTTAATTTTAAAATTTTTGTTCAACAAATATTAAAAATACATTTGTATAACAAAAAGATAAAACAAATTAAAAAAATTAAAAAAATTAATAAACAAAAAATTTTAACTATTTTTTGCAAAACAATTAAGCTAGAATTTAAAAACTATATAATAATTAAATATTTTATAATTAAAATTAAATATCTATTTGTTCGAAACAAAATATATATTTCTTAAAACAAAAATAATATTTTTCGAATTAAAACAATTAAATTTTAGCATAAATTATTAAGTGCTAAATATCTAAATCGAACAATTATTTTCGAAAAAATATAGTATTACTATTATTAATTTATATTATATCTAAATATCAAAAAATACGTTAAAAATTGCTTAATATATAAATATATTAAATTATATTACAAATATAAATATAATCTATTAAAATTTCTTTTTATTTTAAATTGTTATTAACAAAATATATTTTGCAACTTTATTATTTCTTTGTTGTTATATTGCTATAAAGAAAAGATTTTTCAATATATTTTAATAGTAATTAATAAATTATTCAAAAATAAAAAGTTTATATCTATAGACTTTTTAGAAGTTAAAATTGTTGTTTAAATTTTTATTAATTTTGTTTAACGTTTTAAGAACTTTTTAGTTATTATTGTTTTTAATAGAGACACTTAATTTATTGCTTATTTTTAATAATATTTTTGCAAAAAATTAAAAATTAAATCTAAATTGTCAATTGCATTTTACTTAGAAATTAATAATTAAATTAAAAATATTAATATTATTTTTAAGCAATATTTTTAAATATATATACAATACAATTAGAATAATTAAATTAATTATTTTGTTATTGTTAAGTTTGTTGCAAACAATTAGATTAGCAAATCTATTAATTTAATTTTTTTTTTTGCTATTAAAGACTATTTATTACAATTAGATTTAAAATTATTTAAAGTTTTTTTTAACAATAGTATATTAAAAGCTTGTCGCAATAAAAAAAATATTAACAAAATTGTTAAAAAAATTAAAATTTTGCAAAACTTTTTTTGTTAAAAGTTTGTTTAAATTTAAGTTAAATAAATAAAGTTCGCTAATTATAAACGCACTATAATTTCGAAATTTAAAA
>JAABUL010006407.1_pt1 | contig 13583 bp, 13 predicted proteins | sample 5559151 | NCBI WGS metagenome assembly JAABUL01 (sample SAMN10711876, study PRJNA513368) | rock metagenome | isolation source: Antarctica rocks | place: Antarctica: Victoria Land, Pudding Butte sud | reverse complement strand
CGGCACCTGGCACATCATCAAGAAGGGCGCCGGGCGCTGGGGAGCGACGCCGGGGCGAGAACTCCATCTACCCGCGGTGTCGGATACAAGGGCGCGCCGCTTGCGTGCGGCCATCGAGGTGTGCGGCAGACTGGTGGCATGAGCGAACCGACACCACCGCGATCCGGTAAAGCAGCGGCAGCGGCCGCCGCCAAGACACTGCTGGCCGACCGCATTGCCCTGGTGAACACCCTGGGTGATGCCCTCGACGTGCACCGCAAACAAGACATGGCAGCAACCCAAGCCCGCGAGGCCGCCCACCAAGCAGCCGACGCTGCGCGCACCGCCCACGCCACAGCGTTAGCCGGAGGGTGGACCGCAAAGCAACTCAACGACGCCGGACTCCGACCGCCGAAGGCACCCCGCACCCGCAAACCCCGCCCCGAACACACCCCCATCCCGGGCGAGAACAACCACTCACCGGCGGAGCCTGCCGCACCCGCTGTGGGATAACCCGATTCGCCGACCGCGACTTACCGGCCGCGGTCCTCGTCGCGGTGCCGATCCTCGGGCTGCGCTCGGGTGCCGCGGCGTCCCAGCACATCCTCCGCCCGCCCGATCGGCGCGGTGTTCGGATTGCCCTGTCCGAGATAGGCCAGCCGGACTGCCCTCGGCACACCCGATGACCCCTGTCCCGCCGCCGGGTCGCCGGGTCCCGCACCCACCCCGGCCCCCACCAACCCCTGGGTATCCGAGCCGCCGCCGTGTCCCGCGCGTCGGGCCAGCTCCGCGTCCCCGAACTCCGCGCGCAGGGCTGGTGTCGGGTTCAGCGCCAGACTCCACCCCGGTTCGCGGCCCTGGGCCTCCATCCGCTGCTGGTGCTCGGCCTCTTTCGCTTTGGCTTCCGGGCTGTCCGCGCTCGTCTGCAGCGCCGCGGTGAGCGTGTCCAACCGCCGCCGTTTGTCGCGCACGGCGTCGGTGTGCTCGAACGGCTCGTCCGCGACGGCTTCCAACTCGGCGATCCGGGTCAGCGCATGCTCGTGGCGGCGGTTCAGCTCGTCCCGGTAGTGGGGGGTGTCGGAGACCATGTTCTCCACCCGGCGCACCAACCCGACCGACGCGGTGTCCATCCCGGTGAAGTCCTTGGCCTGGATGCTCCTGGACCGCCCCGGCACGCTCAGTGTCACGATCATCTCGTCGCCCGACAGCATCCGGCTCGCCGTCACCCCGACACCCCGCAACTCAGCGATCGGGAACTCCTTGGTGTTCCCGTAGCGCTTCCCTTCGACGTAAGCGTGGCGCAGGCTGTCCACCGACACCGGTGCCGCCTCCGCCCGCTCCCGATACGTCTTCCCCCGCACCCTCATCGCGAACGGTGCGCCGCTGTTCGCGGCCAGCGCAGGCAGCGCCCAGTCCAGCTCGACCATCTACTCCTCGCAGGCGGTGACCTCCCGCGCCACCGAGCGCCGCTCCGCGGCGTTGCGGCCCTTGGCGTCGCTGTGCGCGCGGACCATCGCATCGAGACGCTTCACCTCATCCTCGAGTGACACCGCGGGGGCAGCCTGAGTTCAGGGGGTCACCCTTCATTTTCGAGTCAGTCAGTTGCTTCAGATCCGGTCGGTGGTCCTTACTGTGACCCCAGGTGATGACCGGGGTGTCCTTCCCGCCACGTGGCCGGCCGTCCGCGTCGGGGTAGACCCCGGACACCGAAACGCTTGGTGGAGTCGTTGTGCAGCTCGCTGGTGTCCACCGCGAACTCGCTGATCACCTTCAGCATCAGCTCGGTCAGCAGGCTGGACCGGTCGGCGTCGAAGAGCCGTTCCAACGCCCGCCCGACCCCATCATCATTGAGCGTCGCCACGTCGGTGGTGCTAATCGCCAGTAGCGCCGGGTCGAACGGCAGTGCCCACTCACCGAGTGCGTAGAGCGGGCTGCGGCCCAGCAGCAGGTTCGCGACGACCAGGCGGCACCGCGCTGGCGGGGGGCAGCAGTAGCCGCGGATCATCGCTGGGAAGGTATCGCTCCAGCACAGCGGGTAGGCTCATCCGGTCCAGGAAGTGGTTCACGATCGGCGACGCACCCAGCCGCTTGCTGGACAACACGAACGGTTCCGGCGAGCCCAGTGGCTCTGCAACGCAGCTACCAGGCGAGCCGCAAGGCACTGCTCCAGGTCGGCCTCATCGCCTCCGGGAGCCTGATCCAGCGGCTACACCGTCTGCGCGAATACCGGCTGCCACTGCCACCAGGACCCACCGCAGCGGCACGGCCCCTACTGGCAGTACACCCGCAAGATCGATGGGAAAACCGTCACCGCCAGGCTCACCAGCGAGCAAGCCGAGCGCTACCGCGAGTGGATCGACAACCGGCGCAAGCTCGACCAGATCATCGCCGAAATGGACCAGCTCTCCCAACAGGTCCGAGACCTACTCCTTGCCCCCAACCCCAAAACAGCCGCATCTGACCTCTCCCAAGTGGGGGGCCAAATGCTGAACGAGAAGTGCGGAACGTCAGTTCATACACCGGATCGGCTACGCCGTCACGGTCTCAACCCGCCCGACCGGAGCCCGCAGACCACGACGACCACGACACGACTCGTCGGGCTGGGGCGCAGCCCCGTTAGACGTAGGGCTCGGTACGGGGCAGCGCCTGGGAATGTTGGTGGTAGGTGAAGTCGTCCCACGCCAGCGTCAGGCGTCGGACGCCCGCCTCCATGATGTTGGACTTGATGGCGAAGGGCAGGCGCAGACGGTCGTTGAAGTTCTCCGTCGGAGAGAACACGGGGCCGGGGATCACCGCCACGCCCTGCCTTCGGGCGAATTCAGCGAAGGCCGTCGCGCAGGGGAAAGGCAAGCGAACCCACAGCGAGGCGCCCCCGTTTGGCCTCTGCCAGGACCACCCGGGCAACGACTGGGTCAGCAGGCCGGTGAGCCGGTCAAGCCCAAGCGTGAGGGTCTCACGGCGCTCCCGAATGGCTCGATCAAAGTAGGGGAAGAGGTTGATCGCCACCAGCTGGCTAACCTGTGAAGAGCCCAGGTCAGCAACCGCCTTGATGTCCGTTAGTTCACGGATAATGCGCGGAGAAGCGCGCAGCCAGCCAAGCCGGAGGCCGCCCCAGAAGATCTTACTGAATGATCCGATGGTAACAATCCACTCCGAATTCTCCAGAGCCACCATCGGAACAGTGCGGCGCGAGTCGAAAGATGTCGTGGCCAGCGACGTGTCGTCGACTACAAGCGTGTGTGATCTTGCCGCGAGAGCGGCGAGCCGGCTCGCGCGGTCTGCAGTCGTCGCGGCACCGGTCGGATTGTGAATGGAGGGCAGGAGGTACATAAGTTGCGGAGACAGTTTTCTCGTGGCCTGCTCCACCGCCTGAGCGTCTGTGCCGTCCTCGTCCATGGGGATCGCGTGCAGGCGGGCTCCGCAGGCACGTAGTCGCTGCAGAGCGGCCCGGAAGGTCGGGTCATCGACCAGGACGAGGTCGCCCGCTTTGATGAGTGCTGCGGTCAGGAGTTCCAGCGCTTGCTGAGCCCCGCTGGTGATTAGAATCTGATCCGCGGTCGTCGGCGCGCCGACGCTTGTGTACCTCTGGGCGATCAGCGCGCGGAGGTCCGGTAGTCCGAGCGGGCCGTAGCCGTGACTGTCGACGAGAGGCGCGAAGTCGCGAGAGGTGAGTGCGCCGACCACCTCCGCGACCAGCGGCAGGCCCGGCACCGCCGCGTTAGTGAAGTCGACGACGGACGCTGGATGACGGAAATACCGTGCGACCCGGTCCTCTCCTCGCGGTCCGTTGAACGTCACCTGCCCGCCAGTATCGCGTCGCGGCGTTATCCAGGTGCCCCTTCCTACGTGACGGTCGATGAGGTCTTCGTCGCGCAGCATGCCGTATGCCGCCAGCACGGTGGTCCGACTCACAGCCAGCGCGACCGCGAGCGCACGTTCGGAGGGCAACACAGCCCCGGGCGGCAACTCTTCAAGTTGGATGAGGTCTCGCAGCGCCGAAGCGAGGTTACGAGATAGAGCGCCGCCCGGACCGGTCCATTCGCCGAGCAAAGGTACCAATCGAGATGGGTTGACACGCTGCCATTCGTCCACACTAGGCCAATCTGTCGAAATTGGATATAGGCCATGCCCAAACACCAGTGCAGTATGCTATCGCATGATCCCACTTGGGGAAGCAGGTGCACGAGCGGGCGTCGAGCAGGCCGAGAGCCAGCCGCCCGTCGACGCAGACTCGGGAGTCGGCGATCGCCGTCGCGGACTTTTGGCGGCCAAACCAGTCGGTGTCGTCGCGGTCGTCGCCCTCGTGCTCCTCGTGCTGGCGTTCGCGAGTTGGGCGTATGCGCAGGGAGCCTCGCAGTTCTTGATGATCTCCCTGAACGGCGTCACGTATGCCGCACAGCTTTTCCTGGTCGCTAGCGGGCTCACCCTCATCTTCGGTGTCCTACGAGTCGTGAACCTGGCGCACGGGTCCCTCTATCTGCTGGGTGGCTACCTGGGCTTCACGGTTCTTGCGGACAGCAACAACTGGTGGCTTGGCCTGCTGGTAGGCACGGCGATCGCCGCCGCCTGCGGGCTGGCGCTCCAGCAGGGAGTTCTGCGTTGGATGCCCGCCGACGACTTGCGGCAGGCACTGGCCACGATCGGTGTCTCGGTGGTGGCTGCCGATCAACTCCTGGCTCACTTCGGGGGATTGACCTACTCCCTCACGCCGCCTGGTTCGATCACCGGTTCGGTGAACCTGCACCTGCTATCGGTGAACTATCCGGCCTTCCGCCTCGCGGAGCTCGGCTTGTCATTCCTGGTCGGCCTCGGGTTATGGGCATTACTCAAGCACACCCGGACTGGGGTTCTGGTCCGAGCGGGGGTCGATGACGAGAAGATGCTGGCCGCGCTGGGAGTCAACGTGCAGGCAGTCTTCGCCTTCGTGTTCACCTTAGGGGCGGCGCTGGCAGGTCTCGGCGGTGTTGTCGGCGGGACTGCCCTGTCCATCGCGCCGGGCGACGACGACAAGTATCTGCTGCTCTCGCTGGTCGTCGTCATCGTCGGCGGGATGGGTAGCATCACCGGGGCCGCCCTCGGCTCTCTGCTGGTGGGACTGCTCCAGCAGTACGGTCTAGGCTACTTCCCCACCTACGCCAGCGTGCTGACCTTCGGGCTGCTGGTTGTCGTCCTGGCCGTCCGGCCCCGAGGCATCCTTGGGGGACAGTCAGTATGAACCGCGCGCTACGTCGCGTTGGAACAGTCGTCCTTATTGTGGCCCTGACTGCCTACCCGCTGGTGGCCAACCAATTCTGGACCGTGCAGGTTGGCGTGCGAGCACTGTGGCTTGGCATCGTCGGCCTGAGCCTGGTCTTCCTCGCCGGCTACGGCGGTATGGTCTCGCTGGCGCAGACGGCGGTGTACGGCGTGGCTGGATACGGCGTGGCGATCATCTCGGTCAAGTACGGCCTAAGCTGGCTGGTGGCTATACCGGCGGCGATCGCGGTTGCGGTGGCCTTCGCCGCCCTCGTCGGACTCATCACCGTCCGGGCACAAGGCGTGTACTTCCTCATGATCACGCTCGCATGCGGGGTCACAACCTATTACTTCACGCTGCAGGCCCAAACGATCACCAACGGCCACACCGGCTTAACGGGGGTGTCGCCGCCTTACCTGCAGAATCTATTTGACCTCAGCCAACCAAAGCAATTCTACTACGCGGCTCTGCTCGTCGCCGCGCTCGCCTACCTAGGCGTCCGATACCTCAAGGACACGCCCTTCGGGAGCGCGCTGCAGGGAGTTCGCGACAACCCCGAGCGGATGCGGGCGCTCGGCTATCACGTCGAGGCGCTGCGCCTGCTGGCATTCTGCATAGCCGGCTTCGTCGCGGCTCTCGGTGGCGTCATCGCGGTGTACTACAACGGCCAGATAGCTCCGGACTCCATCAACGTGACCGCGACTATCGACATTCTGGTCCTCACCGTGCTTGGTGGTCTGCGGCGCCCCGCCGGCGCTTTCGTCGGCGCACTGTTGTTCGCCTTACTAGGCAACTTCGCGTCTGACTACACCGAGCGCTACAACACCCTGATCGGGCTCGTCTTCTTGCTCGTCATCTTGTTTTCCCCCTCGGGCGTTCTCGGTCTTGCCGATAAGGCGCGCGACCGCCTTCGCGCCCCGAGGGACCGAGCAGACCCCGAAAGCACGGCCTCGTTGTCCGGCACTGCCGGTCCATCCTCAATCTCCTCATCGAAGGGGCAATCATGATTGTTCGATCCCATCACCATCGCACCTGGAAGGGCCTCGTCGGTGGCATCACCATCGCGGCGATGGCAGCAGGTTGTGCGTCAGCGACCACGAAGCCAGACCAACCAAATGCTTCCGGAGGAGGTGGCGGCTTGGCGACGAGCGGTGACCAGCATGACTCGAACGTAATCAAGATTGGCGTCCTCACGGACCTGGAAGGCTCTTTCGGCATCATCGGCGCCGATACCGTCAGAGGGGTTAAGCAGGCTGTTGCCGAATTCGGCGGCCAAGTCGCCGGTAAAAGGGTCGAGATCGTCGTCGAGAGTGGGGACGCGACGCCGAACACCGCAGTCGCGAAGGCTCAGAAGTTACTCCAGCAGCAGGGTGTGGACTTCGTTATCGGCCCCATCTCGGGCGACGAGGGGCTAGCGGTGAAGGAGCTGGCTCGACGGACTCCTGACCACGTCTTCATCAACGGTGCCTCCGCCGCCCAAGACTTTACGCTACGCAATCCCGCGCCCAACGTCTTCCGCTTCTCGACCGATGGCGCCCAGTGGATGGCGGGACTTGGCAGCTACATCTACGACGGGCTGGGTTACCGGCGTATTGCTACCGTCGCCGAGGACTACTCCTATCCATACACGCAGGTGGGCGGCCTCATGGACGAGTTCTGCGCCAAGGGTGGTCATGTGGTGCAGAAGGCGTGGGTCCCAATCGGCACCTCAGACTACGGCTCGGTCATCTCCGCTATCCCCAAGGACGCGGACGCCGTCTACGTCGCGCTCGGCGGCTCGGACGCAGTCAATTTCCTCAAGCAAGCGGATCAGTACGGGCTGACGGCGAAGATCATCGGGGGCACGTCAACACTCGACCAGACTACTTTGTCCACTAAGGGACAAATAGCCAAGCAGCTCGTTGGTACGCCTTCGGCCGGTCCCATCGCCTCGGACGATCCCAGCCCTGCCTGGCAGAAGTACGTTGCGGACTACAAGCAGCAGTTCCCGGACGGGCTCCCAACCCCGGGTCTGTTCAGTGAGGCCTACTACGTGGAAACCAAGGCCGCCCTGATGGGACTGCAGCAGGTCAACGGGGACCTATCAGGGGGGCAGTCAAGGTTTGCCGCCGCACTCGCTCACCTGACGGTCGATAGTCCAACGGGTCCAGTGAAGCTCGACGACCGGCGGAACGCGATCGCCGCCAACTACGTCACGCAGGTCAAAATGCTCAACGGTGCGCTGACTAACGTCACGATCCGGAAGCTGCCGGCCGTCGACCAGACCTTCGGCCTGCCATTCGACCAGTACGTCAAGCGCGCCCCCTACGACCGAGACCACCCGACGTGTCCCTGAGTACGGGTCGGCTGATGGGTCCAGTGAAGTTGCGGTTAACCGGTGTCAGCCGCAACTTCGCCGGGGTGCATGCCGTTCGCGACGTCAGTCTCGAACTCGAGCCGGGGGAGCGCCGCACAGTCATCGGACCCAACGGCGCCGGCAAGACGACGCTGTTCAACCTGGTCGCCGGATCCATCCCGGTCACCGCGGGCCGCATCGAGCTCAACGGCGTGGACATCACCCGCCAGCCAGGACGGACGCGCGTTGGGCACGGGATAACGCGCACATATCAGCACTCTCAGCTCCTCGACGAGCTGAGCCTTATCGAGAATCTCCGGGTGGCCTTGCTAGGGGCTCGTGGCGGCGGATACAGCTTGGTCCGCCACCGGCAGGAGGAGGCACGGCTCAATGAGGAGGCAAGCCGGCTCGCGAACCGAGTGGGACTCAGGGTCAGGCTCGAGGGCCCCGTCGCTGATTTGTCGCACGGCGAGAAACGGCAACTGGAGATTGCCATGGCGCTTGCTGGCGCCCCGACCCTGCTGCTGCTTGACGAGCCAGCGGCAGGGCTAGGGCCCGGAGAACGGACCGACCTCAACTCACTATTGCAGTCCCTGGACCGCTCGTTAACCGTCCTGCTGATCGAACACGACATGGACATCGCGCTGGCTGTGGCGGACCAAGTCACGGTCATGCACGAAGGCCGCGTCGTGGCCGAAGCGAAACCCGAGGACGTCCTGAGCGACCCCCTAGTCCTAGACCTTTACCTGGGTCGCCAAGCCGTCCCTTCACCTGTAGCAGCAGCCGCTCGACCCGGTATCCGAGACATAGACCAGAAGGGGAACTCATGAACCGAAGCGACGTCCTCGGACAACTCCGGAGCGTCCGGGCCGCTGGCCAGACGCTCATCGGCGCGGGAGCAGGAACCGGCTTATCAGCAAAGTGTTCCGAGGCAGGAGGCGCCGATCTTCTGATCGTGTACAACTCGGGCCGGTACCGGATGGCGGGTCGCGGTTCCTCCGCGGGTCTCATGCCCTACGGTGACGCGAATGCCATAGTGATGGAGATGGCCGGAGAAGTGCTTCCAGTGGTTCGCAGCGTCCCCGTCCTTGCAGGGGTATGCGGCACGGACCCCTTCCGGCTAATGCCGCACTTTCTGCGTCAGGTGAAGGACATCGGCTTCGCCGGTGTCCAGAACTTTCCCACGGTCGGGATCATCGACGGCAACTTCCGGCAGACACTGGAGGACACCGGCATGAGCTACCAGCTGGAGGTCGACATGATACGCGCGGCACGTGAGCTTGATTTGCTGACCGCGGCCTACGTCTTCGATCTCGAACAGACCCAGGCGATGGTAGATGCCGGCGCCGACATCGTGGTGCCGCACATGGGTACGACAACGAGCGGCATGATCGGCGCGAAGCAAGCGATGGGGATTGAGAAGGCCATCGAGGAGGTCGGCAAGTTGTGTTTGTGGGCGAAAAAGCACAGGCCGGAGGTCCTCGTACTGGCCCATGGCGGTCCGATCGCGACGCCGGGCGATGTTGCGCACGTCCTCGGACAGCTCCCTGACCTCGACGGCTTCTTCGGCGCCTCCTCGGTGGAGCGACTACCGACCGAGACGGCGATCGTCGAGACCCTGCGCCAGTTCAAGGCGGCCGGCAGCGGCGATCTTCGACCAGGCCCCACGCCGGCATGCCAGGACGACAACGGTGACTGAACGCGAGGCCGGGACCGCCGACCATGGACCAGCGCTCGTCATCCGCGACCTGCATACCCACTACGGCAGCGCTCACATCTTGCACGGGGTCGACCTGAAGATCGGCAACGAGCCGGTCGCGATTATCGGCCGTAACGGCATGGGAAAGACGACCCTCTGCCACTCTGTCCTCGGTCTGGCAGCGGCGGAGAGGAACGGGCGTGTCACTGGCTCCATCACCTTCGCCGGCACCGAGCTAGTAGGGCGTTCGATCTATCGCATTGCGAAGGCCGGGATCGGGTACGTCCCGCAGGGGCGCCGCGTCTTCCCGTCCTTGACGGTCCGTGAACACCTACAGATCAGCGGCCGACGCGGGGGCCGGTGGCGCCCTGACGACATCTACGATCTTTTCCCCCGACTGGCGCAGCGACGTAACAGCGGGGGCGCCCTGCTGTCCGGTGGAGAGCAGCAGATGCTTGTCATCGGCCGCGCCTTGCTCACCAACCCGCAACTGCTCGTCATGGACGAACCATCCGAGGGGCTCGCACCCGCTGTGGTCGGCGAGGTCGTCGAACTGTGCCGCAAACTAACCGCAGAGGGCGTCCGCCTGCTGCTCGTCGAGCAGAACCTCACCGTCGCCACCTCGCTCGCCCACCGACTGCTGATCATGGTATCGGGCCAGATCGCCACCGAAACGACGGCCGAGAGGCTTCTGGCCGACCCGGCAGCGCAGACGCGCTATCTCGGTGTAGCCCGCCAGGACAGCGACGTCGCCCACGAGCGGCCCTCGTGAGCGAGTCGCGACCAACTCCCGTGGTCGTGCTCATCGGCACCTTAGATACCAAGGGCGACGAGTATGCCTTTATGCGCGAACGCCTTACCGCCGCTGGGATCGACACACTGCTGGTTGATGCCGGCACCGACGAGGCCAGCCACCGCCATGCTGACGTTCCCGCGGCTGAGGTCGCCCGTGAAGCGGGTGAGGACCTCGCCAACCTTCGCGCGACCCACGACCGCGGTCGGGCGGTCAGCGCCATGGCTGCGGGCGCGGCCCACATCGTCCGCCGTTTGCACGAGCAGGGACGCTGTGACGGCGTGCTGGCCGCCGGTGGGTCTGGCGGCACCACCATTGGGACGGGCGCCATGCGCGCGCTGCCTCTCGGCGTTCCCAAACTGATGGTTTCCACCGTCGCGGACCTGGATACCCGCACCTATATGGGCTCCAGCGACATCACGATGATGGCGTCCGTCGTCGACCTGGCCGGTTTGAACAGCGTCACCCGCCGGATTCTTTCCAACGCGGCTGCCGCCATCGCGGGCATGGTGCTTCAGCCACCAGGGCCTGCCAACCAGCCGCAGAGCACGACCATCGCCGCCAGCATGTTCGGGGTCACTACCCCGTGTGTTACTGCCGCCCGTCGGGCGCTGGAGCAGCTCGGCTACGAGGTGATCACTTTCCATACCACCGGCACCGGAGGCAGGGCAATGGAGACCTTGGTGGACCAAGGGTACTTCCAAGGGGTGCTGGACGTCACGACGACGGAGCTAGCGGACGAGGTCGCGGGAGGCGAACTGTCGGCGGGACCGGACCGTCTGGAGGCCGCCGGTCGCAGGGGAGTTCCCCAGGTCGTATCCCTGGGCGCCCTGGACATGATCAACTTTGGCCCGCTCGAGACGATGCCCGAAAGCATGCAGTTCCGCCTGCTCCACCGTCATAACCCGTCGGTCACCCTCATACGGACAACCGCCGCCGAAAGCGCGGAGATCGGTCGTCGCATCGGCCAGAAGCTCTCGGCGGCCCGCGGCCCGGTAGCGGTCTACGTGCCGCTGCGCGGATTCTCTCAACTTTCAGAACCGGATGGCCCCTTCCACGACCCGAATGCGGACCACGCTATGCGCGATGCCCTTCGATTGAACCTGTCCGCAGCCGTCGAGTACTACGAAGTCGACTTAACCATCAACGACCCGCGGTTCGCCGCCGCGATGGCCGCGAAGCTCCACAGTTTCCTGGCCACCGACGCGGGAGCATGTTCATCTGACAACGGTGGAATGCCACCGTCCGGATCTGGACTAACCCGTCGCGACAGGGAAGGCGAGTAGTGGGTCGGGTGGCCGGTAGCGGTCCGGTGTCGTGTTGGGCGGGGTGACGCGGGCGATGGCCCGCTGCTTCTGGCTCATGTCCGCGTGCTCTGGCGGAGTCGGATATTGGAAGTCTCGCAATACGTCTCACAACGTATCGCCAAGCTCGCCGTCGACGGCGTTGTAGGGGCTGTGTTGGCGGCGGCTGTAGTCGGCGGCGTAGTTGGTCCAGTCTCCGCTGCTGGCGCGTTGCCAGGCGACGGCGACGCTGATGTGGATGCCGAGCAGGCGGGCGAGGAGCGCGGCGGGTAGTTCGGCGGCGAGGCCGAACAGGGCGGTGGAGCGTGCTTGGCCGGGGCGCAGGCCGAGGCGACGGAGGCGTTCGCCGAGTTGCTCGGCGCTGATTGGGTGGCCGGGTCGTCCGCCGGGGAACAGCCAGCGCGAGGTTCCTTGGTCACCGAAGGAGGCGTGGCCGTGGCGGGAGGCGGCCAGTTGCAGAACGAGGGCGTCCAGGGGCGCGGGCAGCACGACGGGCTCGCGGCCGAGCCGCAGCCGTACCTCGTGCTCGGTGGCTTGGACGTGCTCGAGGGTGAGTTGGCTGATCGCGGTGGTGGGTTGGGCGTAGAGCAGGACCAGTAGCCCGGCGACACGGTCTTCGGCTTTGATGCTGTCCTCGTGCAGCAGCTGGCGGGCGTGGGCCCAGCGGGCTTCGCTGTCGATGACGCGGCTCGGCCCGGGCCACTTGGTGGCGGCGAACTCGAGGCTGGTCAACTTGTTTCGTCTGGCCCACCGGACGAAGTTACCCGCGTCGACGCGGGCGGTGGCGTGCGCGCTGGTCAGCCACTGCTCGAGGTCGCCTTGCCCGGCGCGTGCCAGGTCGAGGCCGCGGGCGGCGAGCCAGTCGAGCAGGGTGATCGCGGCCCTAATGTTCCGCTGGACGGCGACGCGTTGCCCGAGGGTGGCGTGCTCGCCGTTGTTCCGGCGGCGTAGCCGGTGCAACGCGTGCCAGAGGGCGTAGCGGTGTAGCAGCGCGCGCTGTTCGGGGACGGCGCGGTCGGCGAGGGCTGCGGTGATCCAGTGCTCGAGTCGGATCAGGTGTTCGTCGCGGGGCGCCAGCGCACCGGTGGCGACCAGGACGCTGCGCAGGTGCCGCAGTGGTTTGCTGTCGGTCAGCTCGTCGAGTCCGGCGTGGGTCAGTGCTCGTTTCCCCGTCGCGAGTTCGCGCACGATCGCCGACGCGGTGTCCTTGTTCAGCCAGACCAGCACGGTGCCCGGCCGCTCGTGGTTGGCGAGGTGCTCGTGCAGGACCTGCAGTTGTGGGGCGATCTGTCCGGCATCGTTGCCCAGCAGCTCACCCAGTCGTCGTTGGAGCGTGCAGCGGGCGCATCGGCGCGAGCGGTGCTGGGTGTGCTCGCCGCAGCCGGGACGGACGTGCCAGTGGGCGCCAGGGCGAGTGCAGGAACCGTAGAGTGGTTGGGTGCGGGTTCCGCTGCGAACCAGTCTGACGTTGCCGCAGCCGCTGCAGCGTGCTCGCCGCTGCAGGCACGCGTGGCAGCACGCTTGTCCGGTGAGCTGGGAAATCGAGCCGGGAGCCGAGCGCCCGGCGTGTTCTCTGCTGGCACTCAGTGGTGGATCTGCGGAGTGGACCCGGGCTGCGCGAAGCCCGGTGTCGAGCACCCGCCGTCGTGCGCACGATCAGCGCCATCACCACCCGCCTCCTCGACGCTTACGCCCAGGCCCCGCCGGAGGGCAGCATCCGGCAGTGGACAACCTGCAACAGCTCCATATCCCCGGGGCCAGCGCCCCGATACCCGCTGCGCTGCCCAACGCTCTCGTACCCAACTGAATCCGAAGCGCACGCTCATCCCCTACCGGTGTTCCCGGCTGCCACGCTGTTCTTCCCGCGCCTTGCTCAGCGTGGCGTACATCGCTGAGCGGGACAGGCCGCTGATGTCCATCAGCTGCGCGGCGCTGTACTCCCCGGATTCGTAGTCCGCGAGGAGCCGCCTCCGTGGCAGTACCGACAGTTTTGAGGGCTTGCCCAAGAGTCGTCCACGCTTGGCGGCCTCCCGCATACCCTCGACGGTGCGCGAGCGGATCAGGTCCGACTCAAACTCGGCCATCAGGGAGCATCCCGAAAAACATTTTGCCGATCGGGTCCCCCGGTCGTGAATGCTCCCACCGATGCTGAGCTTGACCCCCTTGCCGGCGAGCTCCGCGGCGATGTCGTGCAGGTCCCGTGCCGAGCGACCGAGCCGGTCCAACTTGGTCACCAC
>JAABUL010006405.1_pt1 | contig 13587 bp, 12 predicted proteins | sample 5559151 | NCBI WGS metagenome assembly JAABUL01 (sample SAMN10711876, study PRJNA513368) | rock metagenome | isolation source: Antarctica rocks | place: Antarctica: Victoria Land, Pudding Butte sud | reverse complement strand
ACCGAGGATACTCTGGCTGCGATGAAGCATCTAATCACCATTGCAGACGAGCAGCAGCTAGCGGAAAAGGACAATGAGGGCAAGAGCATCCTTCATTTAGCCATCGAATACAAGAATTCCGCAGTAGCAGAGTATCTGCAAGCTACTCGCGGCATGACTTTGTATGTAGTCAAAGGGTCTACAGGCACAAAAGAGAGAGCCGTACAGTTCTCTGGCATCAGAATTCTACTAGTAGGCCTGAGATTAGCTGCCATTGTATCAGAGGCACCTTTGGTGGCTGTGCTGCTTCAGAGTTGCTGAATCACAGTTCAATGGGGGGCTAAGCTGAATGAACAGACATAGATCACCTTTTGATGGTCGATATTCTCTTTTACCTACGGTCGACTTACTTCTAAAGTATGAAGTTCGCCGACTCTCACACCCACCCTTATAAATGCAAGGAAACACAATGCGCCGAAAATCAAGGCTTCACCTATAATAGCGACCTCACCCACCATGAGCGTGAAGTTCACGACCAACATGAAAGGTTCTTCTGCTCACAGCTCACCTGTCCTCATTCCAGAAAGGGCTTCTGGCGGCAGAAGAGCCTGATAGATCATGGACACAGCCGCCACTCAATCACTCCTATCACATTAGTCATCCCTATCCTCATCGCTAGTCCAGCTGATCCCTCCAAAAGAACCAGTAGTGAAGATTCAACAACCCGGAGGATCCTGGACAAAAAGCACGCACGCATCAGCAGCCAAAGCAGCAAAGAAAGCAGAGAAAGCAAAGAAGGCTGCAGCTGCCGCGGCCGCCGCACCTCCAGCAGCAGCAGTAGCCCCCGTTGCAGCCGCCGCAGTACCAGTTACACCGGCAGTGACTCCTCGATTTGTAGAAGCCGAAGCCGAAGCAGCAAAGACGCCAGCAGCCAAAGCAGCCGTCGCTCGCAGTGTAAACACCCACCGCTTTCTGAGCCAGGTCGTCTAACGAAGCGGTATACGAATTCGGGTGAGAGTCGTGATTGTCAAGAGAAAGGATGGGCAAGGTTTTTTCGCGGCTGGGATTGGCGTGCAGGGGAAAGCGCGTTTGATATGCACCACCCCATCTCTGTCGGACGGGGCAGGCGATGGCGGTGGATTTGGACAAGGGTTTGAAGAGAGCGTTTGATGTGCCCTGCCTACACAGTCTGTATAGAGCCGAGCGAGTGGTTGCTGGGATGTGTGGCGGGATTTTTTGAGGTTGGGATTTTGTGTGGCTGTGAGTGGGTGGGTGGATGGATGGGGTGGGATGCATACGAGATGATGACGACGAACGGCATACTGGGGCTAGAGCGTGTCTCGAAATGCAAATATCTTTGATGCACAATTTTGAAGTTTAAAATGTCCTCTCACGACATGAAGTGAACCGACAGTACCCCTTCCTACCTCCAGCCAACCCACACCACCTATCTCTCCTCCACCCAGCCACCCCCTCCCAACCCCCTCCGCCGAAACCGCACCCGAATCTCCTTCTTCTCCACCAAAACGGACGTCTTCAGCGCCCTCCAATCCACCGCCCCGCCCTCCACCCCCTCTATCTCAAAACGCCACACCAGCTTCGCCACCACGGCTCGCAGCTGCGCGAGCGCCAGGACCTTGCCCAGGCAGTTGCGCGGGCCCATGCTGAACGGGTGCTGGTTCTCGCGGCGGTCGGCATCGAATTCGGCTGGGCGGACGCCCGCGGGCAGCCACCGGTCAGGCAGGAAGGAGGTTGCGCGCGAGAAGTGCTGGGAGGAGAGGGCGAGGCTGGTGCTGTGGACACTGATGTTGGTCTAAGGGGGTGGAGGTGGGGGCTTAGCTGTTTGGATTCGTTGTGTGTTTTGAGGATTGGGGGGGGCTGGGGGCTGGTTTGTTACGTTTTCGGGGAGGAAATGACCGCATACGCTGGCGCCGCCAGGGGGGACGACGCGCGGGAGACCAGTTGGCACGGGGTTGCAGAGGCGTAGGGATTCGGAGCATACGGCGTTGAGGAAGGGGAGGGCTTTCAGGGCGGCGAAGGTCATGTCCGAGTCGGAAGTGAATGAAGAGCGGATCTCGCGAACGAGTTTCTCGTACTCGACAGGGTTCTGAGTGAGCTCGTTGGTCAGGCCGGAGAGGATGGTGGCAGTGGTCTCGCTGCCGGCGATGATGATCATCGAGAAGGTGGATTCGATCTCGCCGAGGCTCATCTTGTCGTAGTTGGGATTGTTCTGCAGCACCGGAGTCATGAAATCCTCGCGCTGTTCTTCGAGATTCATGCGTCGGTGGATCTTGTCGATGGCTTGTTTGAAGTGGTCTCGCTGTAGTTTGCGGATGCTAGGAGGAAGGAGCAGCAGCAGAATGTTTTCAAAAGGCGGATAGTATCGCGTTGCTGTGGCGTAAGTCATTCCTAGGCAGTGTCAATGATGATCAGTAAATCATGTCGGTTGGAGCTCTGGGGGGGAAAGGGGGCCAAGCCAGCCTACCTTTGAGGAAGAAAAAGATTGTGGACACCCACGGATGGTACGTGGTATTCTCCAAGCAGCCAAAGGATTCCCCAAAGGCCAGGTCCCCAATCAAATCAAAGGTGAAAAAGTTGAACCATTTCACAACGTCAACAACAGGATCGCGGCCATTCTTTTCCGAATCATCAACCATGACCTCCAGCTTTTTCATAAGCAAGTCGATGTAAGACTGAATATGGGATTCCTGCTTCACCATGGCCTTTTCCGTAAAAGCAGGAGCCAGAAGCTTCCGCATGCGAGCATTATCGGCATCATTTGTCGTTATTATCATGCTCTCCGTCTGCCCCTCCGGCGTCTTGAAAAAAGTGGGATTCTTGGGGAAAGGCTTGGTTCCGAAGATGTCATGCCAGGCCTCTTCTTTGGCAAAGGAGAGCTCGTTCGGGGCAATGCGTACAATGTCCCCATATTTCTCGTGGAACGTTTTGACATCGGCAACGAAGTTTCCACGCAACAGCGAGATGACAAATCCTACGCGATACGCGCACATAAAGGGAGGCCCTTTGTATCTAGCCAGAGGATGGAAATATAGGTTGTAAATGGCCTGGAGGATCGAGTACTGGTGGACGAAGTCAGCACAGTTGAAGTTCTTCATGTGCTCATGTCTCGCTCTCCCTTACCACCAACAATCCAGCGCAAGAGATAACTGCCCATGAAGAAAGGCCAGTGGGCAAGCTGGACCACATAGCGGTCGCCATTGCATACAGAGTGCAAAGACGTCGAAAATATCGCAGAATTGTTCACAGGATCTTCACGTTATGAAAGTAAGGCTATGAGCATTGCCGCAGCACCGAGAATGATACAAGCCGCCAGAGATACCGGAATAGTCCATGATTGGACTGCTTTGGCTGCACTTGAGCAGACCAGGCACTACAGTACTAAATTTGGTGGAATCCAAGCCGTGTCTCCGTTATGGCCAGGTTTCCGTTATTCGGAATTCCCCTATAGCCAGCTTTGGCTGTAGTACCTAGGTAGGGTTCGATGTATCCTAATCTAATTCTATACAGTTAGACTACCTCGCCTTAAGATAGTGCTTGTGTTCTCGGAAAATAACGTTATTTGAATCGAATAAAACGTTATAAACTCATTCAATTAGACAAAGTGCTGTTGTTCGCTAGGGTCACAGCCAGTCAGCGAACAGCTTCAATTTACATGTTAAAAACATATACGACCTCTAACTGCGCATTCGAAAACGCTTCAACTAAGATACATGCAAATTTGGTCTTTCCTGAAAAGTCAAACGAAGGAAGATCATAGGATATAGCAGCTCGGCAGGTTCCGTTGCGACGAATAGGAAGATGGCGATAGGAGACCGTACAAAGGGATAGTCATCAGGGTAGTAAGCGTAACGCCATTGGAAAAGGATGATAGGACACACTGTCCCAACCCACCGGCACACCCTACATTCCTGCCATGTTATTGGTGTTTCATGGAGAAGGTGATGGGCTGATCACTTACCAGATGGTCATCGACTGACCGCGAGTGTTTCCTCGGGACAGAAGCTGCGCAACGGAAGCCCAACTAAGAAGGACCTGACACCCAAAGCCGGCCCAGAAGCAAGCTACGAAGGAATCGGCGAATGAGAGGATAAATGCCCAGTGCATGGTGACCATGAGCACGCTCCCAGCGAGGATCATTGGGCCAAGGTTCTGCGCGACCAGGGGCGCATGCCTCCATTCGTGGGGGCCGAATGCGATGGTTGCATAAACCAGTACCAAATCGATCAGAACCCATGAAGTGAAGGTTATGGTCTCGGCCATGGATGGAGGGTAGAAGAAGCCGTACATGATTTCCCAGCCGAGGTTTGCGCAGCTGACACGGAAACACGTGAGCTCCATGCGAACCTGGGATGACGAGAACGAACTCACAGGGCTACCATAGGCATCCCGTAGGATTTGTCGCGAAAAGATTGCCGGATGTACAGGATGTATGCAATGCTCCAGAGGGAGCCCATGGTAAGAATCAGGCCATCTTGGACCCACAGAAAATGCAATGGGGGTTTGTTGACGGCATCGATTCGGCTCAGGGGAAGATGGAACTGGAGCCCTATGTCACTCTTCGGTGACATCTCAGGCAAGGGCTGTGGGAATGAAACAGGTACGTCGGTGTTTGAAGCGTTTGGAAGGAAAAATCGAATGTAAAAGAAACCGTCATGCGGATAAGTAGCAACTCCTCGAGGAAAGTCATTGCAATGGCGACATTTTTATCTCGTGTCGCTACACCGGGTTGAGTTCTGCGAGCGATTACCGCCATGTTCCTGTGGAGGTGTAGCTTTGGACTGTGGATCCAGAACGCTAAGTTGGTAGTGCTATCTATTTGCCTGTTTCGCCATGGACCACGCCGCCGCCACAAAACAGTGCATCACTGGCATGATTATCATATCGGCCATGGACGGACAGAATCTCAATCAGCTGTGTTGACCGCACATTCTTGGAATGGCCCTGGCATCGAGTACCATTGGACAGTGTCGTGGGTGTTGCAGTATCCGTGCCCCACCCTAAGCTCATCCTTCGCTTTAGGTACCTAGGTAAGGTAGGTACTCCTGCGAGGCTGCGCCGCAGCCGCTGACTTCACGTCACACCGGCAGTGAGAATGCCAAGCACCCACGCTCTTGAGTTCTTAGTGTCCCAAAGGTGGGCGACGATCTGGAGTCGACTTCGCATAGCACAAGTGTACGAAACCAAAAATGTACTGTAGTACCCCCAACAGAACGCAATTTAGTCGAGCTACGAACACGACGTAATAGACAAGAATACCCATGAATGATCGAAAGTTCAGACGGCTATAACCTCCTCAGATACTCTCCCAGCAAGCTCAGAAATTCACTTCCCCCCACCAGTAGTGCCCCGTATTTGAACCACCACCGGCACGACGAAGGATTTTCAACCTTCACTGCCGCCACCATCTGGACAAGCAGCACCGCTGTGCTAACGACGCCAGTGTAAAACGCTGGTCCAGCACTGATCATCACTCCGGTCAGGACAAGAAATCCCGTTTGGATCAGTGACATGACGAAGAGAAACGGCTTGATGTGGTTCCTGTGTCGGATCGCCATGGACATAGTCCCCGCCTGCATGTCGTCCTCGATATCTTGAAATGCGTAGATTGTATCGTAAGTTATCGTCCAAAAGACATACGACAATGATAAAGCTAGCAGTCCCATGGTCGATGGCGAAAGACCCAGCTCTAACGGAAACACCTTCATCATTATACATCCAACAAGCGTGCCCCAGGAGAGCGTGAATCCGAGGACGATTTGAGCATAGCTGGTGATCCGTTTCGCAAAGGGGTAGAAGGTTCCCATGGCGATCAGTGGAGGTATGTAAGGCAGGCATTGTGTGGAGTTTCGGACCAAGAGGGCGAACAACATCAGATACTGGTTCGCAGTAAAGATGTATGCGGTAGTCGGCGACAAGGCACCTCGAGCCATAGGGCGATTGCGGCATCGAGCCACTTTGCGGTCCAATTCTCGATCAACGATATCATTCCAGGTGCAGCCGACGCTGCGAAGAACGAACGCCACGGCGAAAAGCTCAACATTCGCGAAGAACATCTGACTTGGAGTGGGGATTGGATTCGAAAAACAGGCAGCAAAGAAGCTTCCGAAAAGAAAGGGATAATAAACGTACATGATCCCCGCTGGCTTGTGAACCCGCATGAGTTCGGCGTAAGGAATCCATGCGGCTGGGAGACAAGATAGAAAGCCTGTGGATGGCGAAATGTATGGAGGACACGTAGGCAATTTTGCCGAAGACATGATTTTGCGAGTTGGTGCTCAAATGTAGAAACTTTGAACTGCATCAGGTCTCTGGAGACGTAGCCAAACCAAGATGTTATATGAGTACCCCAACTGAGAGCTGAAAGAGAGCTGAAAGGGACCGTAGCGTGCTCATGATATGATATCAAAGACTTCACAGTTAAGAAATCGATTGTCAAACCTCATAGTGTGCCCACGGGCTCTACTCTGTCCGATATTCCACAGATGTCCAATCGAAACCCAGTGCATCGGGAAGATGTCAGACACCATGTGATAGTCCTAGTCGCCTTGGAGGTGTGGTAGCAGGCTGATAAGTCATGGGAAATATGCTGGGATGCGAATTCAAGGTAAGGTAGATGGGGGTCATGGCGTGATGCGCAGCTAAGGCAAGGTAGACTGAGCATCGGATCAAGGAGCTGTGCCTCTGTTCCTCTACGGGACCACGTAGTCGGCACTTCTGTATCTGTAGCGTAGGTCCTGCTGTTCGTCGTCGGAAAATTAAGTATTGACATCCTTCCCTCCTAGCCGTAATATGTGGTTCTCGCGTTGTGAATAAGCCAAGGGGCGGGGGGTTGGGGGAGTCGTTGGGTAAATGGTGTTGTGGGTAGGTATCTTTCTTTTCTGGTAGCGCTGTTAGCCGCAGCGTGCCGCAGGTACTCGTATTTACGGGGTTTCCGCGCACACTGGGTTTCCGCACAATCTAACCTAGAAAGGTTAGTTTTAGACAGTATCGAGTTTAGCGTGCTAAAAAGGGCACTAAGATAAATTTACTTGTAGTCGTAGTTAGCGTGCGCGGAAACCCAGTGTGCGCGGATACGAGTATTAAGTTCCGTTTGTTACCCCGGGACGTGCGTTGGTTCGAAACCCGTGCTGACCCTCCACGAAGCGAAATGTTCCTCGTCCGGGGGTGGACGCCTGTTGGTTGCGGTCGAGTCGTTGGGGAATTTAATTATATTAGGTTCGATTCCTAACAGCGCTGGTACAATGGTGTTGTGGTTATCTTTCTTTTCTGGGGGGTTGTTCTGAGAAAGCTACGTGGAGAAGTTGCCACGACCGCCCCTCTCCACTTTTTAAGGTAATTTCTGGCCTCAACCCAAAGCAGCAGTCAGTTATCCGAGGCAATGACATGGATACAGAAGCTGAGGCACAGCTGGAGGAAGGTCGCTCTTGACGGGCACAGCAAGCAGCCAGTCAACAGTAGACTGTCTTGGCCAAGCCCTTAGTGCATTCTGCTTACCTTCATTGGTTGAGATTATGCTGTGCCCGATGATATCGTCCGATGGCAGTGAGCGTAGTCAAAGACAGGCGACTGCGTAGTTCGATGCTGTGCCACAAACACACTTCTACTCCACACACCAATTCCAAGTTTCCAATGCTCTCGGATAAAGGCAGTGCAGCCTTTTGGCGGTCATTATTGTACTCTAGTCAGAGGCTACGCAAGCTTCAGACTCCATCTGTCTCCTCTCAGAGTCTGGATAACCTCACACATACTCGTGTCTTCCGTCTCCCGACTGCCTTTCTTTTCATCTACTTGATGTTGAAGCTCTGATACTCTACCGCGTATTACTGCGTCAAGTCTTTCGCTATGCCTCCCCACGGTCCACCTCCTCCCGATGGAGATGTCCTCGGTGGCACTCCCATTGTTGTCATACAGTCCATCTTCATCGCGGTTGCAACAATGCTTATAGCACTTCGATTGTATGTTCGAGTAAAAATCAGCCATGCCTTGGGTCTTGATGACTTCTTCATAGTATTCGCTTTGGTAAGGGGGCTTCATCTTTCTTCATCTCTGAACTAACTGTTCACCTAGGTCTGGTGCTGGGCGTTCTATATCGTCACCATCATTTTGGTCGACAATGGCGTCGGACGACATATCTACTATTTGTCGCAGACCCAGTTGAAAGTCTTTGCCAAAGCTGCCACGGTCGGCTTTTGGATAATCACTCCAGCGACTGCTTGCTCGAGAATATCAATTGCGCTCTTCCTTCTCCGTGTCGTCAATCCTGGTCGTCGATGGAGAATATTCCTCTATGGCCTGGTTATCTTCATGGGAGTGACCTTCTTTGCCCAGTTTATCTCGTCTATTTTCGAATGCGTTCCGGTGCGAAAGCAGTGGGACTCCTCTGTTCCAGGTACCTGCTGGTCGGATGAGGCCTCGCACGCTTCTAGTTCTTGGCAAGGAAGTAAGTGCATGAACGCGATCCCAATTCTGGGCAATGCAATGGCTGACACTGGTCACCAGTATTCTCCGTTATTTGCGACTTTACACTTGCCCTCATACCTATTGTGTTCCTGTGGAATGTTCAAATCAGCTTGAAGCGTAAAATCGGAATCTGCGTTCTGATGGGCACCGGCGTGATGTAAGAGTTTCAGTAGAAACTGATTGTCTCTTATGCTGATGAATTCTAAGAACTAGCGTCTTCGCCATCCTGAGAACTATGGCTGCATGGAATCCTCCACTTCATGACCGCGATCCAACCTGTAAGTACACACGCTTATCCTGCGTGGATTCTGTCAGAGCTCTGGTGCTGATCATACATTATAGGGAACGCGATCAACGGAAGTATTTATGCTGCGTCAGTCTAACCCAACCATCATGCTTGTTCAACTTCTTCAACTAACATTAATCTAGACTTGAGGAGCATCTGCTTCTAATCGGCGCCTCAATCCCAGCAATCGCGCCTTTCTTCAAGACGATTAGCCGGAACAATGGCAAGCCCAAGTACATCCCGGATTATGAAAGGTCTGGCGCAAAGAAGCTCGTCTCGACCAAAAACTTGTCGGATGCATATTCCAGCAAACATCCATATGGATCTGCAACAACTGAGTCAACCACCAACACGTCCCGAGATCAAGAAAGAATACCGGAGAGAATTGCAATGAACGATATGTATGCATAGTGGGGATCATAGGACTTTGGTATTTCAAAATGGAGTTGGAACCCATGTTACTCGCGGAAGGGATCATGGAAGGCAATACTGGTCGGGGTTATAGATTTCACAGATACCAGGTAGTGCGAGCAGGTTTGGTGTTGATCCAAATTGGGACTTGGAGTCCCAAATACATGTCACAATACAAATTATCACGATCAAACGAAGATAAATATGTACTCGAAGCTCTGGTCCCTTTTCTTCGGGCTATCTCAACCTTTTGTTTTTCGATTGCACATCATATCCAGTGGATGCGATGCTTTCCAGACCAAAATTAAAGACCATATCTACTAGAGGCTGCTATCGCAGAGACTACCTTACTGATAGGGCGGCCTCGTCGTGATGTGTAAATCTGCAGGTTCCTATGGACGAAATGAAGCTACATACGGAATACAAGTGCACCAGACCATTGTCAAGCCTTCGCTGCCAAGCCTTGCTCCGCTTGCCTGTCCGAATAATATCTCTCGATTGTCAAGAATGACAAGGTCTACGAGTAGATACATCCACCGGAACTCGATTAGCCTGGGGTTGCTTCTCTGCCTTCTCACGGGTCAGATAAGCGAACGCTGAGTCAATATCCGTACTACATATGGTTAAGCTGCCGTAATCCTGGGATGGCAGGAATAACGACGGTTTGAGGGCTGTATGTCAATGGCCGAAAGGAACTACAGAAAGAAATCAGGATATTCGGAAATATTTTGGTGGGAACCGAGGGATCTAAATCTTACTATATAAGCAACCTTCTATTGGCACATAGGTATCCTTGCACACCTTCCACCAACGCCTCTGCTGTTATTTACTAGATAGCGCTCGAGGAAATACCATGTTAATACCATCACCCAATGCGGTTAGGCAATTAACATGTTAAAAATGTTTCCGACCCCTACATCATGTACGAGTACCTTAGTTATCGTAACAGTCTGCATGTATTTATTCCAGCAGTCTGCATACAATTATCCTAGCAGTCTGCATTCAGTCATCCTGGAACGACCGAACGATGTAACATCACGCGGCTGGAACCCACGACATGCAGGGCTGCGCTTTTTACGCCATAAGCGCCACGGCTAGAAGGAGTCGATTATGTGCGGGTTGATATGCAGAGTAACATAACGTAGGTAGTTAAAGGCAATATTATGCATCAGGTAGGCTGTTTACACCGGCTCCAACCCCGTCCACTCACTCGCACTTACATATCTATACCTACACTCATTCCCTCTTCACTGCACTCCCCTCTTTATGCTACTCCACCTCTCTGAAAACTCTTGATAGTTGGTACTCACGTGACCAAACCAAGAAAACAACGAGAAAACATGTCGGTAAGTAGGCGGATGTTTTGTGATACCCGAGAGCTGTGGATTGGATAAGGTACCTAAGCTGAGCAGCATTTGATAGTCCGAAGAAGGCACCCATACCAACGTCGACGCGAAAACCGGCAAATTCATTCGGGCCGCTTCGACCTTCCGTCGATTCGTCTCGAAAGAGCCAGGAGCGGACTTCTCGCCGGAAAAAGGCAGATATCATCTTTACGTGTCTTATGCGTGCCCTTGGGGTAAGCAATAGAACTGCGATGCGCATCCCGGTCGCTTTTTTAGGAACAATGGAAATGCAACGCTGATGGATTTCTGGGGAGATATAGCCCAAAGAGTCCTGATTGTGAGGAAGTTGAAGGGGCTGGAAGATATCTTACCGTTTACCTGTGTTCATTGGCATCTGGAGCTGAATGTGGACAAGAACAACTCCGGGAGTAAGATTTTCCTTCCCCAATTTTCTTTCCTTGACCTTAATTACCAATCTTTTGTTTGACCTAGGCTGGCGCTTCGCTACGGCAGAGGAGACGGTTCCTGAGCAGAACATGCATCCGGATCCAATCCATCCTACATACACACATCTATCCCAGCTATATCTGGCCCAAGACCCCGACTATAGCGGACGGTACACCGTACCCCTTCTCTACGACACCAAGACAGACCAGATCGTGAGCAACGAATCCAGCGAAATCCTTCGAATGCTGTACACGGAATTCGACGAGCTCCTGCCCGCGAAATACGCAGAGATCGATCTGTTCCCCGCAAATCTGCGCAAGGACATCGAAGAGACCAACGACTGGACCTACCACGAAATCAACAACGGTGTGTATAAGTCCGGCGCCAGCATGAAGCAAGAGGCCTACGAGGAGGCGGTCAAAGCTCTCTTCGCTGCGCTCGATCGCGCCGAGGCACACCTAGCCGGCTCCCCGGGTCCGTTCTATTACGGTTCGCACATCACCGAGTCCGATGTCCGCCTGTACGTCACCGTGGCGCGTTTCGATCCCGTCTACCACCAGCACTTCAAGTGCAACATCCGGGACATTCGGTCGGGCTATCCTGCTCTCCACCAATGGCTGCGACGGCTCTATTGGGGTGAAGATGCTTTCAAGAGCACGACGGACTTTCAGCAAATCAAGAATCACTATACAAAAAGCCATCTAAGGCTGAACCCTGCGGGGATCACGGCATTGGGGCCTTTGCCTCATATTCTGGGGCTGGAGGAAGAGGTTGCGGCCGCAAAAGCGGCTGCCGTAAAAGCTAAGATCGTTTGATCTAGAACCCGAGGAATAGGTCAATTCGCTAGGCATGTAGCACGTACAAAAGATAGCTTAGAGTGGCAGGGTCCTTAGACTCGCCATTAGGACTTGTAATTCAGACTCGAATTTTGAAATGCTTTCCATGCCTTCTCTGCATCCTCCCCGACGTCGTATCCCAAGAGCCACATCTGGAATTGTGGATCTGCGAGTACGTTCTTCGGCCGAGACGCCTTGGGAAGTCCCGCCGTGTTCGGAGAATGCCAGAACCGACCCATCGTCTTGCTGCTTTCGATAACCTTTCTAACACGAAGCTCGCGCTGCTTGTTCCAAATTTGAAGGACAGGCGCGATCTGCGTCGGGCTCGTGGCTTTCGAGAGAAGGTGGCAGAGGAAGGATGCGGACTCCAGGGCCATGGCGGCACCTTGGGAGCTGGAGGATGTTAGTAAGGTCACTATTAGAGCAGTACGTATCTCGGTAGGGTGAGTCGTAGATTTCTCAGGCGTACAGAAAAGGCAGCATAGCGTGTGCCGAGTCTCCCATCAAGACGAAATGTCCGTCGGGGTGAACCCATTCTTTCAGCTCCTCCGTCTCCAAAATCTCCCATTTGATACAGTCGACCACCAGCCCCAACAGAGCCTGGATCCTAGGCTCCCACTCGACGAATTGGGACCGAAGCTCTTCCCCGCTAACGAGCTCTGGTTTGAGACTGGAAGCTCCACTGCTGCTGCTGGCTGAAGGTTTGAAGAGTACGAGGTTCAATATGCCGTCGAGCATGTAGCTTACAGCATGGCTTTCGGGACCCTGCCAGACGTTCACGCCGGGATCGTTGACCAGGTCGTGGAGAGAAGTTTCCGGGGACTCGAGGATTTTACTGCCCTCAATTAACAAGCGGTACGCGACGTAGCCACTCGGTTTAGGCGGGTCCGGTCGACCCAGAAGAATCTCTCGACACATGGAACGCTCGCCGTCTGCGCCGATGATGAGGTCAGTAGTGACCTCCTTGGTTTCGTTCCCATCGATCGAGAAACATATGGATCCTCGGCCGAAATCGGATAAAGTGGGGTCGAGGATCGCACCAAGCTGGATATTGATGGCCGGCAGGGTTTCCACCTGCTGCACAAGAACCTTCTGGAAAACGGCACGATGAATGACCAAATGCGGAGCTCCGAATGCCGTCTCGATTATGGGGATCATATCCTGCTTGGACAATGTTGCGCCCGACTTATAGGACAAAACCGAGTGGGTGCGTGGTTGGGTCGAGCGGGCTCGAACCTGATTCAGAATTCCGACCTCGCGAAGCACCTTGGCGCAATTGGATGGAATTTGTATACCTGCCCCCCACTGAAGAAAGGCCTTAGTGAAGGTGGGGGTGTCTTTTGTTGTGTAGGCTCTTCTTACCTCGCGAAGCTCGCTATCTCGCTCGAGAATGGTGACCTTGTAGCCCGATTTCGCCAGTGCAATGGCCGCTACAAGGCCTGCTAATCCGGCGCCGATGATTGTGATGTGAAAGGTCCCTTTGAAATCGGGCTCGGAGGTACCCATGGCGACGGCTGTTGAGTCGGGTCCCAGATGTGAAGCTGGTGATTCGTTTCCTAGCAGTCGAGGGTACAAGATATGGGAATCATCGGACCGTCTCCATAGCGTCGTTGCACCAATCGGAACTAGATGCTGGTTGGTATGCCGGTCGACCTCCCGGTCTTCACGCGGTGCTTGCTTGCAGTATCCACAAAGCTTACGTACCCTCACTGACCCTCAATCTCTAACCCCAGAATGTATCCCAGCGGAGGCATTCGTCCTGGTTGTTGCCACTGCTCCGGAACGTTACTGCCCTCCGAGC
>JAABUL010006404.1_pt1 | contig 13589 bp, 9 predicted proteins | sample 5559151 | NCBI WGS metagenome assembly JAABUL01 (sample SAMN10711876, study PRJNA513368) | rock metagenome | isolation source: Antarctica rocks | place: Antarctica: Victoria Land, Pudding Butte sud | reverse complement strand
GTTCTTTTTCTGATAAAGTGTTTTTTCAATAATTCAACTATTTGAATTGTATAGTTTTTACACTTTTGATCTAATCACATCTTCATCAACGAAATTTCAACTTCTATTTGCATAGCATTTATTAATGATGTTCAAAACACACTCAGAATTTTTCGTAATGCAGCATTTTGCAGTTTGCGAAATTTGATTAAATAGCTTTTTTGATTATTTTATCATATTTTGACGTCATAATTGCTAATAAACGTGATGCATGTCAAGTATAACTGCTTTTCTAATTTAGCATTTAGTTCTCACTCATTATTTATTAATTTAAACAATGAATGTAATGTTCTTATGACTGTCATGATTTTTGTTTGCATATGAACTTTGAAGTTGAGCTTTTGATTCAGTCAAACTTTTAATCATCATACACATATCTTTGATTTTATGACTGTGTTATTGAATAAAATAATCATTTGATTAAATGTTGTCTTATAACTTTCAAAATGTATCAATTCAAATTTCAAGTTATTGAATTGCATTACATTGTTCTTAGCTTATGTGAAAGCAATTTTTGTTGCGTTTTTCAGCATTTTCACATTCTTGTCAATATTTCTTTTCTCAATGTAAAGCATCACGTCGTCAATATAGCTGAGTGATTGTAAATTTTCGAATTTTGCGTGAATTTTTGAAAACAAGTATCAAATATAAATTAGAAATAAAATGAGTGAAATAAATGAGTCTTATGATATTTCTGTGCTTATTTTCTTTGATTTCTGACATTCATTGTCAAATGCTAAGTCAATAATTTGATTTTGTAAGAAACATTTTACTTAATTGATTAAATTAATCAATATTTTCAATTTAATCAATATTTTGATCAGCTGTTTCAACGCAACATGATCAAAGACTTCTTTGACATCTAGAAGTAAATAAATAAGCATGTTTTCTCAACTTTTCGTCATTTGCGCATCATGTACTAAATTTAGTACTGCATTTATAGCTGATCTTTGTTTTCTGTCTCTTATTTGATCAAAATTCAACAACTTATCATTAATTTCAGCTGTGTAAGACAGTTGCATTGCTATTATTTTTTCTGCTACTTTGTTTAAACAGTTTAGCAGCATAACAATTCTGTATGTCTTTGAAATTGAATAATTCAACTTGTTTGATTTTTTCAGAATAATTTTCGTGTCTTTGCATCATATCTTCAAATGATAGTCATTTTTAATCAAATCTGAGTACATTAAATTGAAGATTTTTAATATGTTTTTGTACACTCTCTGTATGATTGCAAATGAAATCTCATCTAATTTAAGTGCTTTTCTAAATGCTGAAAAGTTAATAGCGTGCTTGATTTTCTTTTCAATAACTCTTAATCACTGTATACTTTTATTTAATAGTAATTCTTCATTGATTTAAATTTTCAAAGATGATGAGTACATTGCTTTCAGAAATATTTCGCACTTTTCATTGAATTTAATTTTCAATTCTTTTTGTGAGTTTTGTATCAAGAGTAGCTTTTTGATTAGACATGATTTAATGAACTTGTATGTTTGAAACACTTCTTTTTCTTCAATGTTGTTTAAGAAATTGATTCAGAATTGATTTTTAATCAGCTTTATTGCATCATGATATGAGTTTTGCATTTGCATTATCTTTGCTCATGTATCATCATTTCTGCATCTTTTTCAGATTTGCTTTTTTGACAACAACGTCTTTCACATTTTGATGAGTTCATTGTTTTATCAGAGTTTTGATTTTGCGCATATTCGCTGTTTAAATACAAATAATTTCACTGTATTCTTAATGCATTTAATCAAATAAATGACTTTTGCTTTTAAACTTGTGATTCTTTGCATCTTAATAATCATTTTGTCTTTCATCTTTTGCAAATGCTCATCAAAGTCTTTTCAGTTGACTTTTTGCAAATTGTATGATGCATTCAACAAGTTTTTGATCAACTTCACTTTTTTCATAACTATTGTAAATAAAATTACTTCATGATTAAATTCTGTGTTTGAATTGAAAAAAATTAAGCTGATCATTGAAGTTCAGATCAATAAACATAAACGAAACGTTATTTATGAAGTAAATGACTTGATTTAACTATCTTTCAGAAACGTCAAGACAATGAAACTCTGCAAAGATTTGAAAGATAATCAGCTAAATTTCTATCAAATCACTGTCAAAGTAAGTATCTTTTATTATCTTTATTTATCAGTCAGCATGAAGCATTTGCATTCAATGTTCAGCTTGAAGCTACTGTGATCATATTCAGAAAACTTTCTATCAGAACAGCATTCAAAATCACTTAAATTCATCACTATCAAAGATGATGAACATTAAAAGATAAACAATATATTGAACTTCAAACACTATTAAGATCAAATACAGTACAAAGTCAAATGAACAAATCTAGATAGAAACAATGAATGATACTATGTTGATAAAGAAAAATTCAATGACTCAAAGAAAGTTTTAAATGAATTTCATAAGTTATATTCAAACAAATCGCGCTAAATATTGAAATAACTATCAACAAAAGTGAGCAAATGAACTACATTTATGTGAATATGAATTTTCAAAGAGAAAAGTAATATTACAAGCATATCAAGACTGAACAAAGCTAATCAGCGAGCTAGTCAAATATGATTCAAATATGACTTAAATATAACTCAGATATGACTTAATCTCTTTTTTCTTTCATCAACATCTTGTTCATTTACATCATATTCTTTTTATGTCATAAACATATTCTTTTTAAGTTTAGTGCAGTCTTTAAACATTATATAAATAAAAGCTTTTGTATCAATCTTTTTTATATTCTTAATATTTAGTTATAACTATCTTTAAAGATTAAGCACTATTAATTCTGATCTTTATTAATTGTATCATTTAAACATGATTCTAACAAACTATTATGTTTATCATAGATCAAAAGCATCAAGAGATTGAATCAATAAACTATTAAAATCATTGTTTATATTTAAATAATGATGACAAGATATATTATTGAATTTCATTATTGATTTATTGAAAAGTGATGAAAGCAACGTAATTCTGACAATGATAAATCAATTGTTTAAAGAATATCACTATATACTTTGTTGATTAAATGACAAAGAGACTTTTGTTATAATTTTAATCTTCATTTATTCTTTCTAGCTTTGATCTGAGTTTTATTCTAATTAAGTTTAGTGAGCATTTGAGCTAAAAGTGATGTCATTGAAACTCTGCATCATATGTGTAAAACATCAACTCAATTGAGTTTAACATAAAGTTGAGATTTTAATTTTTATTTCTTCATTAAGTGCATGCAGTCTATGACTATGATATTATCTAAATGCTGTGTATATGTTAAATTACATGTAATTTAGTCAAAATCGCTGCAGTATATCTTTTCATTGATCAATCACATTGATAGTTTGCACATACAAGCATGTAAGCTGTCTATATAATCAAGTAATCATATAAACAATTCAAGATTGTGAAAGCTGATCACTTCAATGTGAGCTTTCAACTGATCTGTATGATTACTAAGCTAAGCGAGCTAAATGAGCTTTGATTTATGTAAATGAAAGCTGATCACTTTGACGTGAGCTTTTAAGTTTGCTGTATGATCACTCAGCTGAATGAACTAAATAAGTTTTGATCTATGTATTTGCAATGTCTGTAAATCAATCAGAAAATCGAAAAATCAATTGATTTACTGCATTGCACAGATGTGTATATGCGCAAAAGCTGAGTCGTGCTTTTGCAATGACTGTGTGAATGTCGTATATTAGTTGCAGCGTGTGCGCAAAGACGTTGCTGTTGTTTTATGTATATGAGCAAAGACTATGTCATGTCTTTGCAGTGTATGTGATTGCAATGCATGTAAATCAATCAGAAAATCGAAATCAATCAATTTACTGCGTTGCACAGATGTATATATATGCAAAAGCTGAGTTGTGCTTTTGCAATGACTGTGTGAATGTTGTATATTAGTTGCAACGTATGCGCAAAGACGTTGCTGTCATTCTATGTATATGAGCAAAGACTATGTCATGTTTTCACAATGTATGTATTTGCAACGTATGTAAATCGCTCAGAAAATTGGAAAAATAATCAATTTACTGCATTGCATTAATGTGTATGTGTGCAAAAGCTGAGTTGTGCCTTCGCAATATATGTATGTATATCATATATGAGTTCAACATGTGAATAAAGCACTGTTATTGCTTTGTGTGTGATTACGCTGCATGTAAATCAATTTGAAAATGCGAAAAATCAATCGATTTACTGCATCACATCTGTCTGTATATGCGCAAAAGCTGAGTCGTGTCTTTGCAATATGTATGTATATGTTGTATGTAAGTTGCAGCATGTATGCAAAGACATTGTTATTCTTCTGTGTATATACAAGCTTCAACATGTTAATGACTGCGTTATTATTATCTCACTTTTCAACTGTGTATGAGCTCAACATGTGAGTAAAGCATTGTTACTGCTTTGTCAATGTTGATGAGATTGTTCAGCTTTTTTGACAAACATAACTTGCAGAAGATTTGTAATCAGCATCTTGTACAGATAAATCTCATTGTTGACTCACAGAGCTGAGAAATATATATATAAGAATTGAGTTTTTTTCTGTAAATACTTTTCTTTCTTAACATTTATTTATTAGTTAAATAACATTCATATGACTTACTTTATGCTGATTTTTAACAGTAGATAAATGCTCATCAACTCTGCTATCAACATGTAAACAATATAAAATAATTTACTTTTATTCAGAAAATTCGCAAGAGATTCTTTGAATTACTTTCATTAATATACACATTCAAATTTACTCAAATTTATTAAATTAATCACTTAATTTTATTATAATTAAATTTATTTATTTATCTTTATCTTTCTTATAATAATATGCAACTCTGAATCAGTTAAGTCATGAACAGCTTATTTGCTTAAAAGCATTGTTAATAAATGAGTTTTTCTTATTTCTTTCAATGCTTCAGCGAAATTTCAGAATGTCACTATCTCATGAAACATCAACATAAATCAACAACTTCGTCAATGAGTTATTAATCAGTCAGATGAGATCATTAAGATGCTGATTAAGCTAAGAGATTAATAAAACATGACTTTGAAACTCAATGAGTAATGAATCAATCTACAAGTCAATCATTACATTAAGAAACTTAATAAGTTAAAGATAAATTAAACAATAATAAACATTCAAGAAAAGACTTGTGATGATTGAGTTTACTAAATGAATAGACGAAGTCTATAAAAGTGATATGACAATGTGATATTCTAAGCAGACACAAAATGAGTATATATTATGATAAAGTTAATTATTAAGAAGTTCTCAATAACTTGAGAAGATTAATCAACTATAAAGAGTTTATCAAGCATTGTCAAGTTAAGCATGACATAATTCATAATATATTAAGTCGAAAATATGACGTAGTTTAAATGATGTCTTGACAAAGTCATAAAGTTTCAAAGTTAACTCAGATCTGATTTTTGATTCAATCTTTGACTTTAGTCTCTGATTTAATCTTTATGTATCAATTCATCATGACAATTATTTTCTTTTTTAAGTGAGTTCATTCTTAATCTTAATAATTAATGTCTTTGTTTAATCTGATAAACAATGATGTGTACTCATTGATTCACTTTAGAAGTTCTCAATAAAAATCTTTAAATCTTTGTAAGAAAATAAGAAAAAGAGAAACTTTCAATTGAATGATGATTTGTCTTCAATTATAATGTGTATAAATGACAGTGTAAATAGTATATGTGATGTATAATTAATGTAAATGATAGCAATGATGATGTGTAAATAGTATATGTGATGTATAGTTGATGTAAATGACAGCAATGATGACGTGTAAATAATGTATAAACATTGTTTACATTTCAAGTAGATGATGTGATTAAGATGATAAAGTGTAAACAAGAGTAAATAATAATTGTTGTTTTGTTTATCACTCTTTCAATTTTTCTCAACTTTTCATTTTCTTCAACTTCATCTTTTTTCAATCATGATCATATTTTTATCATTGTATGATTACTTTTGACAAACTTTGAGTATATTTGTATCATAAAAGTAAGAGATTTAAATCATGAGTCATGAATGCGCAGCAACGCTCAAAGAAAGTCATAAGATGATGAAATCAATTGATACTTAAGTCAAGATCATTATGAAAGTAAGTGATGTTACAACTTGAAATTTCATGACTATTACTGCAATTAACAGTATCATAAATTTGCTCAAAAAACATTAATTAAGCATGTTAATTATCATGCTGCTGATGTTAAATCACTCATGATGATGCAAACATCATTAAATTTTAATTAAAAGTTCATCACTTTTACTATTCAAACTTTTGAATATATTTTTGTTATCAAAGAAAAAATTCAAAAGACAATGAAAGAAGAAATGATCACTGATGCTTCATTAATGATCTTGTTGAACTCACAGACTTCATGAAATCAAAGAATGATGATGAGATTCACTTATTCAACTTCTTGATGTCATTACTGATGTTTTTCAGCTGTCAATGATTGAAATAAGTGAAAGAAATGTTGCTGATCTTGAAGTTTTAAATAGAATAATTTGTATAAAGTGTGCTTAAGTTTTACACATTAAGAATAAAGCATCACTGTGTGACATCATCTTTCAAAGAAAGACAATGTACAAGAAGTATGTTCATTGTGCAAGTAATGAGAATTTCTGTGTCACAGTGAATATATTTATATAATATGACTGTTAAACATTCATGATTTGATGTTTAAATTTTCAACATTTGCATTTCAACTATTAATGAATTCTTTCATCTGCAGAAAATTCATGATAGTGTAATTAAAAATAAAGAAGAAAGCGTTGCTTTGAAGACATTTACTGCTTATCAGAAAATTCTCTACAAGAAATTAATAACAGTGATGTGTGTAAAGAATTGTCTTGAAGAAACTCATAAATTTGAGTTTCTAAAGATTCACAAGCTCATTCTTAAAGAGATGATGATTATCAATGACATTGTCAGAGAAATTCTGAATGTAAAGCACTTTGCAATATGTTTAATCTCAATTATATATCATTTTGTCAGTGTTTTTAATTATTTTAATATATTTTAGCATAATTTGTTATTTTTCAAATCTTTGTCTTCACGTCTTAATGTAAATCTGACAATGAGAAAGAAGAAGAAGTCAATGATCTTATTTCATGTGAAAAATGTTTGATGAAGTGATGATTGCATGATGTTTATTATGTCATGATGATTACGCTTTCTTATTGAGCGTGTTTGAATGTCTTTGCGCTTTTTTCTTCTATTTGTTAATTTACATATGTAATCATCTCATTAAAAGACAAAACTATCATAATACAAAGATTTTTCTTTTCTAATAATGAGTTTATGCTTGAAAGTGAGTGATTATGCTTTTCGCTTATGTTTCAATCTCGTTTTAAAAGCTTCTATAAACTTTGAAACATCTTTCATATCTTCACTCAATATTTATTAATTATATTCAATGAAATATTCTTTTCATTGTATCTTATAATATAAGATTTTCTTTCTTTTTCACTTTTATAAAATCTTTTCTATCTTTCATTCTTGCTCATCATCAATAAGCTTGAGTATAGAATCATTATTTAATCTATGATTATACAATTTTAAAAGAAATACATGAAAGATAAAATGAACTTTATAAATGATTAAAAGATCAAGATGATACATATGCTTGTTTATGAGTTTCTGTATATGAAAGAATTCTATCATTTTATTTAATAACTTTTTGTTCAATTTCTTCTGCTTCAGATTTTTTGCTGATAGCATGATTAAATTATTGACATTAAAAAACTTAAACTTATGTTTTCAATTATAGTACTTTGTCTGAACATTAATCGCGTTTTATCATCATTTCATTAACATGTTTTGCACATTTTGCAGCATTTCAACATCTTTTTTTGCTGCTGACACTTCTTCTTTCATAGCATCATTCTTAATGTATATGTCAAAAATTAACTCATAATTATACATGATTTTAAAGAAACTACAGCTCAATGAAGAGTGCTTTGTCTGATGATACATGAACTTAATTATGAGTAGAAACGTAGTTCAGTTATCTTGCTTTTCTGAACAATATACTTGTAAATAATGTTTCAACGTTTAATTCTGTTGTTCTGTCTGATTATCTGTTTGCAAATGAAAAGCGATGCTTAATCATCATTTCATCTTGACATGATAGCAGATCTTTGATCAAAACATATTAATAAATAAATCATCTTTATTGATAATTATATCATTCAATATCTCATATTTTAAAGCAATTTTCTCAAAGAACAACTTTGTTAATTTTATGACAGTCAGAGTTTTCTTTATAAACAGATAACACATCATCTTCATGTAATGATTAACTATCATGAGAATTAAGTTATACACAACTTCTTTTCATTTACTAGACAACAGATCTGTTATAAAATTCATAGTGATTTCTTTTCATGAATCTGTAAATTGAAGTAATGATCTCAACTCATCATATGATAGATGACGTTTCATCTTTACTCTTTGACAAATGTCACAAGTATTTATATACTCTTTAACATTCTTGATTATACTTTTTCAGTAATATTTGCAATTTAATAGCTTGTTGATCTTGTCAGCATCAAAATGTCTCATTAACAAATTATCATGATGACATTTCAATAACTCTTCTCTGACAGAAAGATCTTCTGAAACATATAATGATTCATTGTACTTTATCATTTCTTGACTATTTAATGTTCAAGCTTCAACATCATTCTTTTATATACTCATTGTTTTGTTTGCTTTTAATCTTACAGCAAATTCATTTTCTTACTGTAAAATCTTGATGAGTTCAACTATAAATTTACTACTGAAGTTGTATATCATTTCATGAATTATCAATACTTTGACAATTGCATGTGAAATGAATTGTTTGCAATCAACAGTTTCAGTAACATAATTAAGCTGTTTTTCAACTATGTTGCAATCTTTATAAGTTAACGTTTCAACATCTGTGCTTCTTGAAGTTGTTGATTCAAATTGAGAAATTTTATCTCTTGAGAAATGTACTTCATTTAGATGCATTTCTTGCACTGCTAAAGTCATGATTCTCAGCAGCATACTTCTGACATGCATTACTGAACACATACTCATGTTTTCACTGAATTGTGAACAAACATCTTCTCAACTTTGTTAATTACTTATATATAGTAGATTTTATCTTGTGATCTATCTTCAACATATTTTGCTGAATATCTTTGTTCACTGATACTGTGAATAAACATCTTCTCAACATCATTAATCACTTATGTTCATCAATGAGTTTTATCTTGCAGTCTGCTTTCAACATGTTTTGCTAAATATCTGTTCATACTTATACTGTGAATAAACATCTTCTTGACATCATTAATCATTCATATACAGTATAGTTTTCTAATTGCTACAAATATAAAGCTATTTAAGCTTTCTATTCTAGTCAGCTTTTGCTGCAGAATGAGCAGCAAATAATTTGCAAAAATGTTCTCATTCTTATAGTTAAATCATTTTAATGATGCATTGATTGAATTTGTCTTTTCTAATTTATGTGTTATTTCAAAGTTGCAAATCAACAATCTCATGATTCATCTGACTTGTTTTTCGTTTAGCTCTTGAACATTCATAAAACTCTTCAGATTATTATGATCAGTCAAAACTTTTACAGTATGATAATTGTCTTTCACATAGTATCATCAATGTTTAAACATTGCTATTATGACTACAAGTTTCTGATCATATGTTTTATAATTTCTTTTAATATTTATCATCATTCTGAATCAAAATGCAATTAAATGTCACTGATCTTTGTCATCTGACTGAAATAAAATACTCGCGACTGCATAATTGAATATGTCAATCTCAATGTGTATATGTTGCTTTGAGTCAAAGTGTCTTAATATAAATGCTTTCATAAAAACGTCGTGAAGCTGATTAAAAGCTTGTTTCACTTCATTTAATCATATAAATAAATTTATTTTTACATTTTTTACATTATTTTTCAGCAGTTCTGTTAAAGATTCTGCTATCTGAAAGTAGTAATGTATAAAACATTAATAGAAATTGACAAATTTCAGAAAAACTTGTATTTCTTGATACATCTTCAATCTGAATCATGTTTTGATGATGTTTACTTTACTTGAATTCATCAAAACACTTTCTGTGAATATAACAAATTTTAGAAAGTTCACTTTAATGATGAAGAATTTACACTTCTTTAAGCTAGCATATAGCTTGAACTTTCTTAGTCTTTTCAAAATTTGCTTCATGTGATTTACGTGATCAGTCTTCTTTACAAAGAAAATTAAAATGTCATTCGAATAAATAACATAAAAGTCATTTAAAAGCTCTGTCAAGATCTTATTAATATAAGTTTGAAAGATAATAGATGCATTAATCAAATTAAACAACATGATCATATATTTAAAGTGATTGTAATAAATACAAAATGTCATCTTTCACTCATCTTCACATCAAATTCTGAGACAATAATAAATGTTCTTCAGATTTAACTTAGTGAACTGCTTGAATTTATTGAGTCTGTTTAGAGTTTCACTAATTAAAGACAGTGAATGATGATTTTTGATAATGACTTTATTCAGATTTCAATAGTTCATGCATAAATGAAAACTATCATTCTTTTTGAAAATGAATAGAATAAACGCGTTAGTTGAACTGATGAAGTGCTTAATTCATTCTTTTGCTAAAACATCATCTAAATACTGTCTCAGAATCATTAACTCTGTGTTCAACAGATTATACAACAATTCATACAATGACTTTGCAATGATTTCAATTGCATAATCATGATCTTCATGCAAAGACAGTTTATTTGCATTTTCTATCAAGAATACATCTTTATACTCTTTTAATTTAATGAGTAAAGTTTGTATTTCAAGTGCATTTGTGATACAACTTATTATGTTATTCATTGTTTTCACTTGATGTTCAATGATTAACTCTTTGACAATATTGATTATGATAAAAGCATACATAGTAAACTCATCTTGTAAAGCTTTTGCAAACACTTGTGCAAAGAACAACTCAAATGCGTGCTCATTCACGTTGAAACATCATGTTTTTATGATCATGTTTATTTGAATACACTCAAATTGCATATTCAATATGCTCAGAATCAGAAGAGATTCTTTCTTGTCAATAGCATAAAAGATATTTATATCTCTTTTCTCTATGTTTCAGCTGTCTCTCAGTTGATAACACATCTTATAGACGTCATAATAATAAACACTTTGATTGTTTATTCAAATAAATCTTAAAAGATTAACATTCAGCAATGATATATCTTACTTAATGATAAAATGTTAACTAATCACGTTCATCTTGACATCAATATTCATGTGAATCTTCATTTCTGTCTTCTGATTTCTTTAAATTACATGCTTTTTATATATAAAAGTCTTTACGAAAAGAACTTATTGTTTTTCCCTTAATGATTTAAAGCATTCATTGAGAACTTGTCTTTTTGAAAATCTTGAAACAACTCATATATGACATTGAATTAATGAATACTCAATTTACATCAGATTCTTTTGATTTATTCTTAATCTTTTCATCTTTACAATCAGTAAAGTAATGATTTTTTCAATTGCACATGTAACATGTTATGTTGAACAAATTCTTGCTATAATATGACGAAGTATGTAAGTTTATCTTTGATGAAAAGTTGAGTTTAGTTGATTGATAAAATTTCTTTCACTTTGAATGAGTCTTCTTGTTAACTTTATCTCGATCATGCAAGTTTTCATCTTAAGATCATTTTAATGACAAGATGTATTCTTTTTACAAATTTATTTTCTGTTAGAGATCAGCATAAAGTGAGTCATATGAGTGTAAGGTAACGAGTATATAAATGCTAAGAAAGAAAAGTATTGAGAAGAAAAGAGTTGACTATTTATATGATTCAAAAGAACATAAGCTAACTTTGAATAAAGTTGACTTCAAAACAAGTCTATGCTCTAGCGACAAGCGATCAATGATAGCTCTCAGAATAGTCATCAACATAACTATCAATGAAGATGATAACTATAATTGTAACATTATCTTTTCTCTTCAACAATTCATATTTGCATGAATGTATTTTCTTAGTCTTATGTAGAATTGAAATGTTTATTGTAGCAGACTCACTATGCAAGATAGAAGTATCATTGAAGCAGACTCACTAGTTGCATATGAACGAGTTAACAGATCAATTCACTGATAGATAGAATGATGAGAAGATAAATCATTGCATTGAGTGTAGCAGACTCACTAGTTGCATATGAATGAATAGATGAATCGATTCACTGATGAGTAAAATGATGAAAGTGAGTAGATCATTGCATTAAGAATAGATGTCATTGAAGCAGACTCACTAGTTGCATGTGAACTGATAGACAAATCGATTCACTGATAAATAAAGTGATGTGAGTAAATAGATCTTTGCATTGACGAAAAGCGTCATTGAAGCAGACTCACTTCTGATTCAGATTTACTACATAGTAGAGCTTGTTTCATTCATTAATTGACTCAATGAAAAGATCAATTGTTGTCTGTCTTTATAACAGACTCACTTTAAGTGATTGACTTGATGATGAGATCAATGTTGAACACGTCTTTAAAGCAGACTCATTATTGAACGTGTCATTGAAGCAGACTCACTAGTTGACACAGAAACTCAAGATAGATCAATTCACTGATAAATAAAGCGATGTGCTTGTAGATTATTGCATTGACGAAAGATGTCATTGTAGCAGACTCACTATGAGATTTGCTTCTGAGATAAAGACTTCAACGCAGTTCTATGACTGATTTCATTTAATTATTCAACAAATTCGAAGAATTTCTTGTGAATTTGAATGAACGATTAATTCGCTGATCTTTGACCTACTTGAATGATTTCAATCGTTTGTTTATACTCGCTGATCAGCGCATAAGTGAAGAAAGATAAATGCTGCTGCATGAATGCAAGTCACTAGATCAAAGTCAATAGAGAATTGAAGAACTACTAGCAGAAGCACTTGAAGAAATTGATGTAGATTATTTCACTTCGTCTGTAATGAAGAAGCATTTATATAATGTTAGAAATCAGCATAGAATGAGTCATATGAGTGTAAGATAACAAGTATATAAATGCTAAGAAAGAAAAGTATCTAGAAGAAAAGAATTGACTATTTATATGACTCAGAAGAACATAAGCTAACTCTGAATAAAGTTGACTTTGAAATAAGTCTATGTTCTAGCGATGAGTGATTGATGATAGCTTTCAGAATAGTCATCAACATAGCTATCAACAAAGATGATAACTAGAATTGTAACATTTTCAATCAAGCAACAAAATCAATTAACACATCTCATGTAATAAAAATCGACTGTACATTAGTAATGATCACATGTAGCTCAAATCTCAACTTAATGAATAAATGAGTTTGCTTATGTTCATCATTATACAACGAAAGTTGATGTTTCAAAGTGCTCAAATGAATTACAAACATTCATATCATCTGATCTGAATGTTGCAATGCATTCATATCATCTGATCTGAATGTTGCAATGCATTCATAT
>JAABUL010006402.1_pt1 | contig 13593 bp, 20 predicted proteins | sample 5559151 | NCBI WGS metagenome assembly JAABUL01 (sample SAMN10711876, study PRJNA513368) | rock metagenome | isolation source: Antarctica rocks | place: Antarctica: Victoria Land, Pudding Butte sud | reverse complement strand
CGCTTACCGTGCATGTCGGCCGTGCGGACCTTGCCCTCCTTGATCACGTCGTACACAGCAGTGGCGATGATGTTCGCCTGGCTCTCGAGACCGAGATGGCGCAGCATCATTGTCGAGCAAAGGAGCATCGCTGAGGGGTTGGCTTTGTTCGCGCCCATGATATCCTGTCCGTTGTGTCAGATTGGCAATGGGGAGCAGCGACTAAGGCAAACCTTCCCGACATGACGGCATCCTGAGTCGAGTCAAGTCAGCAGTGACCAGGCTAGATCTGACAAGACTCGCCTGGCTCGAAGAGGGCATATTCCCACGGCATTGTCAGAGCTATTCGCCAATGAGGAAGCCACGTACTCTTCCGAAATTACAGCCGGGAACTACACCGGGTCCACCAACAAGAGCTAACGACGATCAGCCTGTGGGACTGAATTGATGCGGTGGGACCTGACTCACCTGCTCCAATATTGCTGACGATGCTCCCATACAGGTTTGGCTGGCTGGCATGAGCACCTAGCACAGTTCAAGGATGGGCAATACTGACCATCACCATCACATCAAACTGTTGAGGTCGGGATACAAGCTGCATCGAGGTGTTATCCACGATCATCGAGTCGAACTTGATGCCTGTATGACCGTACTCCTGCTCGGCTATTCGCTTGCATGTATTCAGGAACAAGCCGTCGCCGAGCTTCATGATATTCGCTTTATGGACGCAGGTGACTTTCTGCAATCGCAGCATCAGCACAGTCAAATCGCGTCACCAGCTTCGTGTAGACGGGATGATCGGACCGAAGCGCTCACTTTGCGGTTGTTTTTGATTGCGAAATCAAACGCAAATCTAGCAATGCGCTCCGACTTCGTCCTCGTCGACACTTTCAAGCTCTCGACCACACCGGGGAATGACTGATGCTCGAGTCCCGAATACTCCCCCTCGGTGTTCTCTCGGATTATGGCAAAGTCGACGTTCTCATGTCGAGTGGGGAAACCAGGAAGGGTTTTGCAGACCACGACGGACGCGTAGATGTCGAGTGTTTGACGCATGGCGACGTTCCACGAATTGTGTCCGGTCTGGTCGATGGGGGTGTACAGGATACCTGATTTCTTCCGTCTCAGCCAGAACCTTGAGGACGGTGGAAGAGGATGAGCACCTTTCAATCCAACCTTGTTCCGCTTGAGACTCTCCATCGCCCGTTGGAAAAGGTCGTCCCCGCCCGTCGTCTCTCCCGACACATCGTACTGCTCCCATTGAACCGGAACTTTTAGTCCCTCGAAGATCTCCTTGACCGAGTCGGCGACTTCCTTGCCGATACCGTCGCCTGGAATTAGAGTGACTGTATATTTGCCTGAACGAGATAAGCTACCATGGGGGAGTGACGCAATCGACTCACCGCCGAACTTTGATGGTAGCTGGACACGGTCCTCAGCATAGGAAACATACTGCGGAAATCAAGGCAGATCTCACCCTTCGCTCGTCAACAACGGTCGCCATGGTCCGGACAAATGGAGCTCGCTGCGGACGCCAGACATGATCGCGCCAACCGATGAGCAGAATTAGAGAATCAGAACAAGTGAAACACAGAAACGTCAGCACATGTTACAAAGTAGATGCTCGACCAGGGGGTCAAGCTCGCGAGAGCATCCGGGAACAGCGGGAGAAACGGAGAAATGGAGACCCACCGGTGCCGATGAGCGCGAAGCGACGGTCCGCAGCATAGCTCTCGCCGAAGAACGCATGCCAACGGACGTCATGATGCCCAGTGACGCGGATCGAAGGACTTGTGAGAAGGGAACAAGTGGTGAGTTGAGGAAGATGCACGGAGACGAGTTATTTTCGTGAAAATACGTCAGGGCTTTGATGGCTCGGCTTTATCGGTCGCTGATCAGGTACGATTTGACAATATCCTTCATACGAATCTGCATGACAGCTAGGGCGGCTTTTGAGAAGTCCAAGAACATCTCAAGACTGCCTCAACTTCTAAGAATGGCCATACCAGCTTCGCCGCCGCCGCTCGCAGCCGGATCGATGCTCCCTTCGTCGATGGAAGCTGGACCGTCAAAGTCGACCGCTGCTGGGAAATGGTACAACCCCCTGGGACCGCCTCCTGGATCGAGCTTCGGTGCGAGGCTACTCAAGGAGGATGAGGACGTGTACACTCACAATGCTTGGTGAGTGTCCCTTGTCAAGACCTGACGTTCTGTTTCGTGGGCGAGACTGTTTTGACATGTTGGACCTTCTGATCTCGGGCGCAGGGATCACGTCGAGCTACCTGACGACTACCACGATCGAGCCGCACAGATCATAGCACTTCAGCATGAAGCTCCCGTCCATCCTGAGCTTCGAGGTGCGACTGATTCATTTGACTCTCAACATTCTGATGAATGGGATCAGACGAGTATAACGCCAGGCCAGCATCTTATTGGGACGAGTTCTATTCGCGCAATCAGGCTGCGTGAGTGCCGCTGGCTTGTGACGGAAATGAGGCTGACTGCAAGATGATGATAGATTTTTCAAGGATCGAGCATGGCTGAGACTGGAGTTCCCGGAGCTCATTGCCTGTAGCGAGGCAGATGTGAGTGTACTACATTCAGGCTTTTCTCTTTCATCTATTGACCAGTCACAGGCAGGACCGAAGACTGTCCTCGAAGTCGGCTGCGTATATCTGCTTCATATTCCTCCGAGAAGAGTTCGAACTGATGATCTCGCAGGGCGCCGGCAATAGTATCTTCACCCTCATGCATCATAACGAGAATCCCGAGCTTGTCGTTTATGCGACGGACTACTCGGCCAAGGCGATCGAGGTCGTGAAGGTATGCCCCGATTACCCAACGCTTTTGGCCATGTTCCGTGTCACTCGCCGACACTCGCCCTGCTCGGATACTGAGTCTAGCTGACCTTGGTGGACTATTCAGGCAAATCCCATGTATCCTTGTCCTGCGCACGGGAAGGGCAAGCTTCATGCTTCGGTCTGGGACATCACCTCCACAGGACAAGCTCCTTCAAGGCTTTCAGTCTCCCCTCCTGCGACCCCGATACCCCAATCACCTTCCCTCGTCACATCATCAATATCATCGATTCAAACACCACCTCTCTGTGCTCCGACACCACTCACTCCAGCAGTATCATCACCACCTTCGGCCCTTCATCTCCAACATCCTACCGCCATACCACTCGTCCAACCCCCAGCGTCCAGCTTCTCCCTCCCGGCAGGTATCGCTCCAACCTCCGTCGATGTCATCACAGTCATCTACGTTCTCTCCGCTTTACATCCCATCGAATGGGAACAAGCCATCCACAACCTCTACGCCGTGCGCAAATTCCCCTTGTTGGCCGTGAGCCCCACTGATAGTCCTACAGGCTCTCAAACCCGGTGGACTGCTTCTGATCCGTGACTACGGGCGTCATGATCTCGCCCAGCTTCGGATCAAGCGCGATCGCCTCCTGGATCCGGATACGCCGAACCTGTACATCCGGGGCGATGGCACTAGGGTGTATTTTTTCGAGAAGGAGGACATGGAAGGGATTTTGTTAAGGCCGCCAAGAGGTGATCAGGGAGGGGAGATGTTCGGGATCGATCAGCTGTCGGAGGATAGGCGGATGGTGAGTGCAGCTCCTAGGGCCTCATGTCGAATTCCGGAATCATCCCAAGATATCCGGAATATCGGTCGAGGACTTGAGCTGATAAAGTGGGCCAGATTGTCAATCGGAAGGAGAGGAAGAAGATGTATCGCATTTGGCTGCAGGTCAAGGCGCGCAAGCTGGCGGCGGAGGAACGCGACGGGGACGAAGGGGTATCATAATGCATGGCATCGTTCAATCATCGCATGTTGCGTGTATCAGAAGCTTCCTGCGAATTTCGGCTGTTCTTATGATCAGCGTTACTTCAACAGCGTTAGTTCAAAATCTGCTCAAGATACCCCCACCTTCGTAGCATCTCAGGCAGGCGGTTCCTCCAAATCGAGCGCATCAATTTTTGCCCAATTTCTATCCACACCATCAGCTCAGAGTCAAGACGACAAAAGTCTGGATCACCTTCTCAACCTTCGACCTCATCATCCTCCGCTTCTTCGCACCTTTCTCCACATCTTCATCGAGTTTCTGCCTAGTCGGAGGAGGAGGAGGTGGGGGAAGGGGTCTGACTGCAGCTCTCGCGGCCTTCGACCCGGCTTTCTCCTTCTTCGACGGTCGCTTGGTGAGTTTCGCTGATCTTCCCATGATGAGTCCAGTCGCCTCACGGAATTGGGCATACGATGAGGAGGACTAACCAGGATGCGTTCTCGGATGAGCTGAACGGGATCAAATCTCCGGTCCTAGGTGGATTGGAGCTCGAGTCATACACGTCATTATTATCGAGTCAGAGAAAATTGCGATCGGATGCTTTTCAACGGTGCAGCTCAACAAGAAACCGCAGCCGGCGTCTCTAGATTCCTCTATGCTGACTTAAGACTAATCATCTCCGGAACGCTCAAATCTATACTCCGAGATGAAGTCGGCCCATCCTTCTGCGTCCCGCTCATCAGAGGGCGGCCATTCCACTGCGACCTCCGTACGCCAGAGTATCCATCTTAAATAATCCAGTAGATCCCTGCCAGAGCTTGAAACATTCTTGGAGGATCCGGAACTGGTAGAACCCGTCAGGACGGGCGAGATCTCGGGGCGAGGGCGGCGAACTCATTATGGACGAGGGCGGCGAGCTATGGAAGAGGGCGGGGTGTTTGGTGAGCGCGGCGGAAGTACCGCTGCCGTGCGAGGATGATGTCGAGCTCGCGGTCGAGGGGTCAGGGCTGGCCGGATTTTCTTGGGACGGATCATCGATTGGCGAGATGGAGATAGGAGCGTTGGTATCACAGGTGTTCCGTGATGGGAGCACGGAGGTGATGTCCCGTAGTACTTCGGTTGGCTCGATCGCGTTCGAGATCAGTCCTTCTCCATCAGCCATGTTGAGCGCGGCCGACAGGTTTTCTCTTGTACTGAAGCCAGTGAGAGAGGCAAGATTTCTCGATCGCTGATACGCTTCACGGCACTTGTCCAGGATTTCCCTTCATCATAGCTGTCACATACTGGAACGTTCTTCCTTTCGCATCGTGAACTCTTGGTATCCAAGAGGGAGATATTATGTCTTATGCGTCACCGGCCCGAGAATGGGGTCATGGTGAGACTACGCATCTTTTATAGGGGCGTAAATTGACTACAATGCAGAGACTACGATGCTGCGGATGATACGACTCAATACGCCTCTCATCCTTCAACGATACATCTCATCATTCTAACCTCAGACCGCGGTCTCCACTCAGACCTCAAATCTACCTGGCAGACTGTTAAATCCTTTACTTATCAGCTCTTCCCTCCTTCATGAGCCCTGACAACCTGGCTCACCTCATACCTTCCTTCCGTTGATGCCTGTGTTGCCTCAAGACTACTGAGAATCAGAATCGACGTCCTCGTCCGCTTGGCTCGGCGCGACGCTTGGCTCGATCGGTGACGGCGACCTGAGCCGAAGTTTGTGGGGACTGCCAGGAGGTGTCGGCTGCGCAGAACCTAGGCTCGAGGGCTGCGTCGTGCACAAGGAGGCGGAGCTGCCACTACCTCGACGGCTCGATCCTTCGTTAACGTCGGTAGTGGTATATTCTTCCGAGACTTCAGAAGCGGGATCTGTTGGAGACTTTGGAGGAACATAGCCCCAATACTCCTCTTCCTGTGCACAGCCCATTCTAACGATTATCAACTGGTCTGTCTTTGTATTGCGTGAATGAAACGGTCGAATGTCGCTCATTCACATCGACAGGCTCATGACCTCCCTTGATCATGGCTCTGACAGTGACGAGACTCGTGGTCCTTTGCCATCGCCACCCCTTGGCCTCCTGAGTAAGGGTTTTGTCTTCCGTCAATACCGAGTTTCGACCTTGTGTGTCGGGACGGAGCAACTGATCTTGCACCAGAGTGTAAAATTGACGGTGATGGGAATGATGTTTGAAAGAAGGCCTTAAGCTCAACACATAAGATGCATCTTACGAAAGTCAAGTCAGAGTCCATGACCTCCTAGCCCTCCTCTTCGAAACCGGCTCAAACTTATATGGCAATCCCATGCTCCAGACGATCGTCATCCGTCTCGTCAAGACGGGTCAGGCCACTTTCACCATGACCATCTCACTCGTTTGTGCCTACGTCGGCTGGAGATTGAGAACCAGATCCGGATGGCACCGGCGCTTTTCTTGGCGCCTCGCTCGGTCTCGCTTAGGAGGCTCCTGTCTGAGCGCTCCTGGGAGGGGGAGAAGGAGGAGGAGTCGGCGTGCTCCACAGCGACTCGTGGCTCAAGCTTGACGTGCCAGCCGTGCCAAAGAAAGTTCGGCATTGGAAAAATCGGACGACCCGTTGTTTGTAGGGAGGTAGCCTGATGGAGCAGAACTAGGAGCGGGACCTTCGTCATTGGACTCGCTGTCCGCATCTTGACGATAGCAGACAGGCCTGCCTGGGCTTTGTCTGACTGCAAAGGTTTGATGGAAATCGATTGGTATACTACAACGCAAGACTAAGTCTCTGCCATCCCTTCATTTTGGCGGTTTCGATGGCTGAGACATATAATTCTTTCGTATGCTGACCCCCTTGGCCTCCTGAGCCAGGATTTGAAATCCGCTGACAAGGGCTCTCGGCAAAGTGCGTCGGGATAGAGATACTCATGTCCTATGGGGTTGTATATGCACAGCGACGACTGAATGTACGCCGAATGGGAATGAACAATGACTAGGTCTGCGGCTGGGCGCAAATGATACATCTCGTGTTTCGACCTCTCAGTCCGTGCGGATCCGGGCCCGCGTCGGACGGCATCAAATAATTCGTGGGAATTCTTTGATGTCATGAACCTCTTATAATCAGGGCTGTCATCATCAAACGATATGCTTCGGCTCAGCAGAGAGACTGATTTGTACGAGCTGTGATGAATCTAAGACTAAGAATCACTATTATTGATGGTCTCACCTTCGTCGATGCTTTCGCCTCCATCGGCCCCCTCGCCTTCGTGGCCCGTCTCGCCTGCCTCACTCCCTTCAACTCTCGGCTCGATCGGAGGCTCTTCCCTCGGCTGAGCTTCGCCCGAATTGGAATCATCTCTTGTGTCCATTGCGTCCGCAGAGAGATGTCGCTTCCGGTCGGTGAGACAAAGATCGTGCTTGCATTGGAGGCGCCGGTACCCGTGGAACCGTCGCCGTCCGGCTCATCGCTTGCAAACATGCGTCTCTCAACGCGATTGCTGGGATCCGGGTGGACGTTCGGGCACTCGTGATGATGAATGATACTGGAGGGAAGGGGTAAATCGTTGGTCAAGGACATGGGATCTGATGAAGTACTGCCTGGAGCAGGACCTGTCCTGTCGCCATCATTCGCCATCCATAAACCTCATCTAGACGATGGTATACAGGTTTGAGTGTTGAGCAAGTGATGGAAATGGTATCGGTCGCTCTCTCAGATCGATCCTCAAGCCTTCCATTGATCATGGCGTATCAAGACGATGAGACATGGGATCCTTTCACTGTTGACCCCTTGACCTTCTAGCTAGGTAAAATCCATGTTTTGTTCTCCCCGTTGACCCCAAATCTAGCAGTCTATCAGAAATAGTCCATCGTCTGCTGTTGTAGGATCGTGTGGAGATGGAGCGATATAGGTGTATAGCGCAGACGTTGACCCTGTTATGGACATTCAACAGTTGTACCTCATATCGCAAAGTAAAGCTCGTCAATAGAGATCTGCACCTTGATTCGGAGTCTGGTCATACAGTGCATCATGCAGCCAAAGACACATCTCGTTGATTCTAAAGCTCTCATTCTGATTTTGAGCTCTCACTCCGCACCCCTTAACTCCAAATGGCATCAGATCTACGTGGCAAATCGGTACCCCTTCGTTCGTCAGTGCTCCTCTCCTTGACAACCAAGACAACGGCTTACCGAAGACACTACCACCGTGGGCTTGGTGGTCTTTTTGCCGATCTAAGATCAAACTTTTCCATGAAGTGCGCCCCCAACTCGGAGACACCACTCTCGTTTGTAGAGCCCGTCTCGTCTTCGTAGTCTTCGTAGCCCGTATCGTCATCGTATCTGTGGTATCCCGTCTCGTCTTCCGAGTGGTCGTAGCCCGTCTCGCCCCCATGGCCCGTCTCGGAGGTCAGCCCGTTGGTTGAGGGCGACGTTGGCGGAGCTTTCTCATGACTTCCAGGAGGGCTCGAGACCGCGTGGGTCGGATCATTCGGTGCGTGCGCGCCATTCGGATAGTTTTTGGCGCTTTCACTTGCCGAAGGTGTCGTGAGGGCGGAAGCCATTTCGCTTCCAGGAATGGGGAGTGCGGGGAGCCCGGAGGTATCGAGGGCAACGAGAAGGGCTTTTCGGCAGCATTCGGATCGGTCGATGGTGTCGCCCGTAGGAGAGTCGGCGGGACTTTCATTGCCTTGAGGTGTCGCGTGCCCATGTGCGATGCTCCCTTTTGACATGGTGTTCCAGGAGTCAAACAGCGTGGCGACGGATCTAGGAGACCTGTCAGACGACTGATTGTCCGAGCGATCGGTCAGGGACACGTCCTGCAAAAACAAGGACGGGCTGGAACGAGGACCGTCGTCTGCGTGCTCGTGGTGCCGACCGTCGTCGGACGGAGAAGGCGGATCACCGGTCGCCACGGAAAGGCCTGGGGGAGGTATGTCGGAACCAGGACGGCCGGCGCTGAACTCGATGTCCTCCAAAGTCATCTTGGTGATAGTCAATAGCCGTTCTGTTTATGGACGAGGGAGGTGATGATAAGTCGAATCCTTATCGCCCGATATGCCCCGTTCGTTCCCTTCATCAGGGCGTAAACGGACGCAGGGACTTGTCGTCCTTTCACAAAAATCCCCCTTGGCCTCCTAGCTAGGAGTACATCTCCAACGAGTCCACCGTTTTGACGTTATTAAACCGTGTCAAGCTGAAGCTACCCACACACGTGGCATTGATGTTGAAAAAAAGCAATGTCCTAAGATCTGATTAATGAGCGGATGTAGGAGACGATGGAGTTAGTATCATAGTACGATACAGTAGGCTCGTCTTCAGCCGAAGGAATCTCTCGTAACTCTGAGCTCTCCCCCCGCAACCTTCTCTCCAGATGGCATGGGATCTACTTGGCAAACAGGCTCTTCTGTCAGCAAGCGTGACAACGGCTTACTGGAGACAGCACTATAGTCGCCCCCCGACATCGATACAAAACTTGTCGTAGATCATCTCTTCTCGTTCGCGCTGGACGGCTTCGGAGCCCGTCTCGCTATTGTCTTCAGAGTCTTGTATCTCGTCGCGCCTTCGTAAGTCTTCTCGCCGTGTTCACTCGGCTCGCCGTTGTCGCCCCTCTCGGGGATCGGTCAGTGAGTGAGTGGTGACGGGAGAACCTTCAAGACTGCCGGTAGGGGGTTCGTTGCTGCGTGACTGGTCGCATCGGTCAGTACGCTCGTGCTGATTGGTACATTTCCCGTACTTGACGGAGCGATACTTGAATCGGGACCGTCATTGTCCGAGGAAAAGCTGTCATGACAGGGAATCTCGATGAGGTCGATAATCCTGTCTGTGCATCGTGCGAGTAAGATGTTGAGTGATATCCGGATAGCCCAGCATACCCCGCTCGTTCCCTTCATCATAGCATAGGACGGACAGACTAATTAATCCTTTCGCATGGTGATCCTTTGGACTTTACCCGGTGTTGCCGTGTTCCTCAGGAGATGGTCAGATGATGCTATGCAGCTGCGTGGCCGGAATTATGAGGCCAATGTGGACAAATTCACAATGAAGGGTATATAAGAAATGGTGAGGATAGCCGTATGTCGATAGGGGCTTCTCCTTTATCAGAACGCCGCTCGCGTCATCACGTGGTCAGACTCGGCTACTACGCAAGCACGGGCAAAGAAACGCATGCTCCGATCTCCACATGTCCACTGAAAACGCAAGATGACAGCTCCCATGGCGGTGAATGGGCCGCGCCTCAGTCTCACCGCCGATCCACCTCGTCGTGCTTTTGGCGCTCCGGCCAAACCCCTCCCGAGTCTATCTTCGCCTGGTGCATTCAATGGCTCGACGACCCCGACCGGAATGTCCTTCCTCATACCCCCGGCAGAACCACAACGCACCCTTTCCGCCTCATCGTCGTCTTCCGAGGCTTTAGGGACCGCAGCGAACAGGGCGCAGGCATGGCTGCATACTTGGGCGCCGAAGGGGGAGGGTCGAGGGAGGGAGTTCCTATCGAATACCCTCAGCGGAGTGGCCGGTGTGGCCAATACGGTCGGGCATGGAATCAATGGGGCGGTCAACAACATCGGAGTCCAGCTTTCGAACGAGAATTTCGGCAAGGATGGGAGGGAGATCGCCGGGATGGGATCAAGGCAAGGCAGCTATACTGCTCCCACCAGCTCCAGCCCGACGGACGAATTCTCACCACTCGCTCGAGCTGAAAGTTGGTCACCTCCCTTACCAATGTATTCGAGCTCGACACCTCAGCTTCCCCTCCCTGACGAGACGCCTCTCCCAACTGCACCGCTAGCCGCAAGCAAGAGGATGTCGCAACCAAGCAACCTCTCTCGCCTTGGCAGCAGTACCTCGTCAAACGCAATGTACCCTCCCAGTCCGTCCATCTTAGCGGTACAACGACCATCCATGTCCCATCCCAGCAGCAGTACTTCCCTCCCATCCAACATCCCGCGCTCAAGCTCAATCTCCGTCAACCTAGCTCTCCCACAACCACATGGACCGTCCCACCTAAATCCCAATGCCAGGTCAAACTCGCACCTCTCCGCTCAGACACCTTCGCACAGTCGTTCACCGAGCTATGGAGCCATGTCTCCTACCCTCTCCCGGGCTAGCTCGACCACCGCGGGTCTCTCGACATCCCGAAGCGCGGGTATGCCTTACAAGGTCGGGTTCCAGCCTGCAGGAGTACGGAACGACCGGACTGGCGAGTTCTCGGAGGAGAGACGGAGATACGGTGAAGACCGGGACAAGGAGGAAGGTCGGCTCGGTCGACGATGGGCCAAGGTCTGTCTTCCATTCCTGACTCATTATCCCTTGCTAAATGTGACCTAGCTCGTGGATCTGCATTTCAACCCAACCATTCCTATACCGCAACAGAGTGGTACCAATACCCTGACCAGATCCTCTTCTTCGTCGATGTCTCTCGCGTCGACCTCGGATAAGCGGAGATCACTCCTCTCTATCGACGGGGCACTGGACGCGTTCAAGCCGAAGGAGATGTGGAAGGGGTTGAGCGGGGTGGCGGCGCCTGCCAATGGTCCGGGTGGAGATGAGGCAAGGAAGCGAGGTGAGTTTCGGTTCACCTCTTCATGTGCATGGCCGCACTGGATCTAGATTCCTGGCATCGTCAAAGGAGCAAGAAGCTGACTTGTCTTGATGCGCACAGCCGCCGAACAAGCCATCGTCAAATGGGAGGACGATGCGGAAGCCAAGAAGTGCCGGATCTGCCAGTATGTTTCCCCGTTGTATCGCACAGCCGTCCCTCGGCTCAAACATCACAGAGCCTCCTTCTCCCTTTCCACCCGGAAACACCACTGTCGCCTGTGCGGTCGTATCGTCTGTTCCCTCCCGCCTACACCCCCTGCCCTCCTAGCCGTCCAAATCCAGCTCTTCTCATCCGCAGAGCCGTCCGCCTCCCTCCCACCTGGAACACGTCGAGAGAAATGCTCCTTCCTCCTAGTAGCGGATTGGCAGACTGGTCGGGGGGAGGAAGTGGACGAGGGCTTTGTAGGGTGGATGACCATGGAGGATGGAGAAGGGAATTCTCCCAACGGGGACGGTGGGGATCGGAAGACCGCGAAGAGGGAGAAACGGAAATCTAAGTCAAGCATTGCGAACTCGATGGAGAGGAGAGAGGAAGACAGGAATCTGCCACTGCCGCAACAGCCGAAGGAGGTGCAGGTGAAGGGTGTGAGGGTGTGTAGGGAGTGCAGGGATGTCGTCTCGTGAGTATTTTCTAGGGAGACTATGCGCAGAACAAGAGAGTTTGATAAGTTGGGATCGGCTCGCTGATGAGTGTCGTTCAGACGAAAGCAGAAGATACAAGATCGCCAACGGGTTACCGGCTTCGCCAGGCTATATCAAATGCTCCGCGGCCTCCAAGCGGAGATCGAGGAAGTCCTTCCCGAGTTTGAGGAACAGCTAGACTATCTCACGTAAGCCCTCACCTCTTAAAAGCTATTCGAACTCAACCTCGCGTCACCAGATCTTCCGATGAAGCCCGTGACCCGTCACACGAAGCGATCGCAATACACAAACACCTCCTCACCCTGTTTGCGCAATACGAGCACCTCTCCAAACGGATCTCGAATCTCCCATGCGAGGAGGGCGGGTCGCAAGCGCAGGTTCAAAGTGCAGTAGCCAGGTCCGCTGCCATGTTCCTCGGTAAGGAGATGGGCAAGGTCCAGGTGAGTCCCCATTCCCACTTGATCCGAGCAAGACTGAGAGGTGGGGGCTAGACGCTCCCGAAGATCCAGAAAAGAGCGGCGGATGCGAGACGCAAGTCGATGGCTATTGTGGAGACTACGGTGGCGGAACAGCTCAGGTCGGAGGGGGTGCAGGATGAGCAGGCGGAGGATGTGGCCGTGGCGTTGCAGCCATTGTTGGAGCAGGAAGCTCAGCTCGAGTGAGTCACTCGTCCAGCAATCTCGCCTGCCACTGGTCCACCGTTTCGACCTTAAATCTGGTCGACAAGGTGTCTCTGGCAGGGCATTAGACTGCGCGATCCTCTCATTTCCGGAGCTGACGGTCAACAGGGTGATGATAGCGGACGCCAACGCGCAGCGGAAGTACGAGGATGGAAAAGCTCTTGCGGAAGCACTCGGGGAGATCAGGTTGGAGATCGGAAGAGTCACTCAACGGGCCATCTCGTGACAGCACGAATGTTGTTATCAATGCAGTGAGTGATCGAAGGCGATGGCGCAACGTGCTGCATAGATCCGCTAGCGGAAGAGGGATCCCTAGACTCAATGACACAAAAACCCAAGAACGGATCCCAGTGGTCCCAGAAAAGATACCTGAAAACTATAACGGTCCAAGCTCAAGTTACAGGACATTCCGCCTCGATTGCCACAGCTTCTTCCACTCTTCCCCACTCGCTCCGAACATCTTCACCTCTTCCGCTGCCGTTTCGGTCAGATCGACGTACATCGCGTCATCCGGTGTGGCCGAATCACAAGCTGAAGGAGGAATATTTTCCTCGTCTTCGCGATTTTCAAGGATTGCTGGAAGAAATTGCGCTTGATATGGTTCGTGGTACGAAGACTGGAACGGATCTTCGCGGAACGAATCTTCCCGGTCTAGGAGCGAAGGTTGCGGAGGTTGCGAAAACAAGTCTGCGCGCTCATGATCAGAAGAAGGGTGAGAATATGGGTCCCAGACGATGTGAGGGTAAGTGTCTGAGTGCCTTGGGGTCCTCGGTAGGACCTGAAGGTTCTGAACTTGCCAATCGGCTGTCACAGGTATATTTCCGGGATGGTGATGGCTGTGACCGCCGATATCGTAAACATTGTCTCGGGAAGCATGCTGCGGCTGGTCGTCCCCGGACGTCCCGATTAAGTACAGGTCGGCTTGTATGGC
>JAABUL010006401.1_pt1 | contig 13599 bp, 12 predicted proteins | sample 5559151 | NCBI WGS metagenome assembly JAABUL01 (sample SAMN10711876, study PRJNA513368) | rock metagenome | isolation source: Antarctica rocks | place: Antarctica: Victoria Land, Pudding Butte sud | reverse complement strand
TCGTAGATCGGCAGCTGCTCGCCGCCGGGCTGGAACTTGGTCCAGCCGCCTTCGACGCCGCCCATCATGTCGTTCTTGATACGGATGTTGGCGAACGTGCCCCGCATCATGACCTCGTGGTTGCCGCGGCGCGAGCCATAGGAGTTGAAGTCGCGCTGCATCACCTGCCGCTCGCCGAGGTAGTCGCCGGCGGGGGAGGATTTCTTGATGTTGCCGGCCGGGCTGATGTGGTCGGTGGTGATGTTGTCGCCGAACGTCGCCAGCACGCGGGCGCCGACGATGTCGCCGATCGGCGCGGGCGTCATGGTGATGCCGTCGAAATAGGGCGGGTTCTGCACATAGGTGCTGCCGCCGTTCCACGTGTAGGTCTCGCTCGACGTATCGACCTCGATCGCCTTCCACTCGCGCGTGCCCTCGAACACCTGGCCGTAGCGGCTGATGAACTGCTCGCGGTCGAGACTGTCGCGCACGACTTGCTCGATCTCGGCGTTGCTCGGCCAGATGTCGCGCAGATAGACCGGCTGCCCGTCCGACCCGGTGCCGAGCGGCGCCGTGGTGATGTCCTCGTTCATGGTGCCGAGCAATGCGTAGGCGACCACCAGCGGCGGGCTGGCGAGGTAGTTGGCGCGCACGTTCGGGTGCACGCGTCCCTCGAAGTTGCGGTTGCCGGACAGCACCGAGACGGCGACGAGCTTGTTCTCCTCGATGGCGTCGGCGATGGCGTCTTCCAGCGGGCCGGAGTTGCCGATGCAGGTGGTGCAGCCATAGCCGACCAGCTGGAACCCGAGCGCATCGAGATCCGTCGTCAGGCCGGCCTTGTCGAGATACTCGGTCACCACCTGGCTGCCGGGAGCCAGCGAGGTCTTCACCCACGGCCGCGGCGTCAGCCCCTTCTGCCGCGCCTTGCGCGCCAGCAGCCCGGCGCCGAGCATCACGTAAGGATTGGACGTGTTGGTGCAGCTGGTGATGGCGGCGATGACCACGTCGCCATGGGTGATCTCGTAATTCTTGCCCTCGACCTTGACGCTCTTGCCGACATCGTTCGCCGGCACGCCGAGGCCCTTGGTCAGGTCCGCGCGGAAGGCCGCGGACGCGTCCTTGAGCAGCACGCGATCCTGCGGCCGCTTCGGCCCCGCGATCGACGGCATGACCGAACTGAGATCCAGATCGAGCACGTCGGTGAACACCGGCTCGGCGGACTCACGGTCGACCCACATGCCTTGCGCCTTGGCATAGGCCTCGACCAGCTCGACCCGGTCAGCGTCGCGGCCGGTCAGCGTGAGATAACCGATGGTCGCCGCGTCGACCGGGAAGAAACCGCAGGTGGCGCCGTATTCGGGCGCCATGTTGGCGATGGTCAGGCGCGTGGCCACCGGAAGGTCGGCCAGGCCCGGGCCGAAGAACTCGACGAACTTGCCGACCACGCCCTTCTTGCGCAGGATCTGCGTCACCACGAGCGCCAGGTCGGTCGCTGTGCTGCCCTCGGGCAGCTTGCCGCTCAGGCGCACGCCGATCACGTCCGGGATCAGCATGGCGATCGGCTGGCCGAGCATGGCCGCCTCCGCCTCGATGCCGCCCACGCCCCAGCCCAGGACGCCGATGCCGTTGGCCATCGTGGTGTGGCTGTCGGTGCCGAACAGCGTGTCGGGATAGGCGTAGGTCGAGCCGTTGACGTCCGCGGTCCAGACCGTCTGGGCCAGGAACTCGACATTGACCTGGTGGCAGATGCCCGCACCCGGCGGCACCACGCGGAAGTTCTGGAACGCCGACTGGCCCCAGCGCAGGAACGCGTAGCGCTCGCCGTTGCGCTCGAACTCGATGGCGACGTTGCGCTGCTCGGCATCGGCCGTTGCCGAGACGTCGACCATGACCGAGTGGTCGATCACCAGGTCGACCGGCACGAGCGGGTTGACCTGCTGCGGCGAGCCGCCGAGCGCGGTGATGCCGTCGCGCATGGCGGCCAGGTCGACCACCGCGGGCACGCCGGTGAAGTCCTGCATCAGGATGCGCGCAGGCCGGAACGGCACCTCGCGCTCTGAGCGCCCGTCCTTGACCCAATCGGCGATCGCGCGCGCGTCGGCCTGCGTGTAGCTTTGGCCGTCCTCGAAGCGCAGCACGTTCTCGAGCAGGATTTTCAGGCTCACCGGCAGGCGGCTGGCGTCGCCGATCGAGGGATAAGCGTCCGGCAGCGAGAAGTAGTGATACTCGCGCCCACCCGCCTTGAGGCTGCGGGTCGTCTTCAGGCTGTCTTGCCCAATGGCTTTCATGGCGCTCGTGCCCCTCGATCTCTGCTCCCTCGCGTTTTAGCCCCCGTGCGGTATGGCGTCCACACGACGGGCAACCCTAAATGCTGGGATGCAGACTTCTGGACTCGTCGCCGAGGCGGTTTCGGCCTTTCGCGGCGAGCGGTTGGTGCTGCGAGGGGTCGACCTGGCCGTCCCTGCCGGCGGGGCGCTCCTGCTGCTCGGCGCCAACGGATCCGGCAAGAGCACGCTCCTGCGCGTGCTGGCCGGGCTGAAACGCCCCGATGCGGGCCGGATCACCTGGAACGACGGCGACCTCGAGGACGCCCAGATCGCCTATCTCGGCCATCTCGACGGCATCAAGCTGGGCCTGACGACGGCTGAAAACTTGCGCTTTCCCGCCAGCCGGCGGGATCTCGGACCGGCGCTCGAGACGATGGACCTCGCCCCGTTGCGCGACCTGCCCGCGCGGATGCTCTCGGCTGGGCAACGGCGGCGGCTTGCTTTGGCCCGGCTTGCCTTCGCGCCGACCGGGCTGTGGCTGCTCGATGAGCCGACCCTGGGGCTCGATGCGGCCAGCGTGGTCCGCCTCGGCACGCTGCTTGCGGCGCATCGGCATGCGGGTGGCGTCGTGGTCACGGCGACGCATCTGCCGCTGCCGCTGCCAGGCGCGGCAGAGCTCCGCCTATGAGCGCGGCCTGGGCGCTGCTGCGCCGCGAGCTGCTGCTCTCGGTGCGCCATGGCGCCGACACGCTGGCGGCCGTCCTGTTCTTCGTGCTCGTCGGCGCCCTGTTCCCGCTCGCGCTCGGCCCGGCGCCGGAGCTGCTGGCCCGCATGGCGCCGGGTATCGTCTGGGTCGGCGCGCTGCTGGCCGCACTGCTCCCGCTCGACCGTCTGTTCGGCGCCGACCTCGAGGACGGCACGCTCGACCAGTTGCTGCTCTGCGGCCTCCCGGCCTTCTCGGTCGCGGCCGTCAAGGCGTCGGCGCATTGGCTGACCACCGGCCTGCCCCTGCTGATCGCCGCCGGCCCGCTGGCGATCATGCTGCAATTGCCGCCGGGCGCGGTGCCGATCCTGCTGCTGGGCCTGCTGCCCGGCACCGTCGCCCTGTCGCTGCTCGGCACCATGGCGGCCGCGATCGTGCTCGGCGCCCGGCGCGGCGGGGTGCTGCTGCCGCTGCTGGTGCTGCCGCTAGCCGCGCCGGTGTTGATCTTCGGCGCCGCCGCGGCCGATGCGGCGGCCTTCGGCATGAGCCCACGCCCGCACCTGCTGCTGCTGCTCGCCGTGGTCTGCGCGACGCTGCCGATCTGCCTGGCGGCCTCCGGCGCGGCGCTGCGGCAGGCGGCCGAGTGAAGCCGTGCGCCGCCGGGCGGCATGCGGTAGGATGGCGCTATGAACGTCGTCAGTCGCCCTCCTGCGATGAGTCGAGACCAGTTCCTTGACTGGGCCGCAGGGCAGGAGGCGCCCTATGAGTTCGATGGACTTCAGCCTGTCGCGATGACCGGCGGCAACCGCAACCACAGCCGGATTTGCCGCAACCTCGTTTTCGAACTGCAGACCCGGCTGATAGGCTCTGTTTTCGAGGTCCTGCCGGAAGCGGGCGTCGCGACAGTCGGTTCGGCTGTCCGGTATCCCGACGTTGTCATCACTCAAACAGCTGGTTCAGGTCGGGACAGGCTGATCGCCGAGCCAGTTGTCGTCTTCGAGGTCGTGAGCCCAACGTCAGGGCGCGTCGATCGATTGATCAAGCTGCGCGAATACCGCGCCGTGCCCTCGATTCTGCGCTACGTCATCGTCGACAACCTCGGCCCCGATCTCGCTACCTACACCCGCGCAATCGGCACGACGGACTGGACTGCGGATGCCTTCACTGCCTCTGAAACGCTGGCGCTGCCGGAGCTTGGCATCGCAATCCCGATTGACGCCGTGTTCCGCGGCGCCGAGTTCAGCGCGTCGGACGGGGTGGCGTGACCGTGTAGTCGTAGAACCCGCGGTTCGTCTTTCGGCCATACCAGCCGGCCTCGACGTACTTCACCAGCAGCGGGCAGGGACGATACTTGCTGTCCGACAGCCCCTCGTAGAGCACCTGCATGATCGAGAGGCAGGTATCGAGACCGATGAAGTCGGCCAGCTCGAGCGGACCCATCGGGTGATTGGCCCCGAGCTTCATGGCCGTGTCGATCCCGGTGACCGAGCCGACGCCTTCATAAAGCGCATAGACCGCCTCGTTGATCATCGGCACCAGGATCCGGTTGACGATGAAGGCGGGGAAATCCTCGGAGACCGAGGTCGTCTTGTTGAGCTTGGCCGCGAGCGCCTGCACCGCCTGGAAGGTCGGTTCGTCGGTGGCGATGCCGCGGATCACCTCGATGAGCTTCATGACCGGCACCGGGTTCATGAAATGCATCCCGATGAACTTCCCGGGCCGATCCGTGCTGGCACCCAGACGCGTGATGCTGATGGAGCTCGTGTTGCTGGCCAGCAGGCATTCGGGCTTCAGATGTGGTGTGATCGCCTTGTAGATCGAACGCTTGACCTCTTCCTTCTCGGTCGCCGCCTCGATCACCAGGTCGGCGTCGCCGAGCGTGGTGTAATCTGTGCTGGCGGAGATCAGGCCGAGAGCGACGCCCTTCTCCGCCTCGGTAATGGCGTTCTTGCTCACCTGGCGGTCCATGTTGCGCGCCATCACGCCGCGCGCCCGATCCACCGCCTCGGCCTTGGCGTCCAGCAACCGCACCGGCAGCCCAGCCAGTGCACACACATGCGCGATGCCCGACCCCATCTGCCCCGCGCCGATCACGCCGACGACCCGGATGTCCGGTACCGCGTGCGCCAGAACGGTCAGCCCTTTCTGCGCGACGACGTCGATCGTCAAGACGCGCGTTCCAGCTCGGCCTTCAGCTCTGGCAGGGCGGTGAACAGGTCCGACACCACGCCATAATCGGCGACCTGGAAGATCGGCGCGTCCTCGTCCTTGTTGATCGCGACGATGACCTTGCTGTCCTTCATCCCCGCCAGATGCTGGATCGCGCCCGAGATGCCGACGGCAATATAGAGATCCGGCGCCACGATCTTGCCGGTCTGGCCCACCTGGTAGTCGTTCGGCACGAAGCCGGCGTCAACGGCCGCGCGGGACGCGCCGACCGCGGCTCCGAGCGCGTCGGCGATCGGCTCGATGAGCTTGAAGTTGTCGCCGTTCTGCATGCCGCGGCCGCCGGAGATCACGACCCGTGCGGCCGTCAGTTCCGGCCGTTCGCTCTTCGACAATTCCGAGGACACGTAGCGTGAGCCCTCCCTCGCGCCGGTCGCCTGCACGGGCTCGATCGTCGCATTCCCGCCTTCCTCGGCGGCCGGGTCGAACGAGGCGGCGCGTACGGTGATGACCTTCTTGGCGTCCGACGAGACGACCGTGGCCAGCGCGTTGCCGGCGTAGATCGGACGGATGAAGGTGTTCGCGTCCTCCACGCCCGAGATGTCGCTGATCTGCTGGCTGTCGAGCAGGGCCGCGACCCGCGGCATCACGTTCTTGCCGATGGCCGTCGCGGCGGCGAACAGATGGTCGTGATGGCCGGCCATCGACACCAACAGGGCCGCCAGCGGCTCGGCGAGCGCATGTTCGTATTCGGCGGAGTCTGCCACATGCACCTTCGTCACGCCGGCGAGCTTGGCCGCCGCCTCGGCCACCGGCCCGACACCGAGCCCGGCGACCAGCGCGTGCACCTCACCGAGCTTCGACGCGGCCGCGACGGCGCTGCGCGACGGCTGCTTGATCTTGCCGTTCTCATGGTCGAGCAGGACGAGGGACGCCATCAGATCACCTTCGCTTCGGTCTTGAGTTTTGCGACCAGCTCGGCAATCGACGCGACCTTGACGCCCGCCTGGCGCTTCGGCGGCTCGGCCACCTTGACCGTCTTGAGCCTTGGCGCTGGATCGACGCCGAGATCGGCCGGCTTGATGGTCTCGATCGGCTTCTTCCGCGCTTTCATGATATTCGGAAGGCTGGCATAGCGCGGCTCGTTCAGGCGCAAGTCGGTCGTCACGATCGCCGGTAGGTTCAGCTCCAGCGTCTCGAGCCCGCCATCGACCTCCCGCGTGACCAGCAGTTTTCCGGCATCGATCACGACCTTCGAGGCGAACGTGCCCTGGGGCCAGCCCAGCAGGGCCGCCAGCATCTGCCCAGTGGCGTTCATGTCGTCGTCGATCGCCTGCTTACCCATGATGACGAGTTGAGGCTGCTCCTTGTCGACCAACGCCTTGAGCAGCTTGGCGACCGCCAATGGCTGCAGCTCGGCATCGGTCTCGACCAGCACGCCGCGATCGGCGCCCATGGCGAGCGCCGTGCGGATCGTCTCGGCGCACTGGGTGACACCCATCGAGACGGCGATGATCTCGGTGACGACGCCCTTCTCTTTGAGGCGCACGGCTTCTTCGACCGCGATCTCGTCGAACGGATTCATCGACATCTTGACGCCTTGCGTCTCGACGCCGGACCCGTCCGCCTTGACGCGGACCTTCACGTTGTAATCAACCACCCTCTTGACGGGGACGATGAGCTTCATGGAACGGAGGCCCTGGTTTTGCTGCCCGGTGTGTGCAGCGGTGCAAACTTCGTGTCAAACATGGGGCGCGCGGGTCAGACCCGTATGAGGCAGACGGGTCAATGCCGCACGAGGCTGAGCAACAGCACGAACAGCAGCAACGCCACCCCCTGCAACACGACCCGCCAGCGCATGAGCACGTTGGATCGCATCGGGTCGTTGCCGCCGCGGACCATGCCGACCATCCCTGCGATCAGCACGCCGAGGGTGGCGAGCATGGCCAAGCCGGTCAGTATAGTGAGAAAGGTAACCATGACGGAAATGTGGGCGAACACCGTGGTGTCGCAAGAAGCGGGGTTGCATTGCGGCTGATCCTTCTCCCGATGCTGCTGGCGGGCTTTGGTCTGGCGAGCCCTGCGCTGGGCCAGACCGCCCGCACGGCACCTGCGCCCACCTCGGCGGCGCTCACCTCGAAGGATGCCCAGGACGCGCTCGCGGTCCTGCGCGACGACAAGAAGCGTGCCGAGCTGATCAACACGCTCGACGCGATCGCCAGGGCGGCGCCGGCGATCGCGCCGGCCGGCCCCGCGGCCGCCAACGCCGCCACGCCGACACCCGCCGCACCGCAGGCGGCCGCGACGCCGGATGCGCCGGCCGCACCCACTGATTCGGCCGCGCCTGCGGTAGCCGGGACTGCGGCACCCGCCAAGCCAGCCTCGATCGCTCCGGACAGCGTGGGTCTGCAACTCGCCGGGAGGCTGTCTGGCCTGCTCTCGGTTTATGCGCAGCAGCTGGCGTCCTCGCTCCGGTCGGTCAACGATCTGCCGCTGCTCTGGCGCTGGCTCTCCAGCCAGGCTGGCGACCCGGCCGCCCGAAGCGCCATCCTCGACGCCGGCATCAAGCTGGTCCTGGTCCTGGCGGGCGCCCTGCTCGGCGAGTTCCTCGTCCGCCTCGTCCTTCGCCGGGTCAGGTCCGCGCTGATCCAGTGGGCGCCGCGGCGCAAGCCCGTCGGCCCCGACCCGCATAGCGTTCCGCAGGCCACCGAAGCCCGGCGGCACCGCTTCGAGGGCGCGATCGCCGCGCTGCGCCAGCTGCCCTACCTGTTCGGACGCCTGCTGCTCGATCTGCTGCCGGTGGCCGCCTTCGTCGCCGTGACCGAGATCCTGCTCGGGGCTGGGCTGGGCGATGTGCGCGATTCCCGGCTCGTGATCCTGCAGGCCGTCCAATCCTACGCCTATGCCCGGGTGATCCTGGCGCTGGCGAGCTTCCTGTTCTCTCCCGAAGCGCCCCAGCTGCGCCTGCTGGCCGTGTCGGATTGGGCGGCCGAGTTCCTGACGCGCTGGACGCGGCGGATCGTCATCATCGCCGTGACCGGGTTCGCGCTCGCCAATATCGGCGTGCTGTTCGGGATGTATCGCACGGCCCAGCTGGCGACCATCAAGCTGTTCGCGCTCGTGGTCCATGCCTGCTTGGTCGTGGCGGTGCTGCAGGCCCGCGCCCCGGTCGCGCATCGCCTGCGGGCGCGCCGCACCGCCTCGGGCGTGTGGGCGACCTTGCTCAACCGCTTTGCCGGCGTCTGGCATTTCCTGGCGATCTTCTACATCGTCGGGCTCTGGCTGGTATGGGCGGTGGAGGTCCGCAACGGCTACGAGCGGCTGCTCCAATTCTGCGCCGTCACCGTGGCGATCCTGCTCATCGCCCGCCTGGTCGCGGTGCTGATCCTGGGCGGGCTCGACCGGCTGCGGGCCATGCTGGCGGCCGATGGCTTCGAAGGCGTCGCCGACCGGGCGGGGGTCTACTACCCGGCCCTGCGCGGCACGCTGACCTGCGCCATCTGGCTCGGCGCCGGCATCGCCCTGTTCGAGGCCTGGGGCCTGCCGGTGCTGTTCTGGTTGACGGCCGGCGGGCTCGGCGGTCAGGTGGCGCAAGCGATCCTGACTGTCGCCCTCACCGTCCTGCTCGCGATCGTGCTGTGGGAGCTGGCCAACGCCGGCATCGCGCGCCACCTCAGCCATCTGTCCGGGACCGCCCAGTTGGCCCGCGCCGGCCGGCTGCGGACGCTGCTGCCGTTCCTGCGCACCACGCTTCTCGTCGCGATCATCGTTATCGTCGGCATGACCGTGCTCTCGGCCATCGGCGTCAACATCGCGCCCCTGCTGGCCGGCGCCGGGGTGGTCGGCATCGCCGTCGGCTTCGGCTCACAGAAACTGGTGCAGGACCTGATCACCGGCCTGTTCCTGCTGCTCGAGAACGCCATGCAGGTCGGCGACGTGGTCACGCTGGCGGGCATGACCGGCACCGTCGAGGCGCTGACCATCCGCACGATCCGGCTGCGGGCGATCGACGGCGCGGTGCACCTGATCCCGTTCAGCGCCGTCACCACGGTGACGAACCAGACCCGCGACTACAGCTATGCCGTGCTCGACGTCAGCATCGGCCTGAACGAGGAACCGTCCCGGATCGAGCCGGTCCTGCGCGCGGTGGCCGCCGAGATGCAGGCGGATCCGGCCTGGCAGTCTATGGTGCTGGACAAGCTTGACGTGATGGGAGTGGAGACGTTGACCGATCTGGCCTGGACCATGCGGGTGCGCATCAAGACGCAGCCCGGCAGCCGTTGGGCGGTCGCGCGCGAGCTGCGCCGCCGCATCAAGGACCGGTTCGACGAGAGCGCGATCGAGAGTCCGTTCACCAGTCACCGGGCGCTGGGCCGCGAGCCGCCGCTGCCGGCCCCGGCCGCGGACGCCGAGCAGGCCGCATGATCCCCGCCGCATGGCAGCAGGCGCTGGGCGATAGCGGGTTCGTCTTCGCCGAGGCGCCGCAGATGCGCGCGGCGCTCGCAGAGGGCTTGCGCGACTGGGACGCGTTCGCGCGCAGCTGGGATGATCTCGGCCTGGACACCTACATGGCCGATGGCGGACGCTATAGGAAGCGCCGGCACGCAGCTTTCCGCGCCGTTCCAGGCGGCGTGACCCGCAAGCCGCACCAGCCGCACTACCAGAGCCGCGACTACAACGCGCTCAACGGGGGCATCGCGCGCTGGTTCGAGCCCATGCTGGACGAGACCGCCGACACGGCTGCGTTCGGGGCAATCATCGGCTTCTGCAACCGGCTGTTCAGCGTTCTCACGCCGGTGCCATCCTGGCACGTCGAGGCGCACCAGTTCCGCATCGAGGCACGCCCGGACGAGGCCGGGCAGCCGACGCCGGAAGGCATGCACCAGGACGGGGTCGACTGGGTGCTGGTGCTGATGGTGGACCGGGACAATATCGCCGAGGGCGAGACCAGCATCCACGGCCTGGACCGCGGCCTGCTGGGCAGCTTCACGCTCCGCGCCCCGCTCGATTCCGCGCTGGTCGACGACCACCGCGTGTTCCATGGAGTCACACCGGTGCGCGCCCTCGATCCCGCCCGGCCAGCCCATCGCGACGTCCTGGTCATGACGTTCCGGCGAGAGAGCTAGATCACGCTGCGGTCGGCCGGCGCCGCCAGGCGCAGGGCCGGGATCGAGCCCGGCCAGCCGCGCGCCTCCGCCGGCACCGGGATCGCCAGCGTCGCCCGCAGGCCGGGCGCTGCGTTCGCGAGCAGCAGCACGCCGCCGTGCAACTGCGCCACCGCGCGGACCAGGGTGAGGCCGAGCCCGAAGCCGCTCGTGTGCCGCGCCGCCTCGCCGCGGTAAAACCGTTCCGTCGCGCGCTCCAGATCTTCCGGCGGGATGCCGGGGCCGCTATCGGTCACGCTGATCTGCAGCCCATCGGGCGTGCGCTCGGCGGCAAGGACGACGGTCCCGCCCGGGGGCGAGTATTTGATCGCGTTGTCGAGCAGATTGGCGACCGCCTGCTGGATCAACTCCCGATCGCCCCTGATCGATAGGTCTCCCGTGACCTCGAGCACGAACCGAAGCCCGCTCTCCTCGGCCAGCGCGGAGTAGAGGTCTCCCACGTCCACCAGCAATGGACGGATCTGCAAGGCGACGAAGGCCGAGCGGCGCGCGCCGGCCTCGATCTCGGAGATGCGCAACAGCGCCTGAAACACGTTGGTAATGCCGTCGAGGTCCGACACCGCCCGCTCGATCGCCCCTCGCAACTGCTCCGTGCCCTCGCCATGCGAGACCGCATCCTCGAGCCGGGCCCGCGCCCGGGTGATCGGCGTGCGCAGGTCATGGGCGATCGCGTTGGACACCTGCCGCACGCCATCCATCAGCCGGCTGAGCCGGTCGAGCATGTCGTTGATCGTCTCGGCCAGCTGGTCGAACTCGTCGCCGCGGCCACTGATCGCGACCCGGCGCGAGAGGTCGCCGCTCGAGATCGCCGCCGCCGTCTGCGACACGTGGGAGACCATGCGGCTGAACAATTGCTGCAGGATGAACGCGCCGGCCACGCTCAGCAGGGCGATCAGCCCCAGCGCCCACGCCAGCGTCTCGGCCAGCAACGTCCGCAGCGCGGCACGCGACGAGACCTCGCGCCCAACCAGGAGCGCATATCCGAGCGGCAGGTTGTAGCGATGGAAGCGGGCCAGGTTACGCACGCCGTTGCGCTTGAGCTGGATCTCGTAACCCTGCCCGGTGTGATCGACCTGCGACGGCCAGTTGTCGACGTTTCCCGCAACCCGGCGGCCGAGCGGATCCAGTACCAGATAGAGCGCGTCATTCTCGGCGGCATGGCTGATCCGGTTCTGGATCGTCGTCAGCAACGCCGCAGCACCGCCATCGTCCCATTGCTCCGACAGGCCCTGCGCGTCGGCATCGATCGCCGCGTCCACCTGCCGGCTGAGGATATTGACGCTGGACGCCCACAGCACGGCGATCAGCAGCAAGGCACTCGCGCCGAACACCAGCGCATAGCTGAGCGCCAGCCGCACGCCCGCCGAGCGCAGCAGCGGCGGGAGCAGCCGACGCGTCAATCTGCCCGCAGCATATATCCGGCGCTGCGCACGGTATGCAGCAGCGCCGTCTCGAACGGCTTGTCGATCTTCTGACGCAAGCGGGAGACGTGGACGTCGATCACGTTGGTCTGCGGATCGAAGTGGTAGTCCCAGACGCCCTCGAGCAGCATCGTCCGGGTGACGACCTGGCCGGCGTGGCGCATCAAGTATTCCAGCAACCGGAACTCCCGGGGCTGTAGATCAATCTTCTGGCCGCGCCGTCGCACCGTGCGCGACAGCAGGTCCATTTCAAGGTCGCCCACCAGCAGCCGGGTCTCAGGCCCGGTCGTGCGCGTGCGCCGGGTCAATGCCTCGACGCGGGCGAGCAACTCGCTGAAGGCGAACGGCTTGGTCAGGTAATCGTCGCCGCCCGCCTTCAAGCCGCGCACGCGGTCGTCGACCTGCGCCATGGCGGAGAGGAACAGCACAGGGGTCTGGTTATCCTGCCCCCGCAGCGTCTCCAGCACCCGCAGCCCGTCGATGCCGCCGGGCAGCATGCGGTCTAGGATGATCGCGTCGAACTCCTGCCCGGTCGCGATGAACAGGCCGTCCCGCCCGTTGTCGGCGTGCTCGACCACGTGCCCGGCCTCGCGCAACCCCTTCATGATGAACCCGGCGACATCCCTGTCATCCTCGACGACGAGCACGCGCATCAGCGTTCCTCCGGCTCGGCCGGACGGCGGCCGACATTGACGGGCACATCCATTGTCTGACCCCCGCGCCGCACGCTGAGCCGCGCCGGTCCGCCGGGCGGGATCGCGGCGATGGTGCGGATCAAGCCTGTGCTGGTGCCCACCTTGTCGCCGTTGACCGACAGGATCACGTCCCCCGGCCGTAGGCCAGCGCGCCCGGCCGGACTGGTGCGATCGACGCCTGCGATCTGCACCCCCTCGACCTGCGGCTCCGAATCGCGAACCGAAACACCCAGCCAGCCGCGGTCGATCCGGCCGCTCTTGCGCAATCCATCGACCACCCGCATGGCGATCTCGCTCGGCACGGCGAAGCCGATGCCGACCGAGCCACCCGTGGGCGAGACGATCGCGGTGTTCACCGCCACCACTTGGCCCTGCATGTTGAAGGTCGGGCCGCCGGAATTGCCGGGGTTGATCGGCGCGTCGATCTGCAAGAAATCGTCGAACGGCCCAGCGCCGATGTCGCGCCCGCGCGCCGACACGATCCCCGCGGTCACCGACGTGCCGACCCCGAACGGATTGCCGGCCGCCAGGATCCAGTCGCCGACCTCGACCGTGCGGCTGTCGCCCCAGGCGACCGACGGCAACGGCTCCCGGCTGGCCACGCGGATTACCGCGAGGTCGGTCAGTTCATCGACGCCCAGCACCTCGCCGCGCAATTCCCGCCCGTCCGACAGCGCGACGGTGATGCGCGAGGCGTGCCCGACCACGTGGCTGTTGGTGACGATCACGCCGCTCGGGTCGATGATGAAGCCGGCCCCGGCGCCGCGGACCGATTGCCGTCGCAGCCGGTCGCGCAGCACGCGCTCGGCCGGGGTCCCGCGCAGCTCCGGCGGGATCGGGATCGCCCCTTGGGCGCCCTCGATCACCGCGATGTTGACCACCGCCGGCACGACACGCTTGGCCAGGGGCGCAAAGCTGGCAGGACCGCCGCCCTGCGCTTGGGCGGGCAACGGCGGAGCGGCGCAACCGGAGACAGACAGGGTGGTGACTAGCAGGGCAGCGCGCAAGCGCATCGACATCTCCTGGGCCTCATCGTTCATCATTGCCCCCGGCTGGAAACGACTTCAATCGTTGCTGGGTTTTCCGGCCAGTCGTGGCGCGGATAGCGGCCGCGCATGTCGCGCCGCGCATCGGCCCAGGCGCCGCCCCAGAACCCGGTCAAATCCGCCGTGATGGCGATCGGGCGCCCCGCCGGGGACAGCA
>JAABUL010006400.1_pt1 | contig 13601 bp, 2 predicted proteins | sample 5559151 | NCBI WGS metagenome assembly JAABUL01 (sample SAMN10711876, study PRJNA513368) | rock metagenome | isolation source: Antarctica rocks | place: Antarctica: Victoria Land, Pudding Butte sud | reverse complement strand
ATAACCCGACCCGAAATTTATACCTAATTAGGTCAAGTTTTAACCTAATATAGTTAGTATTTTCATAATTTATGCAATTCGGTTCCAACTGTTGGAACCGAACGGTCAGTCTAGTAAAAGTCTATAACAATAATTTGTTGCAAGAGTTTTCGACAAAAATTTGTTGCAACGTTCTAATATAGTTTTTTGCAATCAATATTTTTTAATTTAAAGAAGTAAAATAGAGAATTCTGCAAAAATAAAGACAAAAAATAATATAATATTTAGAATTGTATATAAAATAACAATAGAAGATAAATAAATCTAGAAATTCTATTTTCGACGTATTCTTTTTCGACAATTAGTAGTAATAATATTTTTAATAGATTAGCAAATCAAAATAGTCTTATAATTGCAATTAAAATATTAGAAGAGTTGTATATTAAGAAAGCTATAATTGCAAAAGTAGATAATAAATAGCTAGAAGAATAAATAGTAGAAATCAAGTAGAAAATATTAGAATATAAAAAAAAAAAAAAATTATATATATTTACTACTCGATGCGATCGACAATATAATAAACAATAATTTAATATAACTATTACTCTTACTTTTATAGATTAATCTACAATTACTTTGTTTGCAATTACAATAAAATAGTATCAATATTAATATACACAAGTAGCTATAAGAGTAGACTAAATATATATAGTTAAAATATAATTTTCTATTTTTGTTTTTTTAACAATAGTTTATTTAAAACGTACTAATATTTTAACTTTGTTATTACTTTATATTAAAGCTCTTATTTTTAATATTTTTTTAAAAATGATATTTTTGTCTATTATAAATATAGTAAAAAGTTAGAGAGTTATTGTTAAAAAGACAATATCTTAGAATCAAAAACATTCTAAAATAGCTGAAAAAAAACTGTCTATTTTTAAACAATTGTTTTTCTACTTCTATATACAAAATAATACTATTATCGATAAGTTTAATTCGATATCTTATCGATTGCATACAATTATAGAGAACTCTTCTCGAAACTTTTTTGTAGACTTTTTGTCAATATATAACAACAAACAAAAGAAAAAGATATTAAATTTTTTCAAATTTGAATTTAAACTATTTGTATTGTTTACAAAGTTTAAAATACTATTAATAAAATAATTTCTATTTTATTAATAGTTTGTTTGCTAATTGCAATTACAGAAAAAGAAAACAAATATTTTGTTTGCAAAATATTTGCAAAAAAATATTACAAAAAAAAATTAATTGTATTGTCGAAATCTATAAAGAAATCAAAATTTTTAGCAATCTTAGAAATTTATTTGCAATTAAGTACAAAATTTTTTTACAAAAATTTAATTAATAGCAACAACAAAAATATTATCAAATTAGCAAACAATAGAATATTTAATAATTTTACAAAAATATCTATTTTTTTCGAAAATATCAAATATAAATTGTTTATTAACAAAAAAATTAGTATTAAGATTTAGTACAATAATAATATTATAAATCTAGAGTTCGAAAAATATAAACAACAAAATAAAATAAAACAACAATTTGTATAGAGCAATAGATTGTTTATAATATTTGTATTTAAAAATTAATTTTAACAAAAATTAACTAATTTACAAAATTAATTGTAGTCGAAAACAAAAAAATCTTAGAATTAAGCGCAAACACAAATTAAATTGCAAAAATCTACAAAATCTAAAAATTAATTGCAACAAAAGTTAGATTAATTGCAAATTTCAAACAATAGTCTAAAATATTATTGTTAAAATCTAACTATTACTAAAACTATTAAAAAAATTCTATTTTATAAGATTTTAATTCAAAGACAACTACTATTTTCTAAGTAGATTATATCTAGCAATCGACAAGTTGCAACTATTATTTAATCTTAAATATCTATTGCAAAAGTTCTAAGTATAGTCGAAATTAAGATATTTAAAGAATTAATTACTATAACTCGACAATATTATTATTATTTTATTATTATTAAACAATTAACAAATCTATATAAGTAATCTTTTCAAAAATAAAAGCTATCTATACTATATACAAAACTGCAAAATTTAAGATAAAACAATATTACAAGAGCTGAAAAACCGAAGTACTTAACAAAATCGAGATATTTATTAAATATTAACTTTATAGTGCTAAATTAAATATTAATAGATATCGAGCTACATTAAATATTTATAAAGAGATTAAAAACAAATTTGCAAAAAACTTCTATAATAAGTAATTGAAAAGTATTTTCTACTTTGTAGTTGTTAGGATTAGAGCTTTAATAGCTAGTATATAGTTGATTGACGAGAATACTAGCTATATAGAACTAACTATATACAGAAAATAGATATAAGTACTATAAGTGCCAAGACACTAGATATTATTTGTAGTATATTCAAGACTAGAGAACGAAGATTCGAAAAATAATTAAAAAACAAAGTTTGTTTAGTTTAGAATTGTAATACTACTTCTTTTTTTTATTTGCGAGTTTTAACAAAGCGATATCGAATCTTTCAATTAGCGTTTCCAATTAATTTTAGTTAATCTCGAGTACTTGTCGAGTACAAGTTTTGATTAATGTCGAATATATATCGAGTATTGTTCGACAATTAAAACTAAAGTTTTTAATACGCGTCGAACGAGAGAATAAATTTGTCGAATAAGAGAAAAGTGATCGAAAATTTTGAAACAAAATATGCAAAAAACAGTAATATGCAAAACAAAAAACGTATATATTGCAAATAATATTCTAGTTAATTTTTAACTATTTTCGATTAGTGTCGAATACGTTTGTCGAGTACAATCTAATATTCGAAATAAAATGTCGAGTAATTGTCGAACAACAAAAATCGAGTTTCGAATAGTTTGTCGAACAACAACAAGATCAAAAAAAAAGAAAAAAACAATTAATTTTTAAAAAAATATCAAATATAAAAAAATTGAAAAGAGTACAAAAAATTACTAACTCTAACTCTAAAAGAAAAGTTCGAATTACGTAACACAAAAATCGATGAAATCGACAATAAAATAGAGATCGATTGCGTTCAAAATAATTTAAAAAATCGATTATATAATCTAAAAAAAGATTGGCAACAACAAAAGAATTAACAATATTAAAAAGTCGAAATTTGTCGAATTTTGACTATGTTTGAACATGTTTGTCTAAATTCGCAACACAAAAAAAATATATATATAAAAGTGTCTTAACAGCAATTTATACGTAGTTGTGCGTATATTTAGAAATGTTAAATCAATTCTAATTCGAAGAATCTTTAGAAGAGACAACTATAGAGTGTCTAGCAAAGACACTATAGAGACAACAACTAGAATTTTGAATATATATCGATTGATTTTTGACAATAGTAATATATCGATAATGCGTTTTCAAGATTCTTGTTAAATGTAGTAGAAGACAAAATAGCATATTGAATTTAATTTCGATTGCGAATATATAGCGAGTAACTCTCGACAATAGTAATATATTAACAATAGGTTTTTGGAATCGATTCTAGATGCAACGACGAGAGCTATAGATGTATATTGAACAATATTCTACTTATTAGATTTCTAATCAAGAAATATCTTGAATATTTAGTAAGATTTCGTTGCATCTAGATATTGGTAATAGAAGTCAACAACAAAATCGGAACAATTGTTAGCTATAGAGTAGTCTAGTTATTTAGATCTATCGTTGTAGTTTATGTAGTCTATAAAAAGAATTTAATACTATAGCATTTTGCGTCTATAATTAGTAACAATTAGACTTGAATTTATATTATTGTTATTTTTGCATATATCGTATTGTAATGCTCCAATACTCTTGACGTAGTATTCGAAATTGTTGCCAATATTGTTGGCAATATTGGCGAGCGACAAAAACTTGATTTGTTAATTTGGCAAAAATTTGCTTTTGTCGAGATACAAAAGCTATAAATAAAATATTAAATAAATTTTTATCAAGTCGAGCAATTCTAATTTGTAGACATAATTGTTAATTGCTCGAATAATCTTATAGAGATTTGCATTCTTATATTTTAGAAACTTGTATAGTTGAGTTGTTTTAATATTTCGAGTATTAAGTATAATTTAATTATTAATCTTGAATTGTAAGATTGCAACGCGTTTGCAATTAGCGAATTTTATTTGTTTAATTTAGATTTAAATAAGTTTTTAACAAAAAAAGTTTTGCAAGATCTTGATCTTTTTAACAATTTTGTCGACGTTCTTTATATTGCGACAAACTTCGAATATAATATTGTTAGAAAAAATTGTAGATAGCTTTAGATCTAATTGTGGCAAATAATCTTTAATAACAAAAAAAAAAAAAAAAGTTAGTAGACTCGCTAGTGTAGCTGTTTGCGACAAATTCAACAATAGCGAAGTAACTAATTTAGTTATTCTAATTGTATTGCACGTATGCTCGAAAGTACTGTTTAAGAGCGATATTAATATTTTCGATTTAATTGTCGATTTCTAGATAAAACGCAATTAACAATTTAGATTTGATTCTTAATCTTTTGTAAAAACGTTGTCAAAAGTAAACGATAAATTGAATATCTCTATCGAAAACAATAATAATTGAAAAGTTCTCAATACGCTAGACAAAATCAATAAAGATCTAAATTACAATCTTGACTTTCAAAAAGTTTATAAATATAAATTTCTTACTCTTAAATAGTCTATTAATTATTACTAAAATATGCTAGAAAATCTTTTCTCTATAATAATATAGCAACAAAAAGATAATAAAGTTGTAGAATATATTCTATTAATAACAATCTAGAATAGATAGAGACTTTAGTAGATTGTATTTATATTTGCAATATAATTTGACGTGCTTGCAAATCAAATAGCTTTTAATATATTTTTTGATATCTAAATACAATATAGATCAATAATAGTAACACTATATTTTCTCGAAAGTAGTTGTTCGATCTAGATATTTAATATTTAACAATTTATACTAGAATCTAATTGTTTCGATTCGAAGAATATTATTTGTATTTCGAGATATATATATTTTGTTTCGAACAAGTAGATACTTAATATTAATTATTAAATATTCGACTATTGTGTAGTCTTCGAGTTTCAGCTTAATTGTTTTGCAAAAAATAGCTAAAAAAAAATTATTTATTAGCTTCTTTAATCTAGATAATTTGTTTTATCTTTTTGTTATATAAATATATCTTCGATATTTGTTAAACAAGAATTTCGAGATCAAATTCTATTTTAGACTTCTTTTTTTTTGTTAAATTAATTGCGACAACAAACAAAAGCTAGATTGTAAAAAAAATTATAAATATAAATAAATAAGTTGTAGACAAAACAAATATATTAAAAGAGAAAATAGAATCGATAGTTAAAAACAACAAAATTATAGATTAAGAGATTGTAAATGCAACAATAGCAAACAACAAAACTAAAAAAAAAGATCTAGCAAAGCAAAATTTGTTTTGCCAAAGTAGTGCAAATATTGTAGACAATAGAAATATAAATAATTCTATATTTTTGTTAGTTGTTAACAAAATCTAAATAAACTTCTTGCAAGCTTTCGCAATTCTTTTATTAGCAATTAGTTTAAACTCGATAAAATCTCGAAGCAAATAGATTAATTTTGTTACTAAATTGTAAATAATATTTAACAATAGCAAAATTAATACAATAGCTTTAACTATATTTAATTTCAAGTTATATTGCTTAAGAATTGTTTGTTGTTAAAACTAATTGCAAAAATTATTGTTGTCAAAAAACAAATTTTGCAATTGTTTAATTAAATTATTTAGTTTTGCGTCTAGCATATCTAATCGATAGATAATCTTAAAATTAAATTTGAACAAAAACTCGACTTAACAAGTTTAACAACAATTGAGTTGCTTAATAGTTATAAAATACTTTAGATTGCAATAATCGATAATAATTTTAATAGATTGTTCGACAAATATATCAATATACTTTGAATATTACTTCTCGAAAGCGCAAACAATAACTAATAGTTTTTTGTTATAGATCTTGTAGTTGCACTCTACGAACAACATAATTTTAAATATATAGATTATTAAATAAAGCAATTTATTCGAATCTATTTAAAACAATACAACAATAATTACAAAATCGAAAATATTGTTTTCAATTTAAGTTTCTAGATTAAGATCGAAATAATACAAAATAAACTAATCGATAAAAACTTGTTTAAAAGTTTTGAACACAAAATTTTCGAGATTATTAAATTGTTATAGAAAACTAAAACTTTTGTTTTTAAGTTTACTAAACGCTAACAAAGATTTAATTAGATTTAAATAGTTATAGATAAATTGTTAATAGAAGTTAACAAAATCTAGAAAAATTTGCATATTGTATACACAAATAGAAGTTTTTTATTTAAGAATATATTTGATTTTCTCGAGATCTATTTAAATTTCTTCGATAGTAATAATTAGATTCAAATATTTGATTTGTTTAACAAAAAAGATATACTTGTTGATATTTAAGTAAAGATCTATGTTATAAAGCTTAGCAAGAACTTTGTTTATATAATTCTTATATTTTGTCTCGATATTATTGTAGACTAAAATATTATCTATATAGACAATGCAAAAATTGTCTAGATAGAGACTAAAAGTTTTATTGATAAAAAACTAAAATATAATTGAAATATTATACAACTTAAAAGATATTACAATATACTTAAACAAGTTGTAACAAGTAATAAAGACTATTTTGTATTTATTATTAAGACATATTCGAATCTTGTTAAAGACTACAATAATATCGAACTTGTTGTAGTATTTAATTTTGCATAATTGTTGCAAAATCTCTTGAATTAACAATAGAATATTGCAATTCTTAATTGTTAGAGTATTAAAATTTCTATAGTTTATATAAATGCGCAAATTCTTATTAGACTTCTTAACTATAAAAGTAAAAACAATATATTGTAAGATGTTGTTGCGAATTTGATTTTTGCTTTTTATATTATTTAGATAGACTCTAATAATCTCTTCTTCTTGACAAGAGACACTATAGACTTTCTTGGTCGAAGAAGTTGCTTCTGGAACAAGATTAATAGTATAATTAATGCTTCTATTTATAGCTAGTATTATATTAGGGTTAGAGCTTTGATAGCTAGTATATAGTTAATTGACAAGAATACTAGCTATGTAGAACTAACTATATATAGGAAATAGATATAAGTACTATAGATGCCAAGACGCTAGACGTTACTCGTAGTATATCTAAGACTAGAAGATAGAGACCCGAAGAGTAATTGAAGAGCAAAGTCTATCTAGCTTGAAATCGTAACAGCAGTTAAGACAATCGATTTCAACAATATTAATTGCAATAGTATACAATTTCTTAGATATAAGTAGTATTTCTCTCTATTTTCTGTCGAAATCTTTTACAATTTTATAATTAACAAAATATCTATAGATACTCTTCTTCAAATTCTTATATTACAGAAATTTAATAAATTCTATATAATAGATACTGCAAATATTAGATTTACAAAATATAATAGAACTCTTTTGCTAAATACTTACAATATTTTTTATTTAAAAAGAAAATTCGAAAGTTAAAATATAGATTTCTATTTTAAACAAACAACTTTACTATCTATATATAAACAAAATTCGAAAATCGATTTTAATTAGAACTTCAATTTCTTGTTTATATTGGCAATTCTGGAACCTCTGCTTAGAAAGTGCTAGTTGCGAATTCTGCTAATTTGGCTATTAGCTAGCCCAGAATCTATTTAGCAGAAAAAGTCTTGACGCTTGCTTGGCAAAGATCCAATTTTGATATTCGAGATACGGACGAACTCTTGCAATACTTCGCTTATATCTTTATTTGTTACTTGTCCACATTATAGTAATTTGTATAGTAGAATCGAACGATTCGAGAGATTTCTACGCGCGAGTTATGCGTTGGCGGGGACGTCTTTATTGCATAGTTGTGTTGTGCTATAGTAGTCGTGAATTGCGTCCATAGATTGCGTCCGTAGATTGCGTTCGTAGATAGCGTTTGTAGAACTTGACAACGTGCATAACAATACGGAATTGATTTTGGCAAAACGCATGTCAATTACGCGTCTGCGCATTCTGCTAATTGTAGTTCAACTCTACGCTTGATTATATAAAGCGAGCACATCGACATATTAGCTAATTTAACTATTAGTTACTAATAGTACTATTAACAAAGATTCCGGAATTGTCGATATAATAAAAATACTATTTTATCTAATACAAACAAAAAGTATTGTAACAATAATCGATTAAATATAGAGATTAATTACAAAGAAAACAAATATAATAATAATCTACTATATAATAGATTCTCTACAAAAAATATAATCGATAATTAATATAATATATATAGACAAAGAGCTACAAGCTATTAATATATAATATTCTTGCAGCAATTTAGATTTTAAAAATACTTTTTATTGTAAATAGATATTTTGTTGCTTTCTAGCTAGCTATTAAAGATTTTCTGTTTTTTTTGATAGATTCTTATATATAATAGCTATTGACAAGCAATTATATTGATAACTAAATTTAGTATCTGTTTTTTAACTATCGAGAGTTTTTTGCGAAAAGAAATCTAAAAGTTATATCGGCAATTCCGGAACCCTTGTTAATAGTACTATTAGTAGCTAATAGTCAAATTAGCTGATATGCCGATGTGCCCGCTCCACATAACCAAGCGCAGGGTTGGGCTGCGATTAGCAGAATTCGCAGATGCGTAATTGACACGCGCTTTGTCAAGACGTGCAACTGATCTCGCATTGCACGTCGTCAAGTCTCGCGAACGCAATTTACGGGCGCAATCCACAGGCGCAATCCACGGGCGCAATACACGGGCGCAATTCACAACTACTACAGAGACGTCTCCGCCAATACATAACTTGCACGTAGAAATCTCACGAATTGTTCGATTCTATTATACAAATTACTATAGTGTGGACAAGTAACAAATAGAGACGTAAGCGAAACATTGCAAAAGTTCGTACATATCTCGAACATCAAAATTGGATTTCTGCCAAGCAAGCGCCAAGACTTTTGCTACGAAACGAACTCTAAGCCAACTAATAGCCAAATTAGCAGAATTCGCAACAGGCACTTTCTGAGCAGAGGTTCCGGAATTGCCGATGTATTAAATTAAAAACAATTTTTATTTTAATTTCTTTATTACTATCTAATAAATGCAGCAATAATTTCGAAGAGAAAATGTTTATTTTTTTTGTCAAATTCTATATTGTTATCTAAAATAACGCTTAAGCTTGTTTAAATACTAAAATATTTTTAAAATACTATTTTCCGTTTTATATATATAAAGAACTAAAGATTTTTATTAATTAATACTTGTTCTTTATTAATATCAAAATATATTGTTTAATATCTTAATATTAATATTCTCTTTGTTAATTGCAAAAGACTTACACAAATATATAGCTATACTATTAATTTCAAATTAATAAAGCAATTCTCGATATTAAAAAAGAATATAAAAGATCTTTAAAAAAAAGTAGATTAATTAACAAATAATAATCAAAAACTCTATAAAGAGCTTCAGAAAAAAAAAAAAAAATAGCAAACTAAAAATTGAACTAGCAAAACAAATATCTGTAAAAAATATATTAGAAAAAAATATAAAAAATATAGTTAATAGAACTAATACAATAATTAATTTCTATTAGTCGATTTTAATTCTAGATTTCAATATTTCTGCAAATTAAAGTCTATATTTTTTATTTTAGTATTTATTACTTTCGTAAATATCAATAAAGTTATAAAAATTTCTTGTTAGACAAAAATATAAGCAAGAAAATCTATATAATTTAGAGTTCTACAATTATATTAAAAATATTAGAAACAAATTAAGATATTAAAATAGACAAGATTTGCAAATAGTATTGCAAAATTTAATAGATTTACAAATTTAAAAACTATTTTAACAATTCGACTATAAAAAAAATTGTAACTGCAATATTTTTTATTGTTCTACTATATTACTAGACTACAATAGTGTAGTTTTTATATTAAAGATTGTTTACTTAATTACTATTAGTTAATTAACAATTCTTCTTTGTTATATTACTATCTTTTTGCTTATTGTATCTTTGTTATAACAATTAAAACAATAGTTGTAAAATATTTACTCTTGTTATTATTTAATTTGCTATTCTTATTAATTGCTATATCGAAGCGCGCACGTTTGCTAACACTCTTAATATTTAAATATTTTTTTGTTAAAAAGTTTATTAATATATTTAATATCTTTTTTGTATTTAATTTAAATATTATTATTGCAATTGCAAATAATTTTTTCTTGTTATCTTTTTAAAATAGATTGCGAAAAAATTCTATATTATATATATGTTGCAAAAGTCTTATACAAATATAGATACTATTAGTACTATTTTACTCTCTAAAACAATAAAAGAGAACAATAAACTAAAAATTAAAGTACAAAAATTAAAGAATAAATTAAAGAAAATAATAGCAAAATTGAAAAGACAAAAGAAGAAAATCGAGAAACTAAAAAAAAACAATAGAGAATTAAACAAGAAATTGATATAAAAAATACTAATAAACAATATTTCGAATATTGCAATAGACTTTGCTAATAATCTTTTCTTAACTTTTTCTATTGTTTTTGTATTCTATATATCTATCGAACTATTAATTTAGATTTTGTTTCTTTTCGATAGTAATAATAAGCTAATAGATATAGATTAATTTTGACAAATTGAAAAAAAAAAATAATAAGATCTGCGAAAAACTTCTATATAATAATAGTAAATAGATATTTAATAGCTAGCAATCTATTGATTTATTAATTTGATTATATTGCTATTACTTAATTGCTTATTAAAGAATAACAATATCTTAACTATTTAATTTAATTATCTTGCTATTAGCTAATTGCTTTGCAATCAATATATATCTGTTCTTTAATTATCTTGCTGTTAGTTAACTACTCTTCAATCGATATATATCTGTTCTTTGACAGATATATATTGATTAACTATCTCTTTTGAATATATTCCCGGCATATTCCCGGTATATTCCCGGTATATTCCCGATATATAATCTTATAGATAGACCTGTAAGTAGTAATCGATCTAGTTTTTATTTATATAAATTATTGTTAATAATATAAATAAATAATACAAAATTAATATATTAATAGAAGAAAAATTATATTAATTTGTTATTCTTTAATTAAAAAAATTAAAAAAATTAATTATACAAAATATTTGTTAATTTAAATCTATTTTTTTAAATTATTAATAATTTAAACTTTTAAAAATTACTAGAAATATTTTAATTAAATTTAGTACTTCTAGATTGTATTAAACTATTAAAATTGATTTTTATAAATTTCGATTAAATATATAACAAAATTAAATTAGATCTAAAAAAGTCTTAATATATTTCTATTGTTTTAAATATATAATTTAGTTCTTAAAAAGTTGTTTATCTTAAAGTATTAATATATTAAATCGATATTATATTTTAATATCGCAAATATTTTATTAAATTTATTTCTCTTAATATTGAATATATAAGTTGACAATTAATATTAGAGCTTAATTCTTAATTTTAAAGAATTCTAATATCTTTATAAGCTCTAATATTAATTGTCGATTTATATATTCGATATTAAGAGAAGTAAATTTAGTAAGATATTTGCAATATTAAAATATAATATTAATTCAATATATTAATACTTTAAGATAGATAACTCTTTAAAAACTAAATTATATATCTAAAATAATAAAGATATATTAAGACTTTTTTAGATTTAATTTAATTTAATTATATATTTAATCGAAATTTGTAAAAATTAATTTCGATAGTTTAATACAATCTAAAAGTACTAAATTTAATCGAAATATTTCTAATAGTTTTTGAAAATTCGAATTATTAATAATTCGAAAAAGTAAATTTAAATTAATAAATATCTTGTATAATTAATTTTCTTAATTATTTTAACTAAAAAATAATAGATTAATATAATTTTTTTTCTATTAATATATTAGTTTTGTATTATTTATTTGTATTACTAACAATAACTTATATAAATAAAGACTAGATTAATTATTAATTATAATTGAAATTCTTTTTGTTTTAAACAAAATACAAATTGAAGATATTTTCTTATATTTAATATATTTAAATAATTATATACAATAAAATAATTTAATATTTTTTAACAACTTTTGCAAACAATTTTTAATAAATTATTAATAATTAAGACTATTTAAATATATTTGTTTTAAAATTTAGATTATATTTTAATATTAATTTTTTTAATTTAATATAAATAAACAAATTTATTTTAAATCTTATACAAGATACTTTTATTAACTATAGTATATAATTATTATTTTTTAAATTAAATTTTAGTATTTGTATCTTATTTAATATATTTATTTTTGTCTTTTAATTTAAGTAATAAAAAATTACTTAAAATTTTATTCGATATTTTTTAAAACTCTTTTTTTTAGTATTAAATATACAATTAAAATTTAATTAAATTAATTTACAAATTAATTAAAATATAAAATACTAGATAACAAATTGCAAAAAATAGATTTACTAGAATTATTTTCAAATAAAAATAGCTATTAATTAGAAATATCGAAAAATTAGATATTTTGCAATTAAAAATAGTATAAACAATATTTTTAAATAGTTTAAAGAAAAAATTTCTAAAGTAAAATAATAATACAAAAGAATAATATAAATATAAAATAAATTAAGCAAAATTTTATATTAATAAGTAATTATAATCTAATAATATAGCAAACTATAATCTCGATAATATATTATAATTACACAAATCTTTAAATAGTAATTTTTAATATAATAATATAATTTTCGATTTTCGATTTTTTAACAATTCGATTCAATTTTTAATATTGAAATCGAAAATCGACTTGAGTCGAGTCGAATCGATTTTAAAAAAGTAGAAATCGACTTGAGTTTCGATTCGATTTCTAATATTGGAATTGTTGAGTCGGATCGATTCCAATAGTTGGAACCGAAACCCGATCCGACGGTCAGTCTAATCGAAACAATATATTTAAAATCGCAATTACGCATATAACTTCTGTAGCAAGCTATTTAAGATGCTAGAAATCTATAGTAGTATTGATAGATATAGTAATTCTAATATAAGAGCGAAATTTGATCCAAAAATTGCGTTGGTGTTGAGGAATTGGCGATGTTTGCAATTCGGGATCGAAAAAAAAAACATTTTCAACAGTTCGGAGGGGGAACCACATTTAGAATATTGAGGTATAACGGTCTAATGCGAAGCCGGCCCGAGCGTCAGAACGCTTGGCTACAATCACCCCACTTAGCTGCTGTCTGTATAAAGTAAGGTAAAGTAGGCAGTAGTTGGGCCCTACAATTCTGTCTCGCGGGTGAGAACGTTGTATGAACTTGGATCCAAGTATTGATGCCATGTCGAAAACAATACACATAGGCTCCACCAGCCAGTTCGACGACTTGCTAAAGAGCACCAAAATCCTGGTCGCAGATTGTATGTTGCCCACTACTATGTTCACCCTCCCACTTTGCTGACTGATT